>Ga0214192_1000312_pt1 | contig 30994 bp, 46 predicted proteins | sample TroBogEpilimnion_44_FD_153030 | JGI IMG/M metagenome (GOLD analysis project Ga0214192, IMG submission 153030) | Freshwater microbial communities from Trout Bog Lake, WI - 29JUL2008 epilimnion | ecosystem: Environmental > Aquatic > Freshwater > Lake > Epilimnion/Euphotic zone | place: Trout Bog... | reverse complement strand
TATGTGCTTAAATCTGTGCATATCTGTGCATATCTGTGCATATCTGTTCATTTCCAAAACCTTGATTTTGGAGAAAGAAAAAGCTAATTTTTCGAGGAAAAAAATTCTTGTTGTAAACCTGTTTTCAGAAAAGGCGTGCCTGCTCGCTCCTCAAAAATCGAAAATTCCCCTATCCGTATCTTTGCATATCTGTTCATATCCAAAAAACGTGATTTTGGAGAAAGAAAAACTCTAATTTTAGAAGACATCGCTATTTTAACCGGAGGTCAAGTTATATCTAAAGACAAAGGCCATAAATTGGATAAGTTGACAGCTCAACAGTTAGGAGAATTTCTTGGTACAGCTCGTTTAGCCACTGTGTCAAAAGAAGAAACTACAATTGTGGATGGCAAAGGCGATGAAGCAAAAATTGAAGCAAGAGCAGAGGAAATCAAAGAACAAATCGAAAAAGCAACTTCTTTCTACGAGAAAGAAAAACTACAAGAAAGATTGGGTAAATTAGTAGGTGGTGTTGCAATCATCAACGTAGGAGGTAATTCTGATATTGAAATTAGAGAAAAGAAAGATAGAGTAGAAGATGCTTTATACGCAACTAAAGCTGCATTGGCTGACGGTATTGTATCTGGAGGTGGATCTGCTTTATTTCAAGCTTCTTTAAGTAACTCGCAAGATAAAAAATTGCAGATTCTTACAATTGGTCAATCTATTATTAAAAATGCTATTCAAGCTCCATTTAAGAAAATTTTAAATAATGCTGGAGTAGAGAATTGGTACGATTTTATTCCCAAAGACGGTGAAGTATATGATGCTAAAAATTACGAAATGGTCAACGCAATCGAAGCCGGCATTATAGATCCTGCGAAAGTGGTAATTACTGCGCTTAAAAACGCGGCCTCTGTCGCTGGTACTATTTTAACGACTGAAAGCGTTTTGTTTGAGAAAAAAGGAGACAACGAGAAAGACGAAGTAAATCCTTTAGCTGGAATGATGTAAATTGAAGATACTTATTATAGATAGAAACTACTGCGAATAGAATCTATAATAAACTTATTGGTCCATAGAGTATGTCGAATGTTCGCAGCTTCGACAATACTTGATTGGACCATTTTTTATGAATTATAAAAAAATATACGATCAAATTATAGATCGAGCTAAAAATAGATCTTTAACAGATTATTGTGAAAAACATCATATAATCCCTAAGTGTATGGGAGGATCAGATGATTCAAGCAATATAGTCAAATTAACAGCAAGAGAACATTTTTTATGCCATTGGATATTGCATGAGTTATATCCTAATGATTATAAATTAATGTATGCTTTTGATAAAATGTCTCATATTAAATCCAATAGTGCAAAACAATACGTTCCCAGCTCTAAAATAGTTGAATACGCTAGAGAAGAGATGGCTAGATTAAGTGCTGGATCAAATAATCCTTTTTATGGAAAAAAGCACTCTAAAGAAATAATTGATAGAATTAAGTTAAAAGTAATTGGATACAAGCACTCTGAAGAATCTAAATCTAAAATGGGTAGAAGTCGATACGGAAAAGATAATCCTCAATTTGGAAAACCTAGCACCCAAAGGAAAAAAGTTATAGGTGTTGAAAATAATATTATATTTGATTCAGTAAAAGACGCAGGATTATATTTTGGAATCACGTCAGCTGCAATTATATATAGAATAAAAAAAGGAAATTTAAAATATTATAAATTATAAAGTTATGAATATAGGTCTAATTAGTATTTTAGGAAATGTAGGAACTACGTTTCATACTCAAGGCGCAGGATATGGATTAATTCAAACAAAAATGTTGAAAGATAATCATCCAGAAGATATAGTCGATGTAAATCCTCAGGTGTCTACTTGGCTAAACTACGATGTATTATACATTTGTGAAAGTGTTAATTTCGTCGAAGGATCATTCAATATCCCAGGAGGTCCTACTAAAACACACTATGAGAAGATGAAAGCGATCGCAGAGTTCAAAGGCGAGATAAGATATTCTAATATGTCTTTCGACTTCAACAAGTTCAATCAAAGATTAAAGATCGAAGGAGTAACGTACCCAGAAGTCGTTGAATTGCCTTGGTACAATACTTTTATGGCTCACGGTTTAATGAACAGAAAATCGGTTATCGGAGACTCTCACGCCTTATCGGTATGGAGACCTGGTTATTCTTTGGAGTTTACGGCCGGTAGAACTTTGCACGGGTTCTTAAAAAGAGAAACGGTAGAAGCAATTAATAATAAATTTGACGAAACCACTACTTATTTTATGAATATTGATATTAGATTCCATCTAATGAGACAAGAGAATCCAAAAGATGCAACCAAAGACTTAATTGGTAGATATATTGATTTTTCCAGCAGACTAAAAAATAATACTATAGTTGAGCCGCTTCCAATAGAACACGAATCTAGAAAAATTCCTGGAACTGGCTTGTATAAAAAACAACCGTTCTTCGGAACTAGAGAAGAGAGAATGGAGATACGACAAATAGCTATAGAAATGATAAGAAATTCAGATCAGAAATATATATCATGGCCAGAAGATTGGATTGATTTAGACGGAACTAAAATGTTGGATATATTAGAAAGTCGCCAATCTGTTCACTTAAAACCTCGATATTATCCATTTTTAAATGAAATCTTAGGTTAATGAATATTTATAGTATATAAAATAACTATGAATTATAAAAAAATCTACGAAGATATTTGTAAAAGAGCAAAGGACGAATTAAGCATTAGAAAAAATAAAAAAAAACTTGGAGAGTATTATGAAGGTCATCACATAGTTCCAAAATGTTTAGGAGGAACAGGGTGGGCTACCCAATACGATCATTTGAATATAGCTTTATTAACTGCTAGAGAACATTTTTTATGCCATTGGCTATTACATGAAATTTATCCTGAGAATTATAAGCTAGCAAAAGCATTTAGCATGTTGTGCAGTGTAAAAGATAAAAATCAAGTTAGATATACACCTAGTAGTAGAATAATTGAATACGCTAAAATAAAAAGTTCTATTTTACATTCTAGCTATATGAAAAATGAATTTTGGTCAGACGAAATGAAACACCACATGTCTAAAATTCACAGTGGAAAAAAACATTCATTAGAAACTAAAAAAATAATGAGTGAAAAAGCTAAAAATATTTCAGACGATTTAAGAGAATCTAGAAGACTTAGAGGTCTAAGTATAGATAATCCAGCTAAAAGATTAGATGTTCAGAAAAAAATGAAACATAGAGCGCTAAAAAGAAAGAAGGTGCACTGTCCTTATTGTGATAAAGAGGGGGCAATAAATCAAATGAAACAATGGCATTTTGAAAATTGTAAAATTAAAAACACAGCTAATGTTCATTAATAAAACAACAGATCAATCCAACTTGGACATGTCCAACGGTAGGGACCTAAACTACTACTTGAACATGACAAAGGATTACAAGCACGACTTTACGTTCAAAGTAAAGCAGTACGACGGGTTCAACGTAGTCGACGACAGTGAATTTCAATTCGGTAGTAAAGCCAAAATGGCAGACTTCTTCATATCGCAAGTAAAAGAGGACGCAATGGTTTACGTAGCGCCAAGAACCGGTTACGCACCGTACTCTCTTTGCTATTTGGCCAAGAAGTACAACAAGAAATTGTACCTAGTTATGCCATCGTCAAAAGAGGCTTCGGAGCACCAACTAACCGCAATAGAAAACGGCGGCATTCCACTGTTCGTAAAGATTCCTGCGATGCCTACCGCAAACATATGGGCGAAACAGTTCGCAGAAAGAATCGGCGCAAAATATTTGCCTTTCGGTCTAAAGCACGAGATGGTGGTTGCCGGTGGAGTCAGAATATTTTACGATAATTTTAAGGACACAGACATAAAAACAATGTGGTCAGTATTCTCTACTGGAGTTTTGTCTAGAACTTTACAGATAGCTTTACCCAACACAGAATTTAATGCAGTAGCTGTCGCAAGAAATATTCAAGACGGAGAACTTGGTCGTGCCAAATTTTATACATACGATAGACCGTTCCTAAAAGCTTCAAGGATACAAACTCCCTTTGATTCTATACAAACATACGATGCCAAAGGTTGGGAGCTCCTGAAGAGTCATGGGCAGCACGGGGATTGGTTCTGGAACGTAGCTGGTAATATGCCAAAGCCGACTATAAAACCAAGCGATATCGATTCAAGCAGAGAATGGGGAGACTTTAAAGATTTTAAAAAGCACTACAAAGATTGATTTTATTCTATTAAAAACATTAATTAGATTCATTTAATGAAAACAGAATCAGACAACTATATGAGTCCTCTTAAACTAGTAATGTTACTAGAAGAGATCATGCAAGAGGTAGGAGATCTTGAGAAGACAACAAGCTATCCAATAAAAAAGATAAATGACTTTAAATACTCTTTTGAGATAGATCAAGATTTAGCGGCTGTAATTAAATTTAATAATGGAGACATTGATCAGTATTTTTTGAATGGAATCAAAATTCCTACAAAGCCACTCATTAATAATACTTATAACGTTTCATATACAATCAACGGAGTAGATACGCAAGCGCAAAAATTAGACTACGCCACCTTAATAAAAGTGTTAAAAACAGTGTCAGACGTAACGATAGAATTTGTTAAATCGCACAAGGATATTGAAGCACTATTATTTATGGAGATGTCAAAAACAGGACAAACCATCGATGGCTCGTATTCAGATCCCCAAAAATATAATCTTTATAAAGCCATTTTGATAAAGAATCTAAATAAATTGGGACCCAGCTGGAATTACGGTCAGTTTAAATTCTTGAACATACCTACGTTGGTATTATTTAAAAAAAGCGAATAAAAATCATGAGTATATTAGAAGAAGCAGATAACATCGTAAATAAAAGGGCTCAAGAAAAAGAACGCAAATATGGACCCTTTTCTGAAGGAATGGATAGAGCCGCAATGATTATGAGAGGAATGACTGGTAAAGATATTACTGGTGAAGATATGTACGCAGCTTTAATTGCACTTAAGCTTTCTAGAGAATCATATAATAAAAAGTACGATAATTTGTTAGACGCAATTGCTTATTTAGCTGCTAAATATAACCACTCTAAGGAAGAGTATGACGCTACAAAGTAAATAACTTTTACAATTCAAAAATATATAACATGGAAATAAAACCAAAAGACAGAACTTTGCATTTTGCAAAACAAGTAGATCAAGATAGCATCAATCTTTTAACTAAGTCTATTTTAGAGATTAATGAAGATGACGAGTATTTAATAAAGCTTGCCAGTATCAATGATTTAGTGTACACTCCAAAACCTATTAAAATCTATATAGATTCTTACGGTGGAACAGTATATCAAATGTTCGGCTTATTATCTGTAATGGAAAAATCAAAAGTGCCAATCCATACAATTGTGACAGGCTGCGCAATGAGTTGTGGATTTATGATTTCTATAACTGGACACAAACGTTTTGCTTATGATAAAGCTACTTTCTTATATCATCAAGTGAGCGGAGGAAGTATTGGTAAAGCAAAATATATGGAAGAAGATTTGGCTGAAATACTTAGATTACAAAAATTAATTGAAGAACACACATTAGCGAAAACAAAATTAACTGAAAAGCAGCTAAAAGAATGCTATAATACAAAGAAAGATTGGGTTTTTACGACCAAAGAAGCAATATCATATCAAATAATAGACGAAATAATATAAAAAATGAAAACAGAAACACTAGAAATCTTTCAAAAGATCAGAGATTGGGCACAAGACAAAGGCATTTACGATAAAGGAGATGCTAAAACTCAGTACATTAAATTACAAGAAGAGGCAGGAGAATTAGCAAAGTCTATATTAAAAGCAGACGAAGAAGAGTTTGTAGATGCTATCGGAGATTGCGTAGTAGTACTTACAAATCTTGCCAAACTCAAAGGCTACAACATAGAAGACTGTATTAATTCAGCTTACGAAGTAATTGCTAAGAGAAGAGGAAAAATGGAAAACGGTACGTTTGTCAAAGAGGCTTAATATGGAAAAGCAAAAAAAACTTGATTCAGTATTTTTAAACATGGCAAAAGAAGTATCCACGCTTTCTTATTGCGTTAGAGCTAAAGTTGGTAGCGTTATCGTTAAAAGCGGTAACGTTATCAGCTTTGGTTACAATGGTACTCCGAGTGGATCTGACAACTGTTGCGAAGAGGAAGTAGATGGAAAATTAGTCTCAAAACAAGAAGTACTTCACGCCGAATCTAATTCTGTACTTAAAGCAGCAAGAATGGGATTTTCTACAGACGGTGCCACCATGTATGTGACTCTTTCACCGTGCAGAGATTGCGCGAAACTTATTTTGCAATCTGGAATAAAAAGAGTTGTATATTTAGAGCTGTTCTCTAGAGATAATGGCAGCGTAGATTTTTTAAAACAATTTATACAAGTAGAAAAATATGATTTACAGTAATGCAACTCAAGCGTTTGAGTCTCTATATAATAGAATAATATTTCATGGAGAAGATTTTGCATCCACAAAAGCAATATTCAACGAATCCTTTTCAATCCTCCACCCAGAGGATAATATTATCACTACTCCCGAAAGGAAATTCAATCAAGGCTATGCAGAATACGAATGGAATTGGTATCTTACGGGAAATCGTGATGCAACTGAAATTTCAGAAAGAGCTAAAATATGGAAAAATATGATGGTGCCTGGTACCTCTAACGTAGTTTCAAATTATGGATATTTTTGGAACTACAACGATCAATTAAATAGAACTATTAAAGAAATAAAAAATAACAGAGAAACAAGACGGGCTATAATAGTACATTATAATTTAGATGAATTAGATTTATATAAGTACGATACGCCTTGTAATGTTGCTCTTAATTTTTACATAAAAGACGATAAGCTACATCTAACAATATTCGCAAGAAGTATAGATTTATGGATGGGTTTTTGTAATGATCAATATTGTTTTTCTAAATTGATGGAAAGAGTATCTCAAGAGACGGGCTACAATGTAGGAAAAATGAATTGGATGATTACTAATATTCATTTGTACGAAAGACATTTGAATAAAAATATACATTAATATACTTAAATCACCGAAAAAATAATTTTTTTCTTATCCTGATAATTAGTATATTTACATAAATAAAAGTTATGATCGCAACAAAACATTCACGAGAGTTCTTAGAACAACAGCTATCTAAGCTAACACCAAAGAAATATAATAAATTTACTTGGTGGCGCCGCTACGAAAATCGCCAAACTTTACCAGACAAAGCTCCTCTATACGACAAAATAGTAAACGGAGATTACGAGCATTCTGATTACTTCTATCAAGCGGAGATGGAGAATTATTTACTGCACGATAAGATTGTGCACATAAAATACTACGAAGATCAATTGGACGATCGAAGTCTATTTGGTGCTAGATGGAAAAGACTAATTGACGATTATCAAAAAGACGAGAAAGAAATTTTATCGAAGATGAAAAAAGATTTCAAAGCTACTTTCAATATTCTTCCTCAAGAATTGGAGGCTATCATGGAAGACTTTGATGGCACAACATTGGAACTGTATACTTACGTTAAAAAAATTACTAAAGCTCGTAGAGAACAAAACTAATAATCATGTATAAATTAAAACAATTTTTTAAGAGTCTATATAACGTATATAGATGGTTACCTATTATTTGGAAAGATAGAGATTACGACTATTTTTATATTTTCGAAGTATTAAAATTCAAAATAAAAAATCAAATCAACTATCTAAAAGTAGAAGGCCATCATCAAGAAGATAAGTTTGACATCCAAAGGATGGAGACTTGCTTGAAATTGATAGAAAGAGTACAAACTGATTATTATCAGGACGAATACGGTGAATATTTAGAATCTAATACTAATTATTTAGAAATTGAACCAACGAATAATTCTGGAAAATTAGACATGTATTTTAGTAAGTATTCTAGATCGTATAAGATTGTTAAAAGCGCCGAGAATCTTAAGTTTTCTGCAAATACGAAATATGGAATCGCTATTAATATAGGGCATATAAATCACGCAAAAGCAGTAAGAGTGTTATTTAAATTACTAGAAAGAAATATTGAAAAGTGGTGGAGTTAATTTGTACTTTTATACTCGCACTTATAATTTTCAAAGTACTGAGAAAAATATCTAATTTGATTAAATTATTAAAACAAAAATTATGAAAAAATACATCAATGTTATTTTAAGTTTAGCTTCAGTTGGGCTATTATTAATTACAATACATGGCCAAGATAAACAAATCAGGGCATATAAATCAGAGAAAGCATCTGTTGACTCTTTATATAAACAGAGCGAAGACACAATAGATTCTTTAAAGCAAGAATTGTTTGATACTCGTACAGAGTTAGGCAGATATGAACTAACTTTACAGCACGTAGTAGAAACAGATCCAAAAAGAGCAACAGAATTGCAAAACTTCTTGGACAAAGAGACAGAGTAATAAAAATTTTTTAACTAAATTTTGTAGAATGAAAAAAATAATATTACTTATTGCTTTAACGTGTTTAACCGCTAAATGTTTTACGCAGCCTCCAGCAATGACAATATCAAACGATAGTATTACTGTTAACGATTTAGAAAAGGCAGTTTATTCTTTGCCTTTTAAATTTAAAAAGATAGTAATAGCTCAAGCTGTGCTTGAAACTGGCTGGTTTAAATCAAAGAACTTTAAGCTTAATAATAATTTATATGGTATGAGAGTGCCCTATAATAGAATGACTACTGCTGATACATCTATTAATGGTTACGCTCACTATAAAAAATGGGAAGAGAGCGTTATAGATTATTTTTTAATGGCTTCGGTTAGAAACGATATTGAAAAAATTACAACAGAGCAAGGCTATTACAACTATTTAGATTACATATACAGCGAAGTTGGACCAAGTTATTCTTCTCAATTAAAAGACATTATAAAACGTCTTAAGTTAGATGATTTGGATAACGAATCAAAAGGAATATATCATGCAAAAAAATTAGTTAAAAAGAGAAAAGTAAAGCCACGTAAGAGAAAAATTAAATATCGTAGATAACGAAGTAATCGATATTTATATGCATGAATAGAGACCTTACCATAGTTATTCCGTGTAAAAATGAAGGTCATGGCATCGTAGATGTTATAAAGTTAATTACGAGGCAAAGATTGGACTGTCAAATTATTATAGCTGATTCATCAAACGATGATACATTCAACTTAATACATAATTACAGATCTAGATCATTGCATGTAATAAGAATAGTAGAAGGCGGATTACCCTCTGTCGCTAGAAACAATGGAGCGAAGTTGGTAACTACTCCGTACGTCTTATTTTTAGATGCAGACATATATTTAAAAGATAAAGATATACTTAAGAAGTGCTTAGACATTGCTAAAAAAGGCGATTACGATCTAGTAACATGTAAGTTTAAAGTTTTAGGTGGTAAATTTAATTGGGTCTATAGGGTGTTTGATATTATTCAATTCGTAAGCTCTAAAACAAAACCTTTTGCTATAGGCGGATTTATGCTATTTAAGACAGAGACTTTTAATAAATTAGGAAGATTTAATGAAGAAGACAAAGTTGCTGAGGACTATCATCTCAGTTCGAAAGTTGCGCCCAAGAAATTTAGAATCGTTAATTGTTATGCATATACTAAGAGCAGAAGGTTTGATAAAAAAGGTGTATGGTATATGATTAAGTTAGCGTATCATTCTTTTTTAAATAGGAATAACGATGATTGGTTTAAACAAGATCATAATTACTGGACATGACTAAATACAAAGCAATTATCGTATCTGACTTACATCTAGGTACAAAAGATAGTAAGGCCAAGGATTTTATAGAATTCTTGGACTCTCATCCAACTGATCTTCTAATATTAAATGGTGATATAGTAGATGGTTGGGCTTTAAACAGAGGCTCTAAGTGGAAGAAACAGCATACAAAAGTTATTTCTAAGTTGTTGAAAATTTCTAATAAAACCAAGATAGTTTGGATCAGAGGCAATCACGATGAGTTTTTATCAGAGTTCGTTGGTTCACATTTTGGCAATATAGAAATTAGAGAAGACTACATTATAGAAACCATACAGTGGACTGAAAATGATAAGTACGATAAGAAAAATTATCTAGTATTTCATGGAGATATCATAGACGTCTTTATTACAAAATACAAATGGATCGCAAAGATAGGATCAATTGGTTACGACCTAGCGCTCTGGTGCAATAGGTGGTATAACAGATATAGAGCTTGGAGAAAATTACCGTATCAATCTATTTCAAAAGATATAAAGGCGAGCGTAAAAGCTGCTACTAATTATATCAATGATTTCGAAATTACGGCTATACAAATGGCCAAAAAAAGAGGCTGCTACGGAGCGATATGCGGCCATATACATCAACCTTCAGATATGACTATTAACAACAATCGATACATAAACTCTGGAGATTGGGTAGAAAATAGAACGGCGATTTTAATGGACTGCAATAATAAATTTACTTTATTTCATTTCCAATAATGTATATTTATAGATATGAAAAAACTATTAATACTATTGGGTGCATTATTATCAACTGTAATAATCTCCTATTCGCAAGAAGATACGATTCGTATCAAACATACAAATTACACAACAGTGTACTCTAAATCTTTAAAGTATCCTGTATTAGTAGAATGGTATACGACAAAAGCAAAAGTAGCATGCACTACGCCATTACCAAGAAAAGACCAATTCGCACCAGATCCTCTCCTTCCTAAGGAGACAAACTTGGCTAAAGATTATATAGGATCGGGTACAGATCGTGGCCATATGTGTCCAGCAGCTGATAATGAGTGTTCTGGCCACGAAGTGCTTACTGAATGTTTTTATTTTTCGAACATGGCTCCCCAATACCACTCCCTTAACGCTGGAGATTGGAAAAGTGTCGAGACGTTATCCCGCGACCTGGCCATTAAATACGATTCAATTCATATTTGGGCAGGGTCTATTGGTGTGGCAAAAACACTCGGTGTTGATAAAGTTGCTGTTCCCACAGAGTGTTGGAAAGTCATCTATATTATCAAGACGAAAGAATGGATGGCGTTCGAATTCAAAAACACATCTGATAAGCCAACAGGCCTACATTCTCATGAAGTGACAGTAGCAGATATAGAAAAATTAACAGGTTTTAAATTCAATTAAAATAATTAACAATGAGAGTATTATACTTTTCAGCAAAATGGTGTGGCCCTTGTAAAGCATTCAAGCCAGTATTAGAACAGACATCTGCAGAATTATCGGTTCCTGTTCAATGCATAGACGTAGACACAAACGGTAATGCAGCACAACAATACGGTATTAATGCAGTGCCGACTCTTTTGATAGTGAATCCTAATACTGGCCAAGCTATAAAGAGACACTCTGGAGCAATGAGTAAATCTGCTTTAACACAGTTTTTATCTTCTGCTAAGTAGTCTACATATTTATTTAAAAATATACTGACCATGAGCGATAAAAATTCAATGACGTTTAAAGAGTGGATAATCGACCTTTTTAAAGACGAAAGAGGTGCAATTTCAATTAAGCCCGTAGTTGCGTTTATTGGATCTTTATTCCTATGCGGTACCATGCTATTAAACTCATTCAGTAAAGAGGACTTTAAACCTTCTGATAAATTAGTAGACGCAGTGATGGTAATTACTGCCATTGGTATGGGCGCAGATAGCTTAGATAAGTTTACAGCAAAAAAGAAGGATACTGAACAAACTACTGTATCATAAATTATAACCAATCAAAAAATTATGAAAACTATTGTTTCGATTTGCGTAGGAGTTTTGTTATTTTTATTGTTGACTATTGTAATGTATAGTTGCACTCCTACTAAAGTAGTAGAGACTGTTATTACAGATAGTACTGGTAAACAAGTCAAAGTGAGGACTAAATACTACGATCAATCTCCTACTACTGTTGATTTGATAACGCCTCCTATATACAGGATTCCTTACTATCCTCTTAATAGACCAATAATCGTGTATCCTTTAACTCCAAGATTTTACTATCGTCCAATATACAGGAGAAGATATTAGTTGACCAAAGATTTTTATTTTTCTATCAAGCTTAAAAAGGCTATATTTTAATCCTTATATTATAGAAGACAAATGGAGCGTTGGTCAAGCGGCTAAGACGTATCCCTTTCGAGGATAAATGATGAGTTCGATTCTCATACGCTCTACTACTAAAATTAAAATCTATGGATGTCGCAGTAAAATGTATCAAAGCAGATGATACCAATATCTTAGTAGAGGATGCTATTTATTGGGTTAAACACATTACCAATAAAGGAAACTATACACTAATGGAGGTTGATCCTCCGCAAGGCTTCAATTGCTTTGATAAGTACAGATTCGAAATAGTAGACACTCTAGAATTAATCCAAGACGATTATTTGATCAATTAAAAAAATATTATGATATTTACTTGTTATTATACCATATGCATTATTTACTGTTGTTTTCGACTAATCAAAAAATGGAGATACCAAGATGATATTGGAGGAAATTTTTTGGAGCTCTTAATGGTATTGTGTATAGGTTGGATTTTATGTCCAATTGATTTTGCTATTATATCCTATAAACATTTATATCGTACGAAGAATTAGACTAGAAAGATTATAGTTAGAGCGTAATTGCGATTGAGCCTTAGCAACTGGATATTTATATGCGTATGATACAATCAATGCTGCAACTTAATCCTACTATTCCTATAGTTAGAAAGAGCGATGGAATGAAAGGTTACGCTTACGCTATTATTGATTATTCTCAAGAGCATTACGTATACTTTGTCTGTGGGTTGGATAACGGAGATATATGGGTACTAAGCAATAGAGACGTATCTTTACAGAATAATGTAAGTTTGTCTAGATCCGTAGAATAATTCTATATATATACTAAGCCACAATTCAGCATATTTATAAGAAATAATTCAACCATTATGGCACAATTTAATATATCCAATCCTAACTATGGGTTCAGTGGAACATCATTAGCTGACGGAGGATATTCATTACACACTCAACCTTCAGAGAAAACGGCAGATAACTTTGGCCGTCAAAAAGTAACAATCCACCAAAACGTATACGAGGCTGACTTTGAATACGGTCCTCAACCTTTACGTTGGGAAGCATTAACGTATGGCTCTGCATCTATAGTGCAAGTACCTAGTTTAGGTGGCGTAGTAATGCAAGTTGGTACTGGATCCAATGATTTGGCTATTCGTCAATCTAGACCTTATCATAGATATCAACCTGGTAAGACGATGTATATGTCTGCAAACGCCAATTTTGGAGGCCCAGTAATTGGTAACTATCAAAGAGTCGGTTTTTTCGATGATTCAAACGGAGCTTTCTTTGAACAAGGTTTAACTTCTTCTTTGAATCCTCAAGGTATGTACGTTTGTTTACGTTCAGACGCTAGTTTAACTGGATCTTTACCAGTAACTACAAAAGTATCCTTGGATCAATGGAATGGAGACGTTAACTTCGCAAAAAATATTAACTGGGCAACTGTTCAGATGATTTGGATCGAATACGCTTGGTACGGGGCTGGCACAGTTAGATTCGGTGTCACAGCAAATAGCGAACAATACGTATTACACACATTTAATACAGCAAATATAGCTCAAGGCCCTTGGTCTAGAACGGGTAATTTACCAGTTAGATACGAAGTAAGAAACAGTGGATCAATTGGTCAAACAATTGCAGCACCTACTACTTTCGTGCATTATGGAGTATCTGTTGTAGTTGAAGGCGGTCGAGATGCTCAAAGAGGTTTTACTTACTCTTACGGAATTAATCCTCAAACTCCAAGAGGTAGATCAGTACCAGCTGGATCTTTTAGATACCCTGTTTTATCGATTCAAAATAGACCTATGGGTACTCAAGAGTACACACAAGCTACAGCAGCAATTACTTCTGCAACAACATCTAGTATTACTGTAGCAGGAACTCCATGGACAACAAATCAATGGCTTGGTAAATTCGTATACTTCCCGACTGGATCTCAAACTGCTCGTGTTATCAGTAACACAAACAATACACTCAACTTTATTGATGTTGTTACTGGTCTTCCTATGACTCAATCGGCTCAAATAGCAGGTAGTCAATATACTATTGGTCTTGTAAATAGAGGCCAAATTTTACCTTTAAGCTTAGTAATTTCAGCTGATAATCTTTGTACAGTAGAGTTGATTTCAAGTATTCCAAATAATCCAGTAATATTGACAGGGTCTAACTTTGTACCTATGAATACACTAGGATCTTCTAACTCTTTTGCGCTAAGGGATATCTCTGCAACTGGACTTAATTCTGGTAGCGGTGAGGTTGTATATGCGTTCGTCGCACCAGCTGGTGGATCTGGCTTACAAGTGTTTGATTTATCGAACTTTTTTCCTCTATACAACACAATTAGAGGTAACTTGCCCGATATTTTAACTGTCGCAGTAAGTACAGCTACTACCGGATCTAGTATTGGTTGTCACTTTGTTGGTCAAGAAGCAATGTCTTAAGATAGATTATCAAAATAAAATGAAAAGGAGCTCAATAGCTCCTTTTTTTATGCACATATAATTTATACTTTACAGAGTGGTATCAAGATTGTATATTAATCGTATTAAACAACATAAATAATATGAGACCAGTACCACCACAAAAGCAGATAGACATAACAAAGACTACTGCTATGCAATGTGACAATTGTCAACACGCTGTATTTAATGCAGGCCTTTTACTTCGTAAAGTGAGTAAATTCGTTTCTTTAGACGGAAAAGATGGAGTGCTACCGCTTCAAACATTTTACTGCGTTAAGTGTGGCCATGTGAACAAAGATTTTTATCCAGTAGAACTAATAGTAAAAGATACAAATGAGCAATAAAGAAATTACGAGAGAAGTACCAAAGACAGATTCAATTGTTGATTCCGTTGTTGACAAGTTTATTAACAGAGCCAGTTTTGGAAAGAAGAAGTATAATACTGATTTAGATAGAGAAGATGTAACTTTATCTGAGTGGTTAACTCATCTACAAGAGGAATTAATGGATGCTGTTAATTATATAGAAAAAATAAAAAGAGTAACAAGTAGTTAAAAATAAGTTATGCCCAAAAGAGAATCTACTATAAATTATGCTTACCAAAAATCAGTATCGTATTCTCAGTACTCTATGTATAAGCAATGTAATTTTAGGTGGTACCTAAATTACGTAAAAAAGCAACGAGTATTTAAACCGTCTATTCATACTTTGTTTGGGACGAGTTTTCACGAAACTATTCAAGAGTATTTACGATTGATGTATGAAGAATCTGTTAAAAAATCTGAAGAATTCGATTACGAAACTTTTCTTAAAGAGCGTATGGTAATTAACTATAAAGAAGAGCTCGAAAAGAACAAGGATCAGCATTACGTTAATAAAGAAGATTTTAATGCATTTATTCAAGACGGTATCAATATAATATCTTGGCTTAAAAAGCATAGAAAGAAATACTTCACTACTAAAAAGGTAAAATTAGTTGGTATAGAGGTTCCAATGGAGCAATACATAGTCGAAGATATTCCCAATGTAATTATGCAAGGTTACATAGACATTATATTCTACGACGAAGACTTAAAAATTTATATAATCATTGACTTTAAAACAAGCACATCTGGGTGGAAAGATTCTGATAAAAAGGACGATGTGAAACTTAGTCAATTGCTACTATACAAACACTTTTATTCTAGAGCTTTAAAGATCTCTCATGAAGAAGTAGAAGTGATGTTCATGGTAGTAAAAAGAAGGCCTTTTATAAGCGAAGACTTTCCGACTCATTGGGTTCAAGAAATAAAACCAGCTCAAGGAAAAGCTAAGCTAAAAAAAGCCGTGCAAGAGTTCGAAGCATTTATACGTGACTGCTTTACTCAAGACGCAAAGTATATTGATAAAGAATATGCTAAGAACTTAGAAGGTTGTAAATTCTGTGAATTCAAGGATAATCAAGAAATTTGCTCTAGGTCATAACTATTTTGTATATCTAGATATATTTACGCATTTATGTAGATATTTATAGAAAACAAAACAACATTATTATGACATTAGCAAAATCAAAAAAGGCGACTACTTCCTTGAAGATCCCTGAGACACTTTATAAGGACTTTAAAGTAACATGTATAAAATCTAAGATGAACTTACAAGAGGTTGTAGAAAGAGCCCTGTATCTCTATATGACTGATGAGGACTTTAGAAAGACTATCTACAATCAAATTAACACTTATTACACTGGGTCAGAAAATCCAGGTCTAATAAAATAAAAATCAAATTAACGTTATGATAGAAAGTTATATTCCGCAAAAAGATAGGAAGAAAATCCTACTACTTTGCGATGATATTAGAATGACGAGCGGGATATCCACTATGGCAAGAGAAATAGTAGTAAGCACGTCTCACATATTTAACTGGGTAAATTTAGGTGGAGCTATCAATCACCCTGATCAAGGCAAAAGATTGGATATTTGCGAAGACACTAATAATATTTTAGGAATAGATGATTCTTCTGTATTTATATACCCTATAAACGGTTATGGTACCCAAGAGTTGGTAAGGAATCTAATTCAGGTGGAAAATCCAGATGCGATCATGATATTTACTGATCCTAGATATTGGGTGTGGTTGTTTCAAATGGAAAACGAGATCAGAAGAAAGATACCAATTATTTATCTTTCAATTTGGGATGATTTACCAGCTCCGTTATATAATGCATCTTACTACGAATCTTGTGATACACTTTTATGTATATCTAAACAAACTAAGATCATTAATGAACTCGTATTGGGAGAGAAGATCAAAGATAAAATTTTTAAGTACGTTCCTCATGGAATCAACGAGAAGCACTTCTTCCCGATCAACGAGTTCATGACAGAGGACTACGCCAAAGTGCAGGAGTTAAAGACCAAAATATTCAAGGGCAAAGAGTACGAGTTCGTCTTATTCTACAACGCAAGAAATATCAGACGTAAGTGCGTATCTGATTTGATCGCTGCATGGTCTTCTTTTTGCGATGAGATCGGAGCCGAAAAAGCAAGCAAGTGCATGTTGTTAATGCACACTCAACCGATGGACGAGAACGGTACGGATTTACCAGCAGTGGTTAATTTACTTTGTTCTGAGGACCACAAGAACATAATCATTAACGACGATAGATTACCGGTCGATCAGATGAATTTAATGTACAACTTGTGCGACGCAGTTGCTTTAATATCTTCTAACGAAGGTTGGGGATTGAGTTTAACCGAAGGCATGATGTGCGGAAAACCCATCATCGCTACGGTAACTGGCGGTATGCAAGATCAGATGAGATTCACAGACGATAACGGAAACTGGTTCACACCTTCCAAAGAAATACCGTCTAACCATTTTGGTACGTACAAGAATCATGGCAGTTGGGCGTTCCCAGTATATCCAAGCAACATGAGTTTGGTTGGGTCGATTCCCACTCCTTACATCTGGGACGATAGAGCGGACTTTAGAGACATTGCTGAACAAATCGGTCGAGTGCACGAATTGAAAACGGCCAACCCAACTCAGTACGAAGAAGTGTCCAAAGCAGCTCGCGAATGGGTGTCTTCAGACGAATCTATGATGAGCACAAGATGGATGTCCAAAAACGTAATCGAAGGAATCAACGAAACGTTCGATAAGTTTACGCCAAGAGCCAAGTTCGAGTTCTTTAAAGTAGAGTCGTTAAAACCTAAAAGCATTCCTCACCCTTTAACATATTAATAAGTTTATGAAACAATACGCAGTTATATCGTGTCCTTTAGACACATACTCAGGATACGGAGCCAGATCGAGAGATTTCGTAAAGGCCCTGTACGAATTAAAGAAAGACGAGTGGGACATAGAAATCCTACCGCAGAGATGGGGCTCTACTCCATGGGGTTACATCTCTGACAACGAAGAAGAGTGGGGATGGGTAATACCTTTGTTCAACACGACAGGCCAATTGAAGAAGCAACCCGACTTCTGGTGCCAAGTTACTGTGCCCAATGAATTTCAACCAATCGGTAAATTTAACTTAGGAGTGACAGCAGGAATAGAAACTACGCTTTGTCATGCTAGTTGGATAGATGGAGTTAATAGAATGAATTTGACTTTAGTATCTTCTGAACATGCTAAAAATGTATTTCAACAGTCTACTTTTGTAGAAAGTAATCCTCAAGGTCAAAAAGTAAGGGACATTAAGTTAGAAAAGCCAGTAGAAGTCTTATTCGAAGGAGCTGATCTAAATAAGTATTTTTTCATAGAAGACGAGAAAATACCAGATACAGATCTAGTAGCAACATTGGATACAATCAAAGAAGATTTTAATTATTTGTTAGTAGGTCATTGGTTGCAAGGTGACTTAGGAGAAGATAGAAAGAATATAGGTTTGACTATAAAAACTTTCTTAGAGACTTTCAAGAACAAAAAAAATAAACCTGGGTTGATATTAAAGGTATCTGGAGGTGGAGCTAGTATTATGGACAGGGATGCTACATTAGAAAAGATAGACAAGATCAGAAAGACAATTGACTCTAAAGACTTGCCAAACATATATCTAATTCACGGAGAACTAGACGACCAAGATATGAACTATCTTTACAATCATGGTAAAGTTAAAGCAATGGTAAGCTTAACAAAAGGCGAAGGCTTTGGTCGACCGTTATTAGAATTTAGCCTATCTAAAAAACCAATCATTGTTACAGCTTATTCTGGCCATATAGATTTCTTGTTTATAGAATACGTTTCTATGGTAGGAGGACAAGTAACCCAAATTCACCCTTCAGCTGTAGTAGAAAATATGTTAATTCCAGAGTCTGGATGGTTTTCTCCAGACATTAAGCAAGTGGAGTTTTATTTGAGAGATGTATTTGAAAAATACTCTAAATATCAAGAAAAGGCAAAACAGCAAGCTCATAAATCAAAGACTATGTTTTCTTTTGATGAGATGAAGAATATGCTAGCCATCTATTTAGATAGAGTACCTAAACAAGTTGGATTGACTTTACCTAAGCTCAGGAAGATTGAATTACCGAAACTTAAAAAAGTAGAAGATGACAAGTAAAGAATTTGTTTTTCACGATATTTATAATAAAATAGAATGGAAAATTATAGAAAAATCTGGAAAGATCACAACGGAGCTATTCCATTAGACGAAAATGGAGTACATTATGATATTCACCACATAGATGGAAATAGAAATAATAATTCAATAGAAAATTTAAAAGCGGTTTCGATACAAGAACATTACGACATACACTACAAACAACAAGATTGGAATGCGTGCATATTAATAAGACAAAGATTAAATTTATCTAAGGATGAAATAAAAAAAATAAACCAATACGCTGCGGAAAAAAGAAAAGGCATAGCGTGTCCTGAAGATACTAAGAAAAAAATAAGTAAGACCTTAATTGGAAAAAAACACTCTAAAGAAAGAATAGATAACATAATGAAAGGTCGAATGGAAGGAAGTTATTTAGGAAAAGGCGCTTATAAAAATAAGGGAATTAAAAAAAATAATGGTAGAACTGGTATAAAACATTCAGAAGAGGTTAAGAAAAAAATGAGTGAAGCAAAAAAAGGAAAGCCTCAACCTGATGTTTCTAAAAGATTTAAAGGGATACGACTATCTAATTCGCATAAAGAAAAACTTAGCGTTCCTAAAACTGAAGAAACAAAAAAGAAAATAAGTGAAAGTAAAAAAGGAAAACCTTGGAGTGAAGCACGAATATTAGCTCAAAACCAAAAAAAATTAAAAAAAATTTTATGACCTCACAACAATTTATTTTATGGCTTCGAGGATTCACTGAAGGAGTTCACGAATACAACGTGACTCCTAAACAGTGGACCTTATTAAAAGAAAAGTTGGCCGAAGTTAAGGACGAACCAACGTATTTGTCTCCGATTGAAACGCGTAATCCATATAGTACTCCGTATAAATACGATCCGTATAGAGTATATTGCGGTGATGCAGGTACCGGAACCCCAACTCCAGGATTCGGAGTAACAGCCGGATACATAAGTCCCGTAACGAATACCACTCCACCGTACACAATAACTTCAGCGTCCTCTTTTCCAGGCACAATAACAACTACACAAGGGTACGATATGACTACTTTTGCTACATCAGGTAGTAACATCACATTTACAACAAACGGTAGTCCTAATTGGTACTCTACGTATTTTAACGATTTAAAACCAGACGACAATGATAGATAGTACATTAATGATGTGTCCTTTGTGCAGACAAGACGAGTGCTGCAACATAGAACCGATCAATGAGTTTCACAATAAGTACTCTTGCGTGGCTTGCGGATTCGAAACAAACGACTTGATGAGAGAAGGAGAGTTCGACTTCGAAACTTATGAATCAGACGATGCTTTTCCAATGTTATATAAAGACATAAAGAGAACAGACGAAATACACAGAGTCTGGTACCCAATGACCATAAACATAAAGGGCAAAGGCACAGTGTACGCATTCGGTCACAACGTAAAAGACTGGCAGTGGAGAGCGACCAAAAGTGTTCCTTTAACTAAAGCAGAGTTGAAGTTACCAAAGTACAAAGGCCAGACTCACAAATCTGACACGTCTTCAACTCAAGATTTTGGTAAAGATTTCTTCGAAGCATGTGATTACATTCAAATATTTGACATATGAGTAAAGCAACAATCAGCTACGCAGTGACAGCCTGTAACGAATCAGTAGAATTAGATAGATTATTATACCAATTACTAAAATACGCTGACCTGAGTGACGAGGTGATCGTCCAGACAGATTCAGACAACGTTACTGAAGAAGTTCTAAATGTAATAGAGCAGTATAAAACACAATTTCCAGAAGGGTCATTTAAGTCTATCTCTATGCCTTTGAACAAAGATTTTGCGCACTTTAAAAATAATTTAAAATCTTACTGTAAAAAGAATTATATTTTTTTCATAGATGCTGACGAATATTTGTCTTCTCCTCTAATTCAACATTTGAAAGAAGTACTAGAGGCGAATCCTAATATTGAATGCATTCATGTGCCTAGAGTAAATACAGTAGATGGATTAACAAAAGAGCACGTTTTAAAGTGGAAATGGCAGTTAAACGATAAAGGCTACGTTAATTGGCCAGATTATCAAACTAGAATTTGTAAGAATAACGATAAGATAAAGTGGGAAGGCAAAGTTCACGAAAGACTATGTGGATGTAAAATTTATACTTATTTACCTGACGAAGACGAAACTTGGGCTTTATTTCACCCTAAAGATATCGAAAGGCAAGAAAAACAAAATAGTTTATACGACACTATATGAGTAAAGAATTAGTTATAGCGGCTTATGATAAATACTTAGATTGGCTAAACAATATAGAAGCGTCTACAAAAGTTACTGTCTATAGAAAGGGAGATGAAATTCCACAGAGAGACGATGAAATCAAAATAGAATTAAATAGAGGTAGATGTGTACATACTTTCTTTAATCACCTATATATTAATTATGATAATTTGGCTGATATCACGTATTTTGCTCAAGATTATCCTTTTGATCATTGGGAAGATATAGTACAAGTAATCAACTCTAATACACAAGAGGCAAGATGTCAATTAAATATAGGAGGGTATTATGGATTTCATTTCAATACTATAACTGTGCCATCTTCTTTAGGAGGTCGAATGTGGAATTTAAGTTCATCTAAACATCATGATAATGGAAACATATTAGTTTGTCAAAATAATGGATATCCTCAAGATACTAATCCCAATATTAATGTAGATAAATACTGGAATTTGTTATTCGCAGATGAAAAACCTAATTATTATGAATTTATACCTGGAGGACATTTTGCTATTACGAAAAAACATGCTAGATTAAGATCTAAAGAATTCTATAAAACAATATGTGATTTATTGTTGGATAATGTTAATGCTCCGTGGAATATCGAAAGATTAGAATGTTATATATTTAACCCAAAATACAAATGATAAAATTAGAAAACATACAACAATTAGTCGGTAATCATGTAGCACCTTATATTTACAATGCGAAGAACTTCATTCCTGGTATTACACCAATTTATTATAGTGGTCCATACTGGGATAACAAAGAAACTGAAGCAGCTATTGAAAGCTTTTTAAATGGTAAATGGATTACTACTGGAGAAAAAGTTTATAAGTTTGAGAATAGATTTAGTAAAAGATTTAATGTTAAGCATTCTCACATGGTAAATTCAGGAAGCTCAGCAAATTTAATTTTGATCGCCGCGCTAAAGAGAAGATTCAATTGGCAAGATAACGATGAAATTATTGTGTCTCCTGTAGGATTTGCTACAACAGTATCAGTATTGTATCAACATAGATTAAAACCAGTATTCGTTGATATAGAGTGGGATACACTTAACTTTGATTTGGATCTAGTAGAATCAAAGATCACCGATAGAACAAAAGGCATATTCATCTCTCCTGTATTGGGTAACCCACCAAATATGGACAAATTAGTTGAATTAGCAGAGAAGTACAATTTAAAATTGATTGGAGATAATTGTGATAGTTTAGGGTCAAAATGGGAAGGTAAATATTTGAGCGAGTATTACACGGCCTTTTCTAATTCGTTCTACCCAGCGCATCACATATCAACTGGAGAAGGTGGAATGGTTTGTTCTAACGATGATGAGTTAAAGAAATTATTTGTCAGTCTTAGTTGGTGGGGTAGAGATTGTTACTGTATTGGATCTGCTAACTTATTACCATGTGGCACTTGTGGTAACAGATTTGATAAGTGGTTAGATAATTACGATGGAGTAATTGATCACAAGTATGTATTTAGTGAAATGGGGTATAATCTAAAACCGCTAGATTTACAAGGTGCAATTGGATTAGAGCAATTAGAAAAGCTTGACATAATGGAACAAAAAAGAAGAGACGCTAAAATTAGAATAGAGAAAATATTTACAGACAATATTACTAATTTAAGAACTCCGAGTAAATTAGAAAAGGCAGATCCTTGTTGGTTTGGTACTCCGTTTATTTGCGAAGAAGCGGGATTGAAACATCGGTTAGTTGCACACTTAGAAGCGAATAAAATTCAAACAAGAAACTATTTTGCAGGAAATATCCTATTGCACCCAGGATATGCATTCTTAGATGATTATAAAAATTATCCTGAAGCGAATAAAGTATTGGATAAGGTGTTTTTTATTGGAGCTGCCCCGCATTACACAAACGAAGTATTTGAATATATTGAAGAAGTTGTAAAAAAATTTAAATAATGATTGAAATATTTGGTGGCACTGGGTTTATAGGATCTAAATTTTATAGCAGATATAGCAATGAGTGTAATATTGTAGCAAAAAATGAATTAGAGGTACCACAAGATTCGGCTATTCTATACTTAATTAGTACAGTTGATAATTACAATGTGTTAACTGACCCATATATAGATATTAATACGAACCTAATTCATCTGATGAAAGTGTTGGATGCAAATAAAAATAAAAATATTACATTTCATTTCGTTAGCTCATGGTTTGTGTATGGAGAAGTTGACTTGCCAGCGAAGGAGAATTCTTGCTGTAAACCGAAGGGATTTTATTCTATCACTAAATTAGCTGCAGAGCAACTAATAGAATCTTACTGTAAAACTTTTAAGATTAAATACACGATAACACGACTAGGTAACGTAATTGGAAATGAAGATAGAAAAATATCTAAGAAGAAAAATGCTTTACAGTACTTAATAGATGAAATGAAAAATAATCGCGACATAAAGCTTTATGACTCTGGATTATTTTACCGAGACTTTGTACACGTTGATGACGTAATCTCAGGATTAAGATTTATTATAGATAATGGTATTGGCGGAGAGATTTATAACTTAGCTTCTGGAGCTAAGCCTATATTGTTTAAAGACATTATAATGTACATACATCAAGAATTAAATTCATGCAGCAATATTGGACAAATGATACCTACAGAATTTCATGATATAGTGCAAGTGAAAAACATGTATTTAGAATGCAGTAAATTAACTAATCTTGGATGGAAACCATCTAAAACAGTGTTTCAAGCAATAAAAGAAATATTATGATAAGTTATAAACAGATAGGAAAGCATGGTCGTCTGGGAAATCAATTATTTCAATTTGCATCTACTTATGGTATAGCAAAAAAATTAGGATATGATGTTAAATTTCCTATAGAAAATATTATAGAGCCATCTATAGAAGATTTTAAAGATGGAATAAGAAGGGAGATTACATTTGATGTGCCTAAATATTTTGAGATACCGCAAGATTTATTGTGTTCAATAAAAGAAATAAATACTAGATTCGAAGTTCAAGAACCTCAATTTCATTTTTTTGAAGAAATGTTTTCTATACCAAACGAAGCCAATTTAAATGGATATTTTCAAACAGAGAAATATTTTAAACACTGCGAAAAAGAATTGAGAAATATTTTAATGTTCAATGTATCAATATTAGATATAGCCACCAATTGTGTTATACCAAAAACAGATCTAGAATTAGTTTCAATTCATATGAGAGTGGGAGACTATATTGGACTTCAAGAATTTCATCCAATACTAACATCGGAATATTATTCTAAAGCACTTGAAACTTTTATTGATAAAGATTATCACTTTATTGTATTTTCTGATAACATAGAATACGCAAAGAGTATGCTAGGAGATCAAGATAATTTAACATATAGCATAAATAATTCAACAGAAGTGGATATGTGTGCAATGAGTTTATGCCATCATAATATAATTGCTAATAGTTCATTTAGTTGGTGGGCAGCGTGGTTAAATAATAAAGAATTTAAAAAGGTGGTGGCCCCTAGAAATTGGTTTGGACCAGCATATAGTCACAGCACAAAAGATTTATACCCTGAATCATGGATAGTAAAATAAAACCTTTTTTTAGTATAGCTATTCCAACGTGGTCTATTAACGGCAAAGGTGCAGAGTACCTAGAGCACTCATTTAACATAATAGCGCAGCAAAGCTTTATAGATTTTGAAGTCGTAGTATCAGATCACAGTGAAGATAAAGACATAGAAAATATATGTGAACTTTGGAAATCTATAATCAAGATAACGTACGTTAGAAATTCTTACGGTAGAGGTAAAATAGCCCCTAACCTAAATAATGTTATAAAACTATGCAAAGGAAAGTATATCAAAATATTATTTCAAGATGATTTTTTATATAATGTCGATTCTCTTGAGATAATATATAATTGTATACAATCATATCAAGATAAAAATTGGTTTATTAATGCATGTTGTCATACAGATGATTGTGTTACTATGTACGATAAAATGATTCCTTATTATCATGATAAAATTTATGAAGGTATCAATACTATTAGTTGTCCCACAGTATTAACTATTAAAAATCATAATGTACTTTTATTTGATGAAACATTAAATTGGTTAGTAGACGTAGAGTATTATAAACGTTTGTACGATAAGTACGGATATCCAGTTATAATAGAGGATATTTGTTCAGTTAATAGAAATGCTGAAGTAAGAACGACTACGATGACTACGGAAAAACAAAAGCAAGAAGAAGTATCAAGAGTAATAAAAAAATATGAAATTAGATAATGTAACAATAATAGCAGTAGATACAATCACAGCGGAGCAGTCATTAAAAGCAATAAGATACTCTTGTAGAGAGATAGAGTTTGGAGCAAAAAAACTAATAACTTCTCAAAATATTAAAGCTGATGATATAGAAGTTATAAAATGCGAACCTATAAATTACGTAGAATTCAGTCATTTTTGTATTTATAGACTTCACGAATATATAGACACGGAATTTGTTTTATTGATTCAGCCTGATGGATATGTAGTTAATCCTCATATGTGGACAGATGAATTCCTAGAATACGATTATATTGGAGCTCTTTGGCCTTTACCTAAAGATGATTTTTCTTTTCGTGATCAAGATGGTAATATACAAAGAATGGGTAATGGAGGCTTTACACTAAGAAGCAAAAAATTATTATCTGTTGCAAGTAATTTAAATCTAGAGTGGAAGTCATATCATGGATTTTATAATGAAGATGGATTTATTTGTTGTCATAATAGAAAGGCGTACGAATCAGCTGGATGTAAATTTGCTCCAATAGAAGTAGCGGCTAAATTTAGTCATGAAACAATGGTACCTGAAAATTATGGACACATTCCATTTGGATTTCATGGAAAAAACAATTATTATTATCAAATAACTCAAAAAAGTCTATAATGATTTATACATCTTTTCTTTTCGGTCAAGGATTCGGAAATCAATTAGCAGTCTACGTAACCACTAGAGCTATAGCCAAACGCAATGGTTACGAGTTTGGTTATACAGGCTTAGAAAACTTTGGAGATAGAAGATACAATGATAAAGGCATGTACTTCATGGATATAGATCTAGGTAAAGAAGTATTGGAGAGCGAGTATAACACTTACATTGAGAAAGAGACGAGAGTGAAATTCAATCACTCCCAACATGATGCCACTCACGGATGCGATATTAGATTAATAGATCAAGATCTATTAAATGTAGCAGATAATACTAAAATCATGGGTATCATGCAGGGTGAGGACTATTTTTGGGCCTACAGAGAAGAAATCAAAGACTGGTTGAAAGTTAAAACAGAGTTTGATTGTATGGACTATAGTGACAACGACATCTGTGTGCTAAACATCAGAGACTATGAAGAGGATCCTACGTTGTTCCTAGCTAGAGACTATTGGGTTAGGGCGATATATCACATGCTCAATCTGAATCCTAATATGCAGTTCTTGATTATCACAGAAAACCCTGATATGGCCAAGAGATTGTTACCAGAGTTGGCGGACAACGTATATCATTTCGATTTAGCCAAAGACTACTCGATAGTAAAGAACGCAAAGTGGTTAATTATATCTAATTCAAGTTTTGCATATTTTCCAGCATTCTGCTCAGATGCACACTTAATCATCGCTCCAAAATATTGGGCTAGACATAATGTTAGTAATGGATATTGGGCGTGTGGATATAATATAAGTCGTAAATTCACTTATATGGATAGATATGGACAATTACAATCTTATAAGGACGTGATGAGAGAATTTGAATTATATAAAAAAGAAAGCAAGATATATGGCTAGAGTATTCGATGTATTTACATTTTTTAATGAATTAGATTTATTGGAAATAAGACTAGAGATGTTGGATCCTTACGTGGATCAGTTCGTGTTAATCGAGTGTGCAGAGACTTTCTCGGGCAAGCAAAAGCCGTTGTACTTCCAAGACAACAAAGAAAGATTCTCAAAATATTTGCACAAAATATACCATCACGTAACTTACGATCCACCCAAATCTTTCGAAGATTTACAACAAAGGGTAGTAACAGCTAGACCTAATACGGATAAAGATATTAAGAATCTTTGGATTCAAGCATTAACCACTTCTAATGTACCCAAAGGCGAAGTGCATTGGCTTAAGGAGTTCTATCAAAAAGAAATGATACGATTCGCGATACAAAATGCTGGTGCAAAGAGCGATGATCTATGTTTTGTAGGAGATCTAGATGAAATATGGAATCCAGAACTAGATTATAGTAATGTAGATATAGATACAGTATATAAATTAAGACAGTTAGTATACGTTGGATATTTAAACAATAAATCTAATGAATCTTGGGCTGGTACTTTATTAACTAAATATTCTAATATAGAAGGTGCTTGTTTGAATCATTTAAGAACTCCTTCAAAGACAAAGTACACATATATAGACAATGCCGGTTGGCACTTTAGTTTTATGGGCGGAGAAGACAAAATGAAATTAAAGATCGAATCTTATGGTCATCAAGAATTTAATAACGACAGTGTAAAAAATCAAATGAAGAGCAACTTAGATTCTGGTAAAGATGTATTAGGTAGATCTGAATTCTATTATACATTAGACGAATCTCAATTACCTAAATACTTAATCGATAACAAAGAAAAATATAAACAATATTTTAAATGCTAACATTTTGCATACCAAGTAAAAATAACTTACGATACCTTAAATCTTGTATCAAGTCCATACAAGACAATTCCTATTACGAGAATCAGATTATTGTGTATGTAGATCAAGATACAGATGGTACAGTAGATTGGTTACGAGAGAACGATATTGAATTCATACAAAATCACGAAGAGACTCCAAAAGGAATTGGTTACGCCTATGATACAATGTTTTTAGAAGCTAAGTACGATTACGTAATAGCATTCCATGCAGATATGATATTAGGGCCAAACGCTGACAAGTATTTGTTTGATTTAAAAACAGACAACAATATTGTATGTGCAACTCGTATAGAGCCACCACTACATCCGCCAGGACAAGAAAAAATAATAATGGATTTTGGCATGTGGCCAGAGGATTTAAAGATAGATGAGTTTAACAAATTTGTAGAACAAAATAAAAGCGATAAGATAACCAAAAGTATTTTCGCTCCTTGGTTAATACATAAAAATCAGCATTTGGGACACGATCCTATATTTAGGTCTGTGTTTGAAGATGCAGACTTGTTTAGACGAATGAAGCTGACTGGATATGATCTAATTCAATCCTGGAGCGCTATGGTCTATCACTTGACTTGTAGAGGCGGACAGTTTGCTCACGCAGAAAAGATGGAGGATTTTAAAACAAAGAGCGAAGATTGGAATAAGAATAATACCATATCAATGTACGAATACATTAGAAAATGGGGAGGATTTTTAAAACAGACAGACACACTAGAGCCAATACCGAACATAAAATACAACATAGGACTAGAAATAAAGAATTGTAAGAGCGAACAGATATTGAGCGTAGAACCCTATTTCGATCACATTAAAGTAGAGGTAGATACCAAATCGTATTGCGATTACATGCAACCGTATACTTCATTTAACTTGAGTGAAAAGTTTGTGGATGAGTTGAACGACGACGTAATTCTTACTGTTGATTTTGAAGACATGATTAAACCAGAAAACATGTTTCAATCTCTAATCGGATCTTTGCAAGAAACTTTACATTACGATGCTGAAGATTTGGGCGTGTACGAATTGGGACCGTTTAAATTGAACGTAAAAAAGAAAGAACCAAAACAACCAAAATTAAAATTAAACTAAAAAATAAAAAAATGAGCATACTTAGAACAAAAGGCGATTTAGATATGAAAATGTATGGAAAATATAGAAACGACGCTATAAATCCAGACGAGTGGTTAAATGATACTAGACAAGACGAACCTGCATGGGTGCAAAGATATGAATACGAAGCTCATCTTATTAATACTTTATGTAAAGAAAAGAATTATAAAAAAATTTTAGAAATTGGTCCGGACCAGGAGTTTTAAGTCAAATTATTTTAAAAAATGATCCTGAATTAGATTATACTTTAATAGATAAAATACATGCAAAAAATATTTTTGAAAATAGAAATTATAAAGGCAATTTTATAGTAAGAGATTTGATGGATTCTTTCGATATTACAGGATTAGATACCGATTATGATTTAATCATCGCAAATGATTTTTTAGAGCATATCTCGAATCCTAGTGATGTTTTGTATAAAGCGGGATTAATAACTAAAGAAAAAAGCGGATTTTTTATATCGGTTCCTAATTGGAGAATGGGTCATGCATTTATTTATAGAGGTTTATTTGATTATGATAATTTTATTTATTTCGCAGATGGTCATGGATGGGTATCAACTTCAGTATTCGGTTCTCCATTGACATGTCAATACTCGCCAAAACTTTCTTCAGAAGAAGAATTACCAGATCAATTAATACAAAGTTGGAATTGGTATTTTTGTGCAGATAAAAAAATAGATTAAATTATGTTAAGAAGTTGTATCTTTATTAAAGATAGAAAGTTAGGGGAATTAACTATCTATAATAAACTTATTTGACCTACGAATCATTGATCATTCCCCGATCTTTGCTTCCTCTGGGTCCATTTTTATTTTATGAAATTAATTAAGATATATGTTAAACAAAGTCCACTAGGATTATTCTATTTAGGAAAAACTACTCTCAATAATCATGATAATTATTTAGGATCCTGCAAATATTGGAAGCTACATATAAAAAAACATAATTTATGTCCTAAAGATATCAAGACATGGATATTACATGAAACAGAGGATAGAGATGATCTAATTAAAATAGGACTATATTATTCTAAAATATTTAACGTAGTTGATAGCGAAAATTGGGCAAATTTAAAAGAAGAAACAGGCGATGGAGGAATTACGGTAAAAGACCAGTGGAAAGGAGAAAAAAATCCTATGTATAAAAAAGGATACTTAATTTCAAGAGAAAAACATCTACTATATGGTAAAAAAAATCCAAAGTGGGGAGAAATTGCTAAAAGAAAAAGAAAACCCATAGATCAATTTGATTTATATGGTAATTTTATAAAAACATGGGAAGGTATGAGAGAAGCAGCAAGACATTTATGTATAAAGCATTCAACGATATCTGCTATATGTAGAAATAAAAAAGAATCAATAAACGGATATACTTTTAAATACAATAAATAAAAAATATGAATCAAAAAAATATTACTTTGGTAATACCTGGTTATAACAATTTAAGGCACTTAAAAAACTGTTATGCTTCTATAAAAAAACACGCTTCTGATATTAAATTAGTATTATTGGATGACGGATCGACTGACGGAACTTTTGAGTGGATAAGTTCTTTAAATGATTCTAATATCACAAGTATCTATAGATCTGAAAAAAGATTAGGTCATGTTATACTTTACGATAAAGGGATTGATTTAGCTGAAACTGAAATAGTTGGAATATTTCATTGCGATATGATAATGGGACCTAATTATATAGAAAATGTCCTTAAACACCTTCAAAAAGAGACCGTTGTTTGTGGTACTAGAATAGAGCCCCCATTACATCCGCCAGG
>Ga0214192_1000311_pt1 | contig 31024 bp, 24 predicted proteins | sample TroBogEpilimnion_44_FD_153030 | JGI IMG/M metagenome (GOLD analysis project Ga0214192, IMG submission 153030) | Freshwater microbial communities from Trout Bog Lake, WI - 29JUL2008 epilimnion | ecosystem: Environmental > Aquatic > Freshwater > Lake > Epilimnion/Euphotic zone | place: Trout Bog... | reverse complement strand
GGCGGCACGGACTAAACCATTGCACGTAATAGCGCCTGTGGCAGTAGATGCTTTGACAACAATTGTGAAGTATGAGCTTCCTCCGGCAAGACAATCTGTGAAGCTTATTTCTCCTGATAATGTTGCTGAACTGGCAAGATTGTTGAGGGATGAAGTGAAGGCGTTTTAATAATTGATAGTTGATAATTGACAATTGATAATTAAAGAAATTAATACATAATACAGCAATTTAGAATTGCTCATAAATAATAAAATATGTCAGTAATAATATTCATAGATCAGACAGAGGGTCATATCAAAAAAACATCTTACGAAGCGATGAGCTACGGGGCTGCTATTGCTAAACAAATAAATGTGCCGGCATACGGGGTTTTGCTGGGAAATGTAAACGATGATATTGCTGCTTTGGGCAAGTATGGCGTGAGCAAAATATATCATGTGACTGATGAGGTGTACAACCATTTTGATGCACAAGTTTATACAAAAGCTATAGCTGAAATAGCTACTGAAGCGGACGCTACTGTAGTAGTTTGTTCGCATAACCAAAGCGGAAAAGCAGTTGCTCCAAGAATATCTGTAAAACTTAAAGCAGGTTTAGTAACAGGTGCAATTTCGCTACCTGATACGAGCAATGGATTTGTAGTAAAGAAGAACGTTTTCAGTGGAAAAGCATTTGCATTTGTAAGCATTGATACCCCTGTAAAAGTAATATCGCTGATACAAAATAGTTATGGTGTAAATACTGCTGAAGCAAGTGCTGAAGTAATAACAAAATTGGTAGCTGCAACGGCTAAAATAAAAGTAACGGCTGTACATAAAGTAAGTGGTGAAGTGCCATTGACCGAGGCGGATATAGTAGTGAGTGGCGGTAGAGGAATGAAGGGTGGAGAACACTGGGGCATACTGGAAGATCTGGCAAAAACATTGCATGCGGCTACGGCTTGTAGCAGACCTGTGGCTGACTCGGACTGGAGACCACACCATGAGCATGTGGGACAAACCGGTATTCAGGTATCTCCTAACTTATACATTGCAATAGGCATCTCGGGCGCTATACAACACCTTGCGGGCGTAAACAGAAGCAAGACGATTGTGGTGATCAATAAAGATGCAGAAGCTCCTTTCTTTAAAGTGGCTGACTATGGTATAGTGGGTGATGCTTTTGAAGTGGTACCTAAACTTACGGAAGCGATAAAGGGTTTGAAGGCTTAATACAAGGCACAAAGGCAAAGAGGCACAGAGGCACAAAGGAATACAAAATACAAGGCAAAGAGGCAAGAGTGAATACAATAATACAAATTAGCTGATTTGCTAATGTGCTGATTTGCTAATGAATACAAACATTAAGTAAATGGGATGTGTGTTCTCCTGACTCCTATCTCATTGTATTTGTATTTATTCTTAATTTTTAATTCTTAATTTTTAATTAAAGGCTGTTATTCGAAGATTACTGTTTTATTATTATACACGAACACCCTGTCCTCGAACACTAATTGAAGTGCTCTGGACAGGGTTGTTTTTTCTATCTCTTTTCCCGCTCTCATCATATTGGCAACACTAAAGGTGTGATTTACCGGATTAATGTTTTGTGCAATGATGGGACCTTCATCCAGGTGATCTGTTACAAAATGTGCTGTAGCACCAATGAGCTTTACGCCTCTATCGAAAGCCTGACGATAAGGATTTGCTCCAATAAATGCTGGCAAGAATGAATGGTGAATATTGATGACCTTATGCTTGTACTGACTGATAAAATCGGATGACAGAATTCGCATAAACTTAGCCAAAACCAGGTAATTGAACTCATACTTTTTTATGGTATCGAGTATCTCCTTTTCGAAAGATGGCTTGTCCTTTTCCTGATGGGAAATAAAGTGAAAAGGAATATTGAACTTAGTACAAACTTCCTCCAGTACAGCATGATTACCTATTACACATTGAACTGTTGCCCCCAAAGTTTTGAAATGATTCTTTATTAAAATATCGCCCAGACAATGATATTCCCTGGTCACCATTACTACCACTTTTTTTTCTTCAGAAGTATGGATATTAATGGTTGCATTTTCGGGTAATACTGCGGTAAGTTTTTGTTTGAGAATAGAAGAATCATCACGATCTTCCATTTCAAGACGAGCAAAAAATAAGTGTTGTTCAGTATCCACGTGTTCTCTCATGGAGATGATATTGATACTCTCCTGTGCTATCAATCCTGAAATTGCTGCTACCAGCCCTACCCTATCTTCACACTGTATATTTATGGTCATATTTGTTCCTGTTGCGAAGTCAAAAATAGCGGTAATGGATAACTTATTCCCTATTTAAACAATTAACTACTTGCTGCTACGGTCGAATTATGTTTTATTTGCAACAGATTAGCTTGTGCCGCATGAAGAAAATCCTTATTATACAAACAGCTTTTATTGGAGATGCAGTCCTTGCAACCGCTATAGCAGAGAAGATACACACCACTCATCCAGAGTGGATTATTGACTTCATGGTTAGAAAGGGAAATGAAGGATTACTAAGCAATCATCCTTATATAAACGAGGTAATTATTTGGGATAAACAAGGAGCCAAATACATTAATCTTTTTAAGCTACTACTTCGGATTAGAAAAACGAAATACTCAATAGTTGTCAACGCACAAAGATTTGCAGCAACTGGAATACTTACTGCTTTTTCTGGTGCAAGATTAACGATTGGTTTTGATAAAAACCCTCTTAGCTTTTTATTCAAAAAAAAGATTAAACATGTAGTAAGTACTACAAAAGAGACTATTCACGAAGTAGAACGAAATCAGTTATTGATAGAATCATTTACTGACAAGGTCTATAGTTTGCCAAAGCTATATCCTTCTGCAAAAGATGACGCAAAGGTTGCACCCTTGAAATCGAAGTCATATATTACTATTGCTCCCACGTCAGTATGGAAGACCAAACAGTTTCCTAAAAAGAAATGGATTGAATTTTTAAATACACTTCCAAAGGATTTGGTAGTGTATGTGCTTGGTGCTCCAACAGAGAAGAATGGTTGTGAGAAAATTATGAGCAGGAGTTTAAATCCACTTGTAATAAATATGGCAGGAGAATTAACATTCCTTCAATCAGCTTCTCTAATGAAAGATGCAGTGATGAATTATGTTAACGATTCTGCCCCGCTACATTTTGCTACAGCAATGCAGGCTCCGGTTACCGCTATTTACTGTAGCACGATACCAGAGTTTGGTTTTGGGCCTTTAGGCCCTAAGGGTAAAGTAGTACAGGCAACAGAGATATTAACCTGCAAACCATGTGGACTTCATGGGTTGAAAGCCTGTCCGGAAACACATTTTAAATGTGCGTTTCTTATTCAATCTGAACAATTATTAGCTAATTTGCCTAAATAACATCTATAATTTTATACCAAATTTAATTTAATCAGAAATTATTTATTATACGAAGCAATTAAATCAGTACTTTCACACACGTTATTTTATTTAATAAAACCATATAGCGTGATAACGATTTCAAATATCCATTAATATTTTTTTGAAATCGAAATTATAAGAAAAATCAAAAACAAAGATTCCAATTTACATATCATTAATTTCCGGTATACTTAAAATAAATATTTATGAAAATTTTACTAGCAGACGACCATACAATAGTTAGAAGAGGGTTAAGTTCTATACTTTCTGAAGCATATCCTCATGCTGTTATTGAAGAAGTATCTAATGGTGTTGATTTAATAAAAAAGACCATAAAACAACATTGGGACATCATTATATCCGACATTTCTATGCCTGGTAAAACTGGGTTGGAAGTGCTAAAAGAGTTAAAAGAACAGGGTTCTAAAATACCTGTTATTATCCTTAGTGTACATATGCCTGAGTTGTATGCACTTAGATGTATAAAAGCTGGTGCATTTGCATACTTAACAAAAGAAAGTGCACCTGAATTGCTGGTTACTGCAGTTAACCATATTCTTTCTACCAACAAGAAATTTATCACTCCTGATATTGCTATTTTATTGGCAGGAATTTTTGAGAATAATTCCGAAGGAACAGCTCATGAAAAACTGAGTAATCGAGAATTCGAAGTTTTCAAACAACTTGCTGCAGGTAAAAGTGGTGTTGAAATTGCAGAAGCTTTGCAAATTAGTGTTGGAACAGTTTCTACTTACAGAACAAGAATACTGGAAAAAATGAGTATGCAAACTAATGCAGATATTGTAAGATACGCAATAGAGCATAATCTGCTGTAACATTTTATATACGATATTTTTTAATTAATAATAATGCCTGATTAAAACAATCAGGCATTATTATTTTATTAACATTTATTAAACTATTTCAAAAATAAATGAAATAACACATAATTACGTTTAATTATTTAAACTAAATATGGCGAAATAGTTTAACCTTTGCATTCAAATACTTAAACATGCTCACACCTATTCATAGGTATAAAAGTGTTAGTACGTTTGGGTTTATTAAGCTGAAATTTGATTGTTTATAAAATTAAAATCTAATTTTCAATGAGTGAAGATATAAATAGTAACAAAAATAAAATATTCTTAATAGAAGACAACGAACTGTATAGTCAGGGCTTGTCTTATATGTTATCTGAAAGCAATTTCGATGTAACACCAGTTTATAGTGCAGAAGAAGCATATCAGGCTCTTTTCAGTATCATGCCTGACATCATTATTTTAGATGTAATATTAAGTCCTCACATTGATGGTTTTTCATTTTTGAATGTTATTAAAAACGATTTAAGGGTAGCTCATATCCCCGTGATTGTTATTTCTTCGATGGCTTTACATGATAAAATTTCACAAGCTATTTCATTAGGTGCATCTGATTATCTTGTAAAACCATTTAAAGTAGAAGATCTAGTAATTAAAATCAATAGTCTAATTCGTTTAAGAGAAAACATTATCCGACATATTAGTTCTAAATCTGTTATTTCACAGATATCAGAAATGGATAGTCATCATAAACTTATTACTGAATTTACATTACATGTTCAGGAATTGATCTCTGAAAATAAAGATGCTTCAATACCTGAAATTGTAAAAACTCTTGGAGTAGGTTATGCCAAGCTAGAAGAAATAGTAAAGAAGGTTTTCGACATGACGCCTATTACTTACATACTAACTAAAAGATTAGAAAAAGCTGATTTAATGCTTCGTAATTCTAATATGTCAATCAATGATATTGCAAACAGTGCTGGTTTCCATTCCGCGTCTTATTTTTGTACTAGTTATAAAAAAGCATTTGGGATAACACCATTGCAAAACAGGAAGAATTCTTATAAGCACTAGGCACGAAATAAGACCAATACTCATCATAAAAAAATAATAAAGCCAAGCAAATAATTGCTTGGCTTTATTATTAAACTTTGTAGTGTAACAACTAGTAGACACTATACCTTTATTCATTTCTGAATACTACCAGATTATCAAAAACATCTACTAATACCGGTTTCGTTTTATCAATATCACCAGCCAGTATTCTTTTTGATAATTGATTTACTATTTCCTTTTGAATAAGCCTTTTTAAAGGTCTTGCTCCAAATTGAACATCATAACCATTCTCCCCCAAATAGTCTATTAAATAATCGCTAAACACTAAATTAATACCATTATCTACCAACAACCCCTTTAAAGAGTTTAATTGAATCTTTACAATTCCTTTTATATCTTTCTTCATTAATGGCTGAAACATTATAATATCATCCACTCTATTCAGAAACTCAGGGCGAATAGTCTGTCTTAATAAAGTCATTACTTCCTGTTTAGCTTTCTCCGTAACATCTTCTTTATTATTGTCTGTAACAGTCTCAAATGCATCCTGAATAATATGACTACCAATATTGCTGGTCATGATGATAATAGTATTTTTAAAGTTCACCACCCTACCCTTATTATCTGTCAATCTACCATCATCCAATACCTGTAATAGAATATTCCATACATCAGGATTTGCTTTTTCTATTTCATCCAACAGTACCACACTGTATGGTTTTCTTCTAACAGCTTCTGTCAACTGACCACCTTCATCATAACCAACATATCCTGGAGGAGCACCAATTAATCTTGACACGGTATGTTTTTCCTGATACTCACTCATATCAATACGAGTCATCATACTTTCATCATCAAACAGATATTCTGCCAAGGCTTTTGCGAGCTCTGTTTTTCCTACACCTGTAGTACCAAGGAAAATAAAAGAACCAATTGGTTTCTTAGGATCTTGTAAGCCTGCCCGACTTCTTCTTATGGCATCAGCAACAGCGGTTATAGCTTCTTCCTGTCCTACCACTCTTTGATGAAGATGATCCTCCAGATTCAGCAATTTATCTCTTTCGCTCTGAATCATTTTATGAACAGGAATCCCAGTAGCTTTAGCAATGCTTGCTGCAATGTCTTCTGCATCTACTTCTTCCTTCAACATTCTTTTCTCGGTACTGGAATTTATCTGTTCAGTAAGATCGGCAATCATTTTTTCTTCTGCTTTAATCTTACCATAACGAATTTCTGCTACCATACCATAATCGCCATTCCTTTCTGCCTGATCGGCTTGAACCTTCAAATCTTCAATAGTAGCTTTACCATTCTGCACTTTTTCTACCAGTTCCTTTTCTTGCTTCCACTTCGATTTAAACGTATCTCTCTGCACAACAAGGTTGGCAATCTCTGTATTTAATTCATGCAATTTCACTTCATCATTTTCTCTCTTAATAGCTTCCCTTTCTATCTCCAGCTGACGAATGTTTCTTTCTAATGTATCCAGTTCTTCAGGCATAGAATTCATCTCTAACCTAAGCTTAGCAGCACTTTCATCTATTAAATCTATAGCCTTATCAGGCAAGAATCTATCGGTAACATATCTATGAGAAAGTTCTACAGCTGCTATTATTGCTTCATCTTTAATTCTTACATGGTGATGCGTTTCATATTTGTCCTTTATTCCTCTTAAGATTGAAATAGCATCTTCTATAGATGGTTCATCTATCATTACTTTCTGGAACCTTCTCTCTAAGGCTTTATCTTTTTCAAAATACTTCTGGTATTCATTCAAAGTAGTAGCACCAATTGCTCTAAGCTCACCTCTTGCTAAAGCAGGTTTTAAAATATTAGCGGCATCCATTGCACCTTCTCCTCCACCGGCACCAATCAGGGTATGAATTTCATCTATAAACAGAATTATTTCTCCATCGCTTTCAGCTACTTCTTTTACTACTGCTTTTAATCTTTCTTCAAATTCTCCTTTATACTTTGCACCAGCAATCAGTTGTCCCATATCAAGGGTATAAATAATCTTGCTTTTAAGATTGTCTGGCACATCTCCATTAATAATTCTCATAGCTAGTCCTTCTGCAATAGCCGTTTTACCTACCCCTGGCTCCCCTACTAATATTGGGTTATTCTTACTTCTTCTGGTTAGAATATGTAAGGTTCTTCTTATCTCATCATCTCTACCAATAACGGGATCCAGCTTACCATTCCTGGCCATCTCATTCAGGTTCCTACCATATTTCTGTAATGAATTATACTGATGTGTTTCTGTTGCAGAATTTACAGTAGCTCCTTTTCTTAAATCTTTAATAGCTGCTACCAGTCCTTTCTCTGTAAGACCGGCATCTTTTAATGTTTTAGCAGTATCATCGTTGGTTAATAATAAACCCAGCAGCATATGTTCTACACTGATAAATTCATCGTTAAATTGTTTCAGAGAAACATTCGCTTTTAATAATGCACTATTCAAATCTCTTCCAAGATTCTGTGCTGGTTCGCCCGTAGAAATTTTAGGTAATTTCTTTATTGTTTCTTCCAGTTTTGACGTTACAAAAGCTATGTTTACATTATTCTTTTTCAGAAGGTAACTCACCGAGCTATCTTCATCTTTTATCAAAACCTTCAAAAGGTGATTGGTCTCAATAGTTGGGTTACTATTGTTGTAAGCTTCCTGCTGTGCAGCCTGAAGACTTTCCTGCGCCTTAATTGTGTAATTACTTGTATTCATGGTTATTAATTTATAGTTGATAATGGATAATTGATAAAGGATACTTTTTGTAAAAATTTAATTTATCATTAAAGTCTTATAATAAACTATACGTTATCATTTGAATCCTAAATTCGCACAAAGATTTATCCAACGTATAAAATAGGAAATTATGTCTACTTCAATTACTTCCACCTGCCGAAAAGTCAGTACTGTAGCTGTTTTCATGTTATTTTTTCAGTTTTGTTTTGCCCAATATAATTTCAAGGATGTTGAATGGTTGCTTTTAAAGCCAGAAAAAGATATTGGTAAAAATGCTGTAGTGTTGGTTTTAAAGGAAGGCAAGCAAATCTATAAAAAAGAAATAGGAGAAATGAAGCTAAACGAGCAAGTTCCTATTGCCAGCTGTAGCAAGTGGCTAACAGCTGCTATGGTAATGATACTGGTTGATGAGGGCAAGCTTTCTCTGGACGATAAAGTATGCCAGTACCTCCCAATATTTAAAGAGTATGGCAAAGCTTACATCACTATCCGTCATTGTTTAAGCCATCAAACTGGAATAGAACAAGAGCCTGTTACGCTCAGGTCTATTGTTTTCAAAAAGAAATACCCAACACTTGAACTGGAAGTAAATGATATCGCTTCTAAAAAGGAGATTGATTACAATCCTGGTGAAAAATTCTTTTATGGGAGTATAGGCCTGGATATTGCCGCCAGAATTTGCGAGGTAGTTACTAAAAAAAGCTTTGCTCAATTAACTACCGAGCGCTTGTTCAGACCGTTAAGTATGAGGAGTACCACTTTTGCCAACGAAGATTTTGAAGCTGCTCCAAATCCATCAGGAGGTGCTCGTTCTTCTGCTGTGGATTATGCCAATTTTACCAGTATGCTTTTGAATAAAGGCATGTTTAATGGTAAGAGAATACTGAGTGATAGTAGTGTAGGATTAATGATGCAGCAACAAATAACTTTAGAGAATGTAAAATATGCTCCAGCTGTTGCCAAGGGTTATACTTATGCACTGGGTTCTTGGATTATGAGTGCTGATACATCTGGCAAGGGAATCGTTGTTACTTGTCCAGGATTATTCGGCAGTTTCCCTTTGATAGATTATTGCCGTGGCTATACGATGATAGTCTTTACAAAATCATTATTAACCGAACACAAGATAGAATTTTATATAAAACTCAAAGAAGCTTTCGATACGGCAATTGCTTCACCTAATTGTAACTAATAACTTTTATTTATGCCAGGATTAGGAAGAATTATCAAGATGGGCACTATGTTTAGCTTCGAACATAAAAGCCACCCTTTGCTTTCGCAGCGCTTATTTTTAAGAAGGGTATTATGGAATATAACTTTCGCAACATTTATACTTGCAGTTTGTCTGTTTATAGGTATACTGGGTTATCATGTATGGGGACCAATGGGTTGGATAGATGCATTACACAATGCTTCTATGATTCTAAGTGGCATGGGACCAGTAGTGGAAATTAAGACCAATATAGGTAAGATATTTTCATCGTTCTATGCCCTGTTCAGTGGCGTGGCCTTCATTACCAATATTGGAATATTAATTGCCCCATTGGCACATCGATTTTTTCATAAACTGCACCTCGAGGACTAATATTTAATGAAAAATGGATAATTGATATTTGATAATTAAATTCATTCGTTATCAATTAACCATTATCAATTATCCATTGTTTTATGCAGAGTTTCTTCCTGCATTTATTATACCAAATGAGCATCTCATAATGAGCTTTTCATAGGTCTTTTTTACATTTAAATTCGATGGAACGTCCTCCATTGTTCTGATTTTATTTATTGCGTATTGCTGTATGGTCAGCAATGGCAATACAATTTTTTCTCTCATTTGTATAGACAGCTTTTCAACCGGATAATCATCCATCAAATCGCTATTACCACTTAGTTTAAGTAAGTACTTTTTAGTCAGTTCATACTCATCATAAATCATATTCCAGATTTCTCCGTATGTGGGATGATCTGACAAGAAAGCCGTTAATGGGAAGTAACATTTACGCATAGCCATCTCAGCATTATCCATCAATGTTTTAAAGAACATGGAGTGCTGATAAATATGTTTCAGCTCGCTCCACTTACCATCGGCTTCCATCTTCTTCAAGGCTGTTCCCAGACCATAATAACCAGTTACATTTTGTTTTATCTGACTCAATGAACCTACATAAGGAATTGCTCTTAAGTCTTTTAAAGTAAGCTTGGAGTTACCGCCTCTTTTTGCAGGCCGCGATCCAATATTAGTCTCTGCATAAAACTGCAATGGACTGGCATGTGCCAGATAATCTATATAGTATGGATGATCTTTCAGGGACACATAACTCTTGTAACTTTCTATTGATAAATCCAGCAATAACGATTCTTGCTTTTCATCAAAAGTTTGTTCGTTCGATGACAATAATTCATTCGATAATCCTGCATGCAATAACTGTTCTATATTAAACTGTGCCGACTCAATTGTTCCAAAGTTAGAGCTCACTGTTTGCCCTTGAACTGTCAGCTGAATTTCTTTGTTGGAAATGTTCTTACCCATCGATGCATAGAACTTATGTGTTTTACCACCACCTCTGGAAGGAGGGCCTCCTCTACCATCAAAGAACAGTACATCTATATCATATTGTTTGGATATCTGTGTAAGCGATTCTTTGGCTTTATAGATACTCCAGTTGGCCATCATATAGCCACCATCCTTGGTACCATCGGAGAAACCAAGCATGATTGTTTGTTTGTTGCCCCGGTTGGATAAATGTTTTTTATAGATTGGATTGCTATACAGTTTCTCCATTATTACAGCCGCCTCTCTTAAATCGTCTACTGTTTCAAACAATGGAATAATATCTACACTCAATTCATTTTTGCTCCAGCCACTCATCAGGAATAATCCGAATACTTCCATCACATTTACTGCACTATTACATTGGCTAATAATGTATCTATTGCAGCCCAGTTCACCATTTACTTTCTGAATAGTTTTAATGTATTGAATTACTTCCAGCGTATCCTTATGCAAATCATTGGTTAGGAAAGAGAAGTCTTTTAATGCATGAACATTGGTCAATGCATCAATTTTTTCGGACTCTGACAATTGAGCATAATTTGCTGGCAATACATCCGCATTGGCAGCAATAAAATCAACCAAGTTTACGTGCACACTGCTGTCCTGTCTTACATCCAGACTGGCAAAGTGCAAGCCAAATATTTCTATTTTACTAATCAGTTCTTCTACAAGTTCTACAAACAGATTATTATGATTATAAATTAATAGCAGCTTAATTTTAACCAGTCTGTTTATCAGTTCTTCTTTCGTAATCTGTTCCTGATTACTTTCAAAAAGTTGATCATGTAATCTTACTTCCAGATCAGCAATTTCTACATCTACATCTTTAAAAGTAAGTCGGCGTTTCAGTTGTCTTACTTCTTTATAGTAGCAACGCAAAATGCTGGTACGCAATGCCTGCGATACTTGCAGGGTAGTACTTGCCGTAACAAATGGATTACCATCCCTATCCCCTCCTGGCCAGAAACCAAGGGTCATTAATGGGTTATCTTTATTCAGACAATCCTTGAAATTCTCTTTTAAAATTACCTGAATTTTTCCTGCAGAATGATAGAAAATATTTTCCAAATACCATATCAAACTAACTGCTTCATCGAAAGGGGTAGGCTTTTGTTTCTGGAAGAATGGTGTTCTACCTAACTGTTGGAGGTACGAATATATTTGAATCTCTTCGTTCTTTCCTACTGCATCGGAAAGGTCGTGAATAATGCCCAGCACAGCACCACGATAAAACTGAGTAGGATGCGCTGTAAGAACCAGTCTTACATTGAAATCCTTTAATCTTTCTGCCAGTACAGCCTCTTTATTTTTATTCTCCAGTTCTACTGCAAGGTTCTTTAAAGTACCCGTACCATGCATATCATTTACCTGCGTAAAGGCAGCATCTTCCAGCGAATCAAATAGTACTACTTGTCTTTCTACATACTGCGTGAGTCGAAATAGTAAGTCCAGCTTTTCTTCCTCTTTAGTATGGGTAGTTTGTTTATTGATAAAGTCGTCAATAATATCAATGGGGCTTTGTTTGTTCTTAAACCCCTCCTCGCATTTCACCAGTAACAGTGATACCAGTACCCCTGTTTTTTCAATGCGATGAAAAGGAAGTGATGTAAATAAACTGTTGTATAATTGAAATTTAATTCCCACAGCATTTTTAAACGCCTGAAGGTTTTTTAGTCCTGCCATTGCTCTTTTGTTTGGGGTTAAATGTAAGATATTTTATTTTCCAAAGGATAAGGAGATTCCAAAGTCAGGTTTCAATCAAATATTTCAATGGATAGATAGTGTCAAATATGGTTGTAATATAATAGAGTATAGACAAAAAAAGAGACCTATAAATTTATAAGTCTCTTTTATACAGCAGTCCTCTTTTACAAAAGCCTACTCAGTATTCATATATTGGAAATATTGTATATATATATTAGTTGTAATAAGCCAGCTTTCTTTTAGGCTTTTCTTTCAGAAAATACAATACAAAGAAGATGGTTACAGATATTATTTCAGCGAATAGTTGCTGATAGAATATCGGCTTATGAACCGTGAAGAAATTACCAAAAGCTGTATTGATATGGTAGTTATGAAAATCATCATTTCTGTCGTAAGGAGTCAGGTTTAAAAAGATGATTGCCAATACAATCAAGTAGATGGTAGCGATAATTTGTTGTTTCTTGTTCATAGTATATTAGTTTTTAATTACAATGCAAATATCTATTCTGATAATGGATTCTAAAAGTCCTAAACGGTGAATGAATTGCTTTATCCGGCGAACGATATTTTAAACCCTGTAGTAGATTATTCAGCATAAATTCTACTTTTTCGAGCTATAATTTTTTCTTTTCTTTTCCTTATTTGCTTCATTTTGGGCGTTGCCTTGCAGGCCGTTGCTGCTCTTCCTATCTATCAGCGCCATATAACCGGTCTACTATTTAAATGCATGGATTAGGCGCTGATAGGGTATTCCCTACTGCAACTAACGCAATACATCGCTCCTTATTTGAAGCTCCGTTACTATTAATAAAATACTATTGGTTAAACATTTCCTTCTTTATATTTCAAAATATTTTTATTATTGTACTCAGTGAAAAGTCAATTCAAACTACTAGACAACCATTACTCAATGAATATTTGCCTGATAGCAAGTATTCTGTTGCAGGTATTAATGTATGCCGACACCTATTGGATGCCCCAACATATTGCAGTGGAAGAAATAGTATCCAAAAGATCTGAATATGCAGGAAAATCCCATTTACGTTTCAAATATTTTATTGCTACCAACAAAAGTGAATACAAGGTAACCGCCACTGTATATAGTTCTCTTAAAGAGAAGGATTCTATGGCTATTTACAAATCAGCAATTGCTAATGCACCTACCGGAATTTTATTAGTAGATAAGGAAGAAGTATGGGTATATAATGCAGGCTATTTAAAACTTGGAGGTACATTCTGGCTATATGGATTGTTTGCAGCAGCTATGTTTTTATTCTTCTTTGGGTGGTTATTAAAACTGGAACAAGGCCGATACAATCTGATTATGATTATGACAGGCTTAACATTCCTGGCATTTCTTTATTATATAAACCTTTTAGCAATATAACTATGCTTGGAAAATTAAAAATACTCATGTTTAGCAAAAGAATAGAAACAATACTATTAATCAGTATTGGTCTGCAATTGTTTATGTATGCCGATGTATTTATGCTCCCCCAAAAAGAAAATAAAGAAGAAATAATTAATGCAGAATTTATACGGTACGACTATCGTAAAGCTTATACCCTGCATTACCATATTACTACTAACAAAGATGTGTACGAAGTACCAGTATCCCTATACAATGAAGTAGCTAAAGGAGAATATATTTTCGTTCACAAGTCTTATATCACTACTGCACTATTAACTATATCTCATAGTAACAACAATATAATTCACACTTTTAATATTGGCTTTTTTACATTTTTTGGAGACTCTCTGGTATGGCTAGTTCTATTATCAACACTAACGCTAGTTATGGTATTCTTTAGCTGGTTTATGAAAATAGAATCTGGCAAGAACAACATAGTTTATGCCATAAGCATTGCCACCATTGGTTTACTTATTTTTCACATTGTTTATAAGCTATCAAGTTAATTTTTTAAGCCAGTTATGTATATGCAATAAGTATGACAAACTATTATATATTCCTATCAACCCAACCATTATCCAGAATACATTGAGTATGATATAGGATTTATTCCTCCTGACTACAGCACAATACGTAAGCAAAATTGCATCTACGGTATTAATTAACCAAAGGGCTAAGAAGGGAGTAGATTTACCCATAATACTCAATGCTGTGAAAGACAATATCCTCATCCCTACACCAACCCCTTCTAATATATTTATCAATCTTTCTGTCATGTAATTCTTTAAAGTTAAACTCCTATAGAACAAGATATTAAAAGTTAAATTTAATAACTACCTATTTTGAACCAACCCTAGTATTTCCTCTACAGCCTGTTCCTTAGTGTTATCTGTCATATTAATCCAGTGATAATCATCGTTCTTTCTAAACATAGTCATTTGCCTTTTGGCATACTGACGGGTATGAATCTTTATTAGATTGAAGGCTTCGGTAAGGGAAAGTTTGCCATCAAAATAATCGAATATTTCGGTATAGCCTACCGTTTGTAAAGCATTGAGGTGGCGAAAAGGAAATAGTTGCTCTGCCTCTTTTAGCAAGCCTGCATCCACCATCTCATCGACCCTTGTATTAATATTGTTCTGCAACAATTCTTTGGGCAACTGAAGGGCCACTTTAATAATGCGAAAAGGACGCTGTACGGCAATGCCTTTTCGATAATTGGTAATAGATTCTCCAGTAGATAATACAAACTCGAGGGCACGCATTAAACGCTGCGGATTCTGCTGTTCAGCTACCTGCCAGAATGCAGGATCTTTCTCCTGTACCTGCTTTTGCAACCATTGCAATCCCCCTTCATTATACTGTTCTATTACCTGATTTCGAATAGCATTGTCCACGGTTGGCATGTTATCTATTCCATTACAAAAAGCATTGATATATAAGCCTGTGCCCCCTACCATTACGGCTACCTTATTATGAGTAAATATCTCCTCGGCAGCGTGCAAAGCATACTGTTCAAAAATGCCAGCATCCACCTTTTGATGGATGGAATGAGAGGCAATAAAATAATGCTTTACAGTGGCCAACTGCTCGGGTGATGGTTTTGCAACAGCAATGTCCAGCTCCTGATAACACTGTCGGGAATCGGCAGAAATAATATGGGTATTAAAAGCCTGCGCAAGCTGTATGGCTAAAGAAGTTTTACCAACAGCAGTGGGGCCTGCAATAACGATTACGGTGTTGTTATATGATGAGGTTGCCGTCATGATGAGAATCCAAATTAGCGAATTGGCGCATTAACGAATTAGCGGATTAATACAAATATATTTCGCCGCATAGAAAAGAGAAAAAAGAGAATACAATTCATTAACGCATTGGCGGATTAATACATTTATTGTGTATTGGTAATTAGCTAATGCGTTAATTCGCTAATCAGCTAATTAATTAAAAATCTTCTCCTCCTTCGGCTGCAAATTCATCTCCACCAAATTCATCACTATCGGGTGCATCTTCGCCTTCATCTCCAAAGCCTTCTTTCGACTCGTTTAAATCATATTTCTCTTCAATATCTACAAATCTTTCGCCTAGCAAAGAACGAGTGCCATACTGCATAGGAGCAAGTCCTTCTACGCGCGAACAATGCGGATAAGTAAGCTTTTTGTCTTCTTCTTTATTTATATTGATTAGTTCCACAAGGAAGGTCCAGTTTTTAGCAAAATCATATACATAAATGAACTTCTGATTTGGCTCGAACATTTCGCTTGCAATGGAAGTTTCGGCCATTAATAGAGGGGGTGCTTTATATTCCTTATCATATACCTCTACGGAAATTTCTCGGCCTCTATCCCAATTATCATTACTACGATAAAAGGTAGCCTGATGTTTATTGTCGAAATCGTACGACTTCAATATTGCAAGGTGTAAATCCTGAAAAGTTTGTTTGTGATTGATGACGATATCGCGATAGATAACTTCATCTTCTTCCATATAAATTCTAAACTTCAAAGCTGCCATGATAATCTATTTCTTGGGTGCGAATAAATAAGTTGTGGCGAAATTAAGGAATAAGACCACAAATGTGGTAATGAATGCAATAATTGGCTGATTGTAAGAAATAAGGGTTAGTTTATTAACTCAAATACAGTTCGCAGCAGAGTAGAGAGGATAAGCATATACAATAGATAAAGATTCTGACTACTGTTGTGTCTTTTAAGCTCACTCCCCGGAATTCCTGATTACAAACTCCTAAACAATTTCTACTAAACCCTCTACCAGAAGATGCTCAATGTGCCCGATAAAACAGGCAACGACTCGTTCCTTTTTATCACATAGTAATAAACCCCAACAGGCACCCTGGTTCCATTGTATCGTCCGTTCCAAGGAGTAGTATATCCATGGGAAGATTCATATACTTTCTGCCCATAGCGGTTAAAGACTATCACCGATGCATCGGGGTACTTGCTAAGTTCTGGTATTACCCATTCATCATGCGGACCGTCGCCGTTGGGAGAGAACGCATTGGGTATCTTTATCTCGTTTAGTACAATAATTCTAACAGTATCCTGAGCACTACAACCACCTTTGTTCCATACCCGTAAGGTATACGTAATATCCGATAACGGCGTGCTGACAGGATTTACAATGTTATTATTGTTCAGATAGGTAGCAGGCGACCAAACTACAGTAGCACTATCCGCAATGTATGTAGGCTGAAGGGTAATTGATGACCCTTGAAGAACATACTGCAAACTCCCAGCATGTACTATCGGAAAAGAATCTATAGTAACCAACACCTGTGATGGAATACTTATACAACCAAATTGATCTATTATATTATGCGTTACCCAATAAGTGCCCACCATAGGATAGGTATAATCCACAGTAAATGCCGTATCTATTACATTATTACCCAAATACCATATAGACTGCTTTACTGTGTTAGTACTATTATCAAAGAACTGAATATCAGTACCCACACAAACTGTAGGAGGTGCAGGAATAGTACCAATCGATGAAGTTGGCTGAGCATGAATAGCAGAAGGTGATAACCATTGTGTGGTAGACGCCGTACAATTATCTGCATTAGTTGCTTGTAGTTTAATAATATAACCCGAGGATTGTATAGGCTGTTTAAACTGATGAACCGCATTGAACGTTATTGCATTTACAGGATTCGCACTATCGCCAAAATCCCAAACATAATTCGTACCAGCACTATTAGGAAACGAAAGGTTATAAAAGTTGCCTATTCCATCGGGTAGACAGATATTTCCAGGTATATTAAAATTAGGGGTAGGCAATGCTTTTGCCACTAAAAATGCTATTGAAGAATCTATACAACCAAATGCGTTAGTAACCGTATAAGTCACCCTTACTGCGCCTGAATTAACCGCCTTTATCCAACCCATATTGTTTACCGTGGCAATACTAGCTGGCAGTACAGTCCAAACACCTCCAGCAGGAATACAAATAAGGCGTTCGCTATCGTTTACACACACCGGTAGATTGCCCTGTATTGCATCTACTATTGGCAATGCCCTCACATTTATGATGGTTGCTACAGAATCTACACAACCATTAGTTGTTACTACATATCTAATAGAATCTCTACCTGTAGTTACAGCATTAATAGTACCGCCTGCATTTATAGTAGCAATGGCTGCATTGGCACTAACCCATTGTCCTCCAGCTATCGAGTTAAACAAGTTAGCAGACTGACCTATACAGATATCTTTTGCCCCAGTAATACCAGGAATAACTGGCAATGCATTAATAGTAATATTCTTGAAAACAGAATCGGTACAACCTTGTCTGGAGACTACAATATATCTTATAGTTAGTCCGCCACTTTTAGTAGGATAAATATTACCCTGATAATCTATTATTGCAAGAGTAGTATCCGTAGACTCCCAAATACCTTTTGGGGTAATATCACTATACTGAATAGTATTATTTATGCATATAGCATTGGCACCTGCTATGGGAGCAATCACTGGCAATGGATATACAGAAACTGGTATACTAGCCGAATCGGAACAACCAAACTGATTCACTATCTTGTACTGAAGGGTAGTGCTTCCCATACTCACAGGAGTCGCAATACCTGTTATAGAATCTATAGTAGCAATGCTGTTATCCAAGCTATACCATATTCCCCCCAAACCAGCATCTTTTAAGGTATCCTTATTACCCATACATATATTTCTTCCTCCACTGATAGAGGATGCCTGTGGAGTAGGATTTACGACCAAAGGATACTGAACATATCCTGCACAACCATTTGCGCCGATAGCCTTGTACGTTACACTTGCATTTCCTGGAGAAAGACCTACTACTACCCCCTGCTGGTTGATAGATATTATCTGCGAATTGCTAACACTCCAGCTGCCTTGTTTTGTAGCGCTAGTTAAGGTTGTAGTACCGTTTACACAGATTGTATTCAACCCTTTAATAGGGTTTACAAAAGGAGCAGCAACCCTAAACGGTATGGTCTGAAACGCATAGCTTTCAAAACCACATTCATCTATTACTGTATTACCATCCGATCCAGTTACCAGTTGTACCGTATAGTTTCCTCCTACCGTAATAGGTTGTGTAAAATTGATGGTAATATTAGCAACTGTAGAATCGCTATTGCAGGAGAAGGTAGTGCTGGCAACGCTTACTGCCGATGGCCCTGTTACAATAAAGTCGCTACCATCGGGGGCTATGCTACTGCATTTCAATGGTCTACGAAAAACCAGATTTACCGAAGAAGGGTTACAGGAATCCGTTGTATTGATACTATCCATAGGGGTTGCATACATAGGATATACATTCACCGGAATAGTACTTCCTACCGGAATATCATTATAACAGATATCTTCCAGCGTATTGCCATCAGCTCCTAGATTAACTACCAGATTATATTTGCCCGGTGGCAATGGATGATTCAAGGTAACCCGCACCGTATCAAAATCGAAACCACCATAGCAATTTCCTACAGCGCTGATAATATTGGCCGATGGTGGCGATAATGAAAAGTCGCTACCATTTGCATCCAGCGAAGTACAGCGCATCTTTTTATTGGTTACCAGCATCATGGTAGTACCATCGCAGATAGCCCTTGCGTATTTCATAAAAGGCAGAAGTGTATCAGTAATTACTGCATTGCCGCCACCAAAAGTTATCTGATAGCCCACTTGGGTATTGGTAAAATGACTCACCATCAGCAGATAATCGTGGCCCTGAATCAGCAAGGGCATTTTAGTCTGATTGGGCGTTACTATACCACCATTGGTAGTATCGGTAGCAGAAGCACAGGAATTAGAATCGGTAGTATTGGGTGCTGTGCCTGTATTGCCTACCATACCACTCCAGTTGTAGGCTACTATGCAGGATGTGTCGGTATATACCGCCATGGGGTTCTTTCCGGTTACATCAAACAGCATCCAGTCGTAGTCATCAGTAGGATTGTTGGGGACTACCAGAAAACCAATTACTCCTGTTTGAAAGCAATGGAACTTATACCAGAAGGGATTCTTATCCATGTAAATAATGCCATCCTGACAAGGTACCGGAATTGCCATACCATCGCAGATAGAAACACTATCCTGTACAAAAGCCGAAGTACCACAAACAGGGATAGCCAATGGAGGTGTTTGGCCGGGCAAATAACAAGGTCCCTGAGCCATCGCAAGGTGGGCAAGTACTGTTATTATAACTGTTATAAGTGCTGTTCGCAACATTGTTCTATCTGGAATTGACAAGGTAAAAATAAAGAAGAAAATAATACGAACAGGCTAATCATTAACGGATGTATTCAACTCCTCTTTTACAGAAAGTATCCAAGCATAATTCTAATAGTAAAAAGTAAGCGTTACGGTTACTCCACTATTACAAGTTTCCTTTGAGGTTATTACCCTTCCTAACTGATCTATAGTATAAGCATAATTACCCGTGTAACTAGAAGAGGAACCTCCAGTATTACTGTCATAGCTAGAGTAGCCATAGTGTTCGGTTGCAGGTAAATTAGCACTATAGAACCAACGAGCCAATCCATTATTAATTAAAAAAAGTACTGCCTTCAAGTTATACAAAGGATTCTGATACGTGGTATAGGTATATGTGCTTGTATCGTTTGTATCGCTGCTATAAGATTGAACCCTCATATCAAAATAATGAGAATTTGCCCCAGCCTGTATTGTATTATTATGCTGATCATTGGAAATATAATCACCATTAGAAGTGCTGGAATTTCCATAACTCATAGAATAATTTCGTTCAATATATCCACTCCTAACCGTATAAAAATACTGGTTAGAATATGAATTTCCTACATCATTGCTTTTATAAATATTACCTGCAGAATCGTAGGTATAACTTGTGGTGCTGGAATTGGTTGGCCACAAATTGGAGCCAGCATACGTAAACGTAAGCGAATTAAAACTTGCCAGCCTTCCTAGATTATCGTAGGTAAGGGTGGAAGCTTGGGTAGAAGTTCCTGTATCGGTACTTTTAACTATAAGATAAGGTCTATACAATTGAATATCTGTAGTTACCACTACATCATTACCATAAGCAATTCCTTGACTGTTTATTGCATAAGCCCTTACATGATACGTTGTTTGAGGACTTAATAAACTAATGCTGGTAAAATAAGTAGTGGCGATTGTTGTATTACTATATTTTGTAGTAGTATCCGGATTAACAGTAGTGCCAAAACAGAATCCTTCTTGGGTAATAGTTGCCCCACCATCAGATACTAAATGTGCATTGGCAACAAAAGATTTACTGGTAATGCTAGTAGCAGAATCGGTAACCACTACCGGAGGCCCGAGTAAATTGGTACTAGTACCTTTTTTACAGCTACATGTAATCAACAACATAAGAACAATCAGGAGTGTACTTGTTTTCATAACAATCATTCTGTTTATTGTTTAATAGCAAATTGAGAAAACAAATATAAACATTTTATATTAATTCATAATTCTGCTAGTTACTTCATTACATCATAATTGTCTTTCACTTATATTGTATTACCCCAAAGATTAACACTCTCATTTCCCAGCCTCTGTTTAATAGTAAAAAGTAAGCGTTACGGTTACTCCACTATTACAAGTTTCCTTTGAGGTTATTACCCTTCCTAACTGATCTAAAGTATAAGCATAATTACCCGTGTAACTAGAAGAGGAACCTCCATTATTACTGTCATAGCTGTAATACTTATAGCTTTCACTAGCGGGCAGGTTAGCACTAAAAGTCCAACGATCCAGTCCATTATTAATTAAAAACAATACTGCCTTCAGATTATACAATGGATTCTTATAAGTAGTGTAGGTATAAGTACTGGTATCGAAAGAATTGTTGCTATAAGATTGTACCCTCATATCAGTGTATTGAGAATTTGCCACAGCCATTATTACGTTGTTATTATGATCGTAACTTATAAAATCACTTTTATACATATTTGCATTACCCATTATCATCGAAAAAGCACGTCCTATATATCCAGTATTTACGGTATAGAAATACTGATTAGATAAAGATTGTCCCAGATCATTACTCTTATAAATATTGCCAGCAGAATCATAGGTATAACTAGTGGTGCTGGAACTGTAAGGCCATAGACTGGATGCAGAATAACTAAAATTAAGCGTATTAAAACCTATCAGTCTACCAGCATTGTCATATATAAAGTTAGAAGTCTGTGTAGTGGTTCCTGTATCAGTACTACGAATTATCTGACTTGGTCGGTACGTAAGATTACCGGTGTTTACTAATACTTCATTACCATAGGCAATCCCTACACTGTTTAAAACGTACGCTTTTACGTAATAAGCAGTGTTTGAAGTCAAAGAACCAATAGTGGTTGAAAAAGTATTTCCAGACATCGTATTAACCATTTTATTCGAATTGGTATCCACTCCCGGTGTAGTACTATAACAAAATCCTTTTTCTATAATCTTACCACCACCATCCCAAACAATATTTCCATTTGCAATAAACGAAGATCCTGCAACATTTGTACAAGGTTGGGTAACTACATTGGCTATCTGTACGGACAAAGTAGTTACCAGTATTTCATTTCCATAACTTATCCCTTTGTTATTTATGGCATATGCCCTTAGATGATACACCGTATTGGGATTTAAGGAAACTATTTTATTGTTAAATGCTGAGCTGGACATTGTATCAACCACCTTATTGGAGTTAGTATCGGGTGTAGCACTGGTACTGTAACAAAAACCTTTCTGGGTAATGGGCAACCCCCCATTGGTTAATATATACCCATTTGCTACAAACGAGTTAGTATTTAAACTGTTTGCGGAATCGGTGGCTACTACAGGAGGCCCAACAATGGGGTGTAAAGTATCTACCAGGGTAGTAAATGAACACATTCTACTATACGAGGTACCTCTGGCATTGGTAGCATAAGCGCAATAGGTATAATTGGTATTAGCATTAAGGCCCGTCATGGCAACAGAAAAGGTACCCGTACTTCCATTAATGATCACTTTATTATCCGCTATAGTGGGATTAGACCCTATTTTATAACATACGCCTTCTTCTGTAATGGCGCTACCCCCATCACTCTGAAATATAGCAACTACGGTACAAGTATTGATACCAATGTTTTTGGGGGAACTTATTAAAGCAGATGGCGTAGTAGCAGTAATGCCAGCATCTTTTTTACAACTAATGGTACTTATTACCATTAAAAAAATAAAGAGTGTTATTGTTTTCATGACACCAATTTTGTTACTCGGTTAATGGCAGTTTGCGATACCAAATATAAACAGTTTATATAAATCACAATTCAAACAATTATTAAGCTTTCATTAATAAGCACTACAGACAATCCTTTTTAATCCGGAAATTTTGGGCGCGCCCTTCGGGCCAGGCTCTCCACTATTATCTTTTTGCGCTGTACTTATTTGTCTATAATTCCAACAACTAAGCGCAAAAAGGATAGCCGTTTCTATCCTATCGCGCTCGCTCCAGGCACCAGCACGCTCCTACGAAACATCTTTAAAACTAATCTTGATTAAAGGATCGTCAGACGAGTAATTGCGCCTCCTTGCGGAATGCCTCACAGGCTAACGGTCTGACGATAAAAGCCAATCGTCTGACCGTAGCCACTCGCCAGCACGCTCCTACGAAACATCTTTAAAACTAATCTTGATTAAAGGAGCGTCAGACGAGTAATTGCGCCTCCTTGCGGAATGCCTCACAGGCTAACGGTCTGACGATGAAAGCCAATCGTCTGACCGTAGCCACTCGACTGACCGTAGCCCTTTTACCTTTTTACTTTTTCCTTTTTACTTTAAAACCGCCATCTTCTCCACCCGTACCACTCCATTCACATCGGTTGCTTTTACAAAGTAGAGGCCTTTGGCAAGGCTGCTTATATTAATAGTAATGGTATTGGCTAGTATGCCTTCTTTTGTAATTACTACCCTACCGGTATTATCCAGAATACGAATGTTCTGAAGGTTCTTAGCAGTAATAGTTACTATTTCTTTAGCCGGGTTGGGAGTAATGGATAATGGAGCATTGATAATGGATAATGTTCTAATTTCCGAGTAACTAATATTACCATTCTTATCTACTATCTCCAACCTGTAATATACAGTTGCATTTAGGTTTGTATTATCAATAAAAGAATACTTACTTGCTCCTTTAGCATGTACTTTTCCAACCGTATTAAAAAGCAATCCATCCAAACTCCTTTGCACATTATAATGACTAACATTTACCTCCGAACTTGTAGTCCAAACATTCTCTACTGTATTCTGTATTCCATTATTAATTATTAATTCATAATTCATAATTACCACAGGTAGCGGCACCACAGAAACAAAAACCGTATCCCTACTGTACTGCCCGCACACATTCTGTTCTATTACATAAAAAGTATTACTCGTTGGTTTTACCCAAAGCCCTGGGGCTCCTGTATCTATTACATTATTTCCAGCATCGTACCAAACTACATTCGTAAGCCCACAAAGCCTGCTACCTATCCATACACTATCCCCCTTTACTATAGTAGTATCTCTGCCTGCCTCTGCTTTTAGTTGCATACTATCTAAGGGTATTACACTTACATCATCTATATAATAGCCGCCTCCAGTATTGCCATATTGTTGAAAACGAATAGTGTCGGTATGGGCATCATCTTTAAAATTGCCAATGGTTATATATTGTTCACCACCATGGGCTGTATAAACACCGCCTACTTTTATCCAATTCATAGTATCGGTTATGGCAGGATTGCCATACAGTTGTATTTGAGGGTTTGCAAGAGTAAATATATTCTTGTAAGATAGTATAGCAGTATCACCTATCAATAATCCCATATTATTCGTAGCATATATCCAATAATCATGTTTATTAATATAAAATTCTACATAATAACAATAATTAGGTTTTAAACTATCTAATAACTTAGCTTGAATATATTGCCTAAAATTAGGAATTCCTGCATAAACAACTATGCCTACATAAGCATTGCCAGTATTTGCGTATTGATAGCTATATCCTAAACTATTAAAAGGCACACCACAACAGGGTTGTGTAGCACAAGCATTGAAGTAATTATAAATTGTTTTGGGATTTACTATTGGGCTATTCCAATTTGTAGCTTGCAGATTTATTAAGCTTAAAGATATATTACTACAAGAAACACTATGTAATTCAAAACTATAATTGGGTACAAGATTCTGTGCCCTTCCATTACCCATCACCCCTACCAGCAGTATCACCAACAGCAATCGGCAAGTACAGCAATAGTCAAGTGTTTTATTCATTTTATAAAAGGGGGTAATACAGAAACAAATGTACATAAAAAAGCTTCCACCGTTTCCAGTGAAAGCTTTCTTCTTTCTATTAACAAAAAATAGCTGCTAAGGAATAATGGCCGAAACCATACCACTCCATGGGCTACTATCCCCATTGGTCATTACCCAACGGCTATAGCCAAAAAAGGTTTTACCACGGTCGGTATCTTCAAATGCTATAGGTTCGTGGTTCCTACTTACATGGTACCTTAAAGTGCATTCTGCTACACTTACCGGCGCTTTTTCTCCTACACTCATTTTAGCAGCAATTTCCATATACCCTACCCCATGCGGTTTGGCATGAGAATCGGTATTGTTGCTGTCGGCAAATACCACATGCAACGCAGAAATCTCTTCTGAAGAAAATGAAGTAACCGGTGTAGAAACTGGAGCCTTGCCCAATGTTTTCTGGTTACTGTCGGTGATTTTAATACCAAGCGCTGCCTTATCATCGGCAGTGATGGCTGGATTGTTTAATAAACAGGTGCTGAACAAATCTCTTAAATCAAGGTCCAGCTTATCCCACATCTGATTGCGGGCAACAGTAGCCGCCACATAGCGGGTTTGCTTGTTGGCTGTTATGGAATAGAAATTTTCATACACTACCTGCGAAGGTGCCATTGCCAATAACTTGGTAGGTGGCACACCCCACAAAGTTTCATTTGTAGTACACAATTCAACAGTCGTTTTCAGGAACTCGTGGAATTCCCCTACCGCCGTTGGAATACTAATTGATTCAGATGTCATAAAAGTTAATTGACACAACAGAAAAAAGCTTCTGTTATTTGTGTAAACCTACGCTTTCCATAATGCCTTTTACTATTAATCCAAATTATTATGCCTAAACTGACAACTGTCATAATAAAAACCCAGAATACCACTAAGTATCATACTTATTGGCTCTTTTGGAGGAAATAATGGCGTCCTTTTTTGTCAATCAAAAATAATACTCCCAAATATAAGAGGGATGATGTGGCATAAATGAGGGTAAAAAAGAGTACTAAAACAGTTTTTTGGTCAGGTAACCGCGCGGTTACTACAGGTAAAAGGGCTAGGCAGAGTGCGTTGAGCCCAATTACTAGTAGTAAAAGGGCATGTACCAGTAGTAAAAGCCCAAGCCGGACTGCGGCATGCCCACAACGGAGTATGAAAAGCGGTATTACTACCAGTAATAGGGCAATTACTAGTAGTAATTGCCCTATTACCAGACCGGCTTGCCCTAGCCGGAGTGCGGCTTGCCCGGCTACCTCTGGTAAAAGGGCAAGAGAAAGTAGTATTTATGGAAATTTATTGAATAGTAGCCTCCACCTTTTTCTTGGGATTAATAAACACCCTATCCGGTATTCTGGCCAGAGCAGGATTCCAGTCCCAGTTTACATCTCCCAGTTTAATACCTAGTACATTTATAGAAAGTACCACACTGCTTACATTGCTCAGTACACCACTATCCTGAATAGGAAAAGGATTAGCAGAATCGGCAAAAGTAGTGTTGGCACCTATAATAGTCCACAAGCGCTTTTCGCCCGTTTTGCTATTGGTAAAAGTAGTATCTATCCCCAGTATCAGTCGCTTCATATAGACCAGATCGAGGGTAGTAATTTTTCCATCCCCATTTACATCGGCAGCTATTATTTTCAGTGGTGAATTCAATGGGTTTTTACCTAAGATATGCGATTGTATCAATGCCAGATCCAGCGCCGTTACGCCATTGGTTTTATTGATATCATTATCCTTATGTCCTCGAATAATATAATCGTCGCCAGTCATTATATTCATGGTAAAATTGCCCATAGTGTCGGATATGGCTGTATCTGCTTTTACATAGCCAGTACCACGCAAATAAAAGTCGGCAAACTGCAGATTATCGCCTTTAGCCGTTACTATATTACCAGCTATAAAAGAAGGCACATAAATGGTTACGGTATCCGTAGTGGTAGTATAACTATTGCTAATCTGTACCCAGTATTTTGTAGTTACCGTAGGGGCTACATTGATAGTGGTAGTCGTATCGCCCGTACTCCATAGAACAGAAGGATACAATAGTGTTGGTGCACCAGTATTAATCAGGTGATAGGTAAAATGTTTTGGGTTGGTAAAGTTTAATACTACCGAATAATAGCCCGCCTGAGGTATCAGAATATCGGGGCCATAAGATACCAGCGTACTATCGGTATTCAATCCACCATAATTGATTGTCCAGGCACCATTGGCTCTGAATTTTATATGCCCGGTATTCAAAGAAACATTGCCCGTCCACAAGCCGGTATTAGGATCTAATTGCAAAGGAATATCTGTGCCCCAACCCAGTGCAGCATCGCCTACTACTCCAAAGGAACTTATCAGCACTATATCATCGGTAAGCGTAGCGGTATTGCAACCCAGTTTGTATACGCCACTTACAGTAGGATTAAAGTTGATATTGCCTGCAGCATAATCTGTACTAAGCGTACCAGCAGTAGCACCTGCACCGTACACAGCATGCGTCCAGTCCTGTGCATTGGTAAATTTTAATTGATAACTGCCAGCCGGTATATAGCGATAAGCTTCGTAATACCCATTGTTGGGAATAGAAGCCAGGGTAATACCCTTGGTAGGATCCCAGCTATTAAAATTTCCTACCGCATATACTATAGGAACCGTTTTTGGGGTAACCGTATCGATAGAAAGGGTCATTGCCTGTCCAATTTTAATTACACTATCTCTGGGAATAATAGCGCCTCCAAGCAAGCTAACAAACACAGTATCCTGATAAGTATTGGTACCATCGTTTACAGAAATGCCATACCAGCCAGTTTGGTTTGCGGTAATCTGTTCTACCGTATCGCCAGTGTTCCATTTATAGGAAACATAACCGGCACCTGCATCGAGGCTAATAGTAAGTGTTTTACTAAAAATAGTATCAGGAAAAGGATTATAAGCAGGGGGAGATTTATGTTGTGCTTTACTATTGAAAGCCATCATCATAAAAGCCTGTAAAAACAGTACCGTAATAATGCGTTTCATAATATTGATATTATATTGATGAATAATGTAAGTCAAAAATAATTAAAATATATGGTAACCATAAATGATGGACGTAATTTTATTTTAAATCAAAAAGAGTTGGCATATCATTAAAGCCCCTACATTTGGTTTTGCAAAGAAGAGCAGGCATAAAAAGTACTGCATATTGCTAACCTATAAATAAGTTATTCTATGCTAACTATAACACTCATACAATCTGCACTGCATTGGGAAAATGTAGATGCCAACTTAACCATGTTTCAGGATAAAATTGACGCTATACATAAGCAATCGCATATTATTCTATTGCCAGAAATGTTTAATACTGGCTTCACCACACAATCGCCCCACCTGGCCGAAACTATGGATGGTAGAACGGTGGAATGGATGAAAAAAATGGCGATTAAAAAGAAAACCATTATATCGGGTAGCCTGATGATAAAAGAGGGGGAACATATTTATAACCGACTGCTTTGGGTACTGCCCAATGGAGAACATTATCAGTATGATAAAAGACACCTGTTTAGCTATGCCGATGAGGATGAACAATTTACAGCGGGCACTAAAAGACTGATAGCTTCGGTAAATGGATGGAGACTGAACCTGCAGATTTGTTATGACCTACGTTTTCCGGTTTGGGCAAGACAAACTTATGGTGTGCATCCCGAATACGATATACTGGTGTATGTGGCCAACTGGCCCGATAAACGCAAGCATGCCTGGAAATCTTTACTGATAGCGAGGGCTATTGAAAACCAATGTTATGTAATTGGCTTGAACCGTGTAGGTACCGATGGCGAAGGACATGAATATGGTGGTCATAGCATGGTAATAGACCCATTGGGAGAGGTAGAATACCATAAAGCGGACAAAGAAGATATACATACTTTTACGCTGGACAAAGCCGAGCTGAACCACATACGCAACCGTTTTCCATTCCTACAGGATGGAGACAACTTTACACTGAGACATAAGTAGGGGAAGGGATAATTGCTAGTTGCGGGTTGCATGTTACCAGTAATTATTATTGACATAAAAAGAAATTGCCAGTTACCTTGATTGCTTTAATAGCAAATAGTAACTGGCAATTTTATAAATAAGACTTTGTCTGATAATAATCTATAAAGTAATAATCTGATCTCTACCCGGGCCATTGGAAACATACTTTACATCGGCTCCTACATATTGATTAATAAAGTTGATATAAGTAGTCATATCCTGTGGCAATTCCGAAGGATTCTTAAACTTGGTAGTATCTCTATGCCAGCCTTTAAAAGACTGCAATACCGGCTGAATATTCATCTTGCTCATCTGATAAGGAACCTGCTCGGTAATAGTACCATTAATATCATAAGCAGTACAAACCTGTAGGTGCTCGAAAGAATCCAGCACATCGGCCTTGGTCATGATAATCTTGGTTACCCCATTAATCATACAAGCAAAACGAAGGGCTACTAAATCTATCCAGCCACATCTTCTTGGACGGCCGGTAGTAGCACCAAACTCGCTACCTATTCTACGAATTTCTTCCCCAACAGCATCATCCAGTTCGGAAGGGAAAGGACCACCACCCACACGGGTACAATATGCTTTAGAGACTCCAAGAACATCATTAATTTGTTTTGGAGAAACCCCTAACCCAGTACAAACACCGGCAGAAATTGTATTGGAAGAAGTAACAAATGGGAAAGTACCAAAATCGATGTCCAGCATACTTCCCTGAGCCCCTTCTGCCAGCACACGTTTCCCCTTTGAAAGCTGATCGTTGATAAAATATTCTACATTAATAATCTTGAAAGTACGTAGGAATTCTAGTGCCTCGAAGAACTCTTCTTCCCAAGCAGTTATATCTTCGATGAAGTGCATATTATCCAGCAACTTCTGGTGTTTTAAACGAAGCTTAATATACTGAGCCGTGAAGTTTCTGTCCATCACATCGCCCACACGTAAAGCATTTCTACCTGTTTTATCCATGTAAGCAGGCCCAATACCTTTAAGGGTACTTCCAATCTTACTATCGCCTTTTTGCTGCTCGCTGGCTTTATCCAAAGCACGGTGTGTAGGAACAATCAGGTTAGTTCTTTCGGAGATATATAAATTCTTACGAACATCGATACCCATAGAGGAAACGATATCGCACTCCTTTTTGAAAGTAATAGGATCGAGTACCACTCCATTGCCAATAATATTGATAGCACCCTGATGAAAAATTCCGGAAGGTATTTGATGCAATACTACTTTAGTTCCATCAACATATAAAGTATGACCTGCATTTGGGCCACCTTGAAAGCGAGCGATTATATCGTAATTAGGAGCAAAAAAGTCAACAATCTTTCCTTTACCTTCATCACCCCATTGCAGGCCGAGTATTACATCTACCATTTTATTATTCGTTATTTTGAGCCGCAAAAATAATGGCATTGTTTATCGGTACTCTAAAAAACATGTCCACATCTTATTGAGAATATTCTTTTTCAAGGATGCACAATCCCTAAAGTTTGTAATAATGAGCTAAATTCAACATTGCGGAAACGTTATCGCTAATTAAGTACTTGCATTAGTCCATTTAATTTACTTTTGAAAATTCCTGACAGACAATATTTGAATAATAAAGGATTAGTGTATGAAGAAAGTACTTTGTTTTGGTGAGTTCCTATTAAGAATTTCCCCCGCTGCTGACAATCAGACTGCCGAGAAGCATCCTATGCAATTGTATATGGGTGGAGCCGAAGCCAATGTTGCTACAGCACTGGCTGGCTGGAAAGTGCCTACCAAATACTGCACCGTACTACCCGACAACTTTATGAGTAGTCACGTAATTGACTATCTGGAATACAAAGGCATCTACACTTCTTCTATTATTTATGCTGGCAACAGAATTGGTATTTACTACCTGGAAAAAGGCGCCGACCTGAAAGGGAAAATGGTGTACGACCGAGACCATTCTTCTTTCTCGCAAGTGAAACCCGGTATGATAGACTGGGAAAAAGTTTTTAGAGATGTGG
>Ga0214192_1000310_pt1 | contig 31061 bp, 32 predicted proteins | sample TroBogEpilimnion_44_FD_153030 | JGI IMG/M metagenome (GOLD analysis project Ga0214192, IMG submission 153030) | Freshwater microbial communities from Trout Bog Lake, WI - 29JUL2008 epilimnion | ecosystem: Environmental > Aquatic > Freshwater > Lake > Epilimnion/Euphotic zone | place: Trout Bog... | reverse complement strand
AAGCGGATGTTTTGGAATTAGCACTAAGAACCGTTTTACCCTGATAGTTTTCGAGTCGATACACTGTGTTCTTCTTGAACGGTGCAATACGATAGAAATTCCAGCCATTAGGCATGCCCTCTCGTGCAGTTTCAGCAGAGAATTTAGGCAATTCCTCTTGTGCCGGTAATTGATCTGCATTAAACGCTTGCCCTGCCTCGTTTTGCACAGATTCGCCACCCAATCCGGCACATCCAGCCAAAAATAGGGTAGCGCTAGCAATAAACAGTAAGGGTGTTAGCTTAAACATCCCTGAATTGTCCCAAAGAATGATCTCTCTGAGTCTAAAATCCTTTTATGCGTCATCAATCACCTTCTAGCTGGGCTGCAATCTGCGTCTTAATTGCTGCAGCAGTTCATCTAGCCCTCGGATTTTCAATCGAGTTTTCAGTGGATGAGGCTCACTACGCGCTGTATGCCCAACATCTGGCCTGGAGCTATTTTGATCACCCACCTTTGGTTGGCTGGATTCAGTGGCCCCTAGTAAGCCTCACCTCTTCCGAGGGCATTATTCGTTTAATTCCAGAAGTACTTTGGATTCTGTCTGCTTATTTGGTTTATCAAGTAACCGTTGAAGTGCATCACTTTATTCGCGGACGTAATGCAGGCTATCTGACTAGCGCACTGCCCTCGGCCAATTTATGTGGATTGATGGCAGTATTGATTGTTATCGCCGCGCCTATGTTGCATATTTTGGCAATTGGCCTATTACCAGATACCCTGCTCGCGCCTCTGAGTCTTGGGCTGATGTTCATGGCATTGCGTTGGCTAATGAAAGATCGCTTTAGCATCAGCGATTGGATTATTACCGGCGTCTTGCTGGGTCTAGCAGGTCTCAGTAAATATACTGCGGCTTTTACTGCGTTGGCATTGCTGTTTGTATTTTTGAGTTCGCCAAGAAAACCTTGGATGAATACACTTGGTTTTTACTTGGCCGCGTTTGTCGCCTTGCTACTCATTACCCCTGTCCTATATTGGAATTGGGCCAACGATTGGATTTCATTTAAATACCAGCTAGCGCATGGCGGCGGTGGCGAATGGCTATGGCGTAGGCTAGGCGCCTATATTGGCATTCAAATATTAGTCTTTGGTCCTTTATTTATCTTAGGGTCTTTTATCTTTTTAAAAGATTGCATGCATGCAACAAAACTGTCATTGCTTGCACTCTTTGGTTTCTTTTTAATTCCTTTTGCAATTTTTGTGAGTCTCTCGGGTGGAGGTGGACTTCCCCACTGGACATCACCAGCTTGGTTCTGCCTTGCGCCATTTGCAGGAATCGGCTTGGCAAAAGCTTGGGTTGCGCAGCATCGCTACTGGATTCGTATTTTATTTTTTATTCAAGTTGCCCTTTGTTGTATCGGCTTTGGATATGTGTTATCTGGTGGCATCAGCTCAGCATCGATTAAATCAAATCCTATTGCCGATTTGTATGGATGGAAATTGGGGGGTCAAAAAGCCGCAGAACTTGCAAAAGCTACTAAAGCAAATGGTATTGCCGTGCAAAACTGGACATTAGGTAGCCGTGCCGCCTGGTATGCATCACCCATCCCGGTATTTGTTTTAGATCAGAGAAAAGATCAATTTGACCTTTGGTTTGGAGATTTACCTACTGGTGCAAATGTAGTGCTAATTGACTGGTCTGGCATGTCTTACCCTATACCAGTAGGCAATAAATCATCTTTCGAGGCTTGCGAGCCCATGGACAGCCTAGAAATTGAGCGATTTGGCCAAGTTTTATCTAAATTTGACTTTAGCCTTTGCAGAAATTGGCAGGGTTCTGGCCGTTCGGAGTAATTCCCCCAAATTCAAGACCTTAGGCGCCCAAGGCATTATCCTTACGCTTATGAGATCACAAGCCCAGCCCACCCCTAAAACCCAATCGGGGTGGAAATCCATTCTCAAGCGAGCTTGGCCAACTATTCGCGTTCTACTCTCCATTGCCCTGCTCTGGAAAGCAACGAGTGGAATTGACTGGCATTCACTATTTGATGCCCATATTCAAATGGAACCCATTTGGTTTTTGGCTGCTCTAGCTAGCATGATGTGCGCCTTTATTTGCGGCGGGTATCGCTGGGGATTGTTTATGCAGGCTGTCGGGTTTCCGCGTCGCATCCGCTCTTACATTGGCCTTTACTTTGCTGGCGGCCTCATTAACCAAGGACTCCCAAGTACATTAGGCGGGGATAGCTATCGCGCCATTACAGCAACGCACTTAACTAGTACCGGCAATCTCACTGAAACTCAAGAACTCGATGATGAACTACATCACTCAGTAGATCTTGAGCATGCCACCCCTAAATTACGCTTGAGTTTTTCTATGGTGTTGGTTGATCGCCTCTTAGGTCTTGCTGGCAATAATCTGCTAGGTGGAATTGGTTTGATATTAGGTGGGGCTACATTGGCAGCTTGGGGCCAAGACTTAGGCTATGCAGTGATGGTGGTGATGTTATTTGCTGGCGCTGCGATTGCTTTGATCCTAGCTTGGGGTCCGAGCAAGCAGATGTTACAAAAACTTTTAGAGCGATTTAATATGAATAACGCCATGCCTGGAATCAGACTGGCATTTGCGTGGCCCAATAATATTGCTCAAGCATGCCTCGCGATTGGTATTCACTTTCTCACTATTTTGACTCTACTGTTTTGTCTTAAAGCTTATGGAGTGGATGCCCCCATTGAAGGTTTAATGATCGGCTTACCTGCGCTAAGCTTACTACTCATGTTGCCCATTAGTATCTCAGGCTGGGGCTTGCGTGAAGCGACACTATCTTCAGTTCTCGCCTTATGGGGAGTGAATCCCTCATTAACTGTCTTAGCTTCCATTAGTTACGGAGCCATTACTGTTTTATCAGTTCTGCCCGGAGCCTATTTTTTATTGAAACGTAAATAATTCTGTAAAGTAAAAATATGACTATTAGCGTCAATACTATGCGCGCCATTGATCATTGGGTTGGCGTACCACTTTGCGCAATCGTTAGCCCATTGATAGCAGCAATAGATGGCATCAAGAATATTTTTGGTCGCGATGACACTGCGCCAAAGAAATTACTCTTTATTGAGCTTTCAGAAATGGGTAGTGCTATTTTGGTTGATCCAGCAATGCGTAATGCACAGGCACGTGGCGCTGAATTATTTTTCTTAATCTTCAAAAGCAATCGTGCCAGCCTGACATTACTCAATACTGTTAAGCCAGAAAATATCTTCACAATTGACTCATCGAGCTTGGGCGGTTTAATTAAAGATACCTTGCGCTTTTTGATTCTGGCCCGCAAACACCGCATTGATACTGTCATTGATTTGGAGTTGTTCTCCCGCTTTACCGCCCTCCTAACTGGCATGTGTGGTGCACGTCGTCGCGTGGGTTATCACATTTTTCATGGTGAAGGCTTGTGGCGCGGCTTCATGTTGACTCGCAAGGTTCATTACAACCCACACATTCACATTACCAAAAATTTTCTATCCTTAATCCATGCAGCTTTTGCTCAGAAGATTGAAGTTCCTTTTAGCAAGATTGAGATTCCAGATTCTGAAGTTCGCCTTGAGCAAGCCATCATCGATCCAAGCGCTTTAGAAAAAGTACGTGGGCGTATTGAGAAGTTGGCTAGAGAGGCCAACATTAGCTACATCCCTGGTAAAAATCGCCTCATTCTTATCAATCCAAACGCCAGTGATCTGCTACCCCAACGACGTTGGGCACAGCAGCGTTTTTCTGAACTCATTCAGGCAGTTCACCAACAATACCCACAGGACCTTATATTGATTACTGGCTCCCCTGCTGAATTTGCCTATGTGGATAAAGTGCGGTCAGTAGCAAATATTAAAAATGCATTGAACTTTGCTGGGCAAGTGAGTTTCTCTGAATTGCCACCCCTCTACACCTTATCCGATGTTATGGTGACTAACGACTCTGGTCCCGGACACTTTTCAGCGGTAACACCATTGAGAACGGTAGTTCTTTTTGGACCCGAGACTCCAGCCTTGTATGGCTCAGTTGGCAATTCCATTGCCATTACTGCAAACCTAGCATGTTCACCTTGTGTGAGCGCTGCCAACCACCGCAAAACGCCTTGCCATGACAATGTGTGTATGCAGGCCATTACTGTTTCGCAGGTGTTAGATAAGGTGATTAAACAGTTACAAGATGCCGATAGAGAAAAGGCTCGTTAAGCTGCATGAATAAAAAAGCAATCCCTTTCTTTGCTTGGTTTATTCCACTAGCCCCACTTACGCTTGCTAGCACCATTTATTTTGGTGGGTTTCAAAGTAGCAGCTTTTTAGTTATCAATCACTTCACCCAGTTTCTTCCGGATACCCTTTGGGCTTGGCTAACTTTTTTAGGCAATGGCTGGGGGGTATTTGCTATTACCTTTCCATTACTATTATTTGCCCCTCGCTTATTAACAGCAGGTATTTTCTCGGGGGCTATTGCTGCAATCGCAAGTAGCACATTAAAAACACTCTTTGATTTACCTAGACCTGCTAGCGTATTGAGCGATAGTACTTTTTATCGCCTTGGCGAATCCCTTCTTTATAAATCATTTCCATCAGGTCATACTATTACCGCTTTTGCAGTTGCAAGTGCTCTATATTTTTCCGCTGATAAAAATAAGCGTGCCCCACTCCTACTGCTTTTTTTCATTGCATCATTAGTAGGGCTATCACGTAGCGCAGTTGGAGCACACTGGCTCACTGATGTATTGGGTGGTGCAGCTGTAGGTATTTGGTGTGGAATGCTTGGGGCGCTTCTAGCCAATCAATTTCCTGAGAATCAATTAGGGCCCAAAAAAATCTGGTCCCATATTATTGCGTTTGGTGGTGTTGTCGCAATGTATGCCCACCTAACTCAAGTAATGGATTTAGAGTTAAATCTCCCATTGCAATATCTTTCCATTGCTATTGTGGCTTGCACACTTGTCTTTTATGTAAAGGTGCAATTTACTCAAGCGCCTAGTAGCGCAAAGTAATCAAAGATGTTTAGCTATCGACATGCATTTCATGCAGGCAGTCATGCAGATATTCTGAAGCATCTCACCCTAATCCATTTGGTTGAGTACCTCCAAGAAAAACCTGGCGCCCTCATGATGGTTGATACGCATGCTGGTGCCGGCATTTATAGTCTACAAGATGGCTTTTCTACAGTAAGCAAAGAAGCTGATGGTGGCATTTTTCGCCTGCAGCAATATGTAGAAACTTGCAAACTTACAAATACTCCTGTTCCAGAAAGCATTCAGCAGTATCTGCAATATATTGATGCGGGGAATGTGGATGGTCATCTCAATACCTATCCCGGCTCCCCTTTTATTCTGGCGCGCCTATTGCGACCACAAGACCGTCTTAAATTATTTGAGCTTCACCCAAAAGAGATAGATATTCTTCGTCATAATATTGGCCAACTCAAGCAGTCTAAGCAGATTGATATTTATGCTGAGGATAGTTTTGCCAGACTCAAAGGCCTGCTACCTCCCCCAAGCCGACGTGGCCTAGTATTAATTGATCCTTCATATGAAGATAAACAAGACTACCGTTACCTTGAAGTGACTATGGAAGAGGCACTACAACGCTTTGCCACAGGTTGTTATGCAATTTGGTATCCCGTACTCTCCAGAAGAGAATCGGCTGCCCTACCCGATCGTCTAAAAAAAATTGCTGCCGCCCACAAACGCTCCTGGCTTCATACAGAATTGCGTGTTGAAAATTTACCTGGTGAACGTCGCTTGCAATCTAGCGGCATGTTTATCATCAATCCACCTTGGACTTTAGAAAAACAATTGGCGCAAGCTTTACCAACTTTAGCTAAAGCTTTAGGAGTTAATGGTGGCGGTCAATTTTTACTAAAGAGCTTCGAAGCGAAGAATTAGTTCAGTAGTCAGCTTATTAACTAGTCCTGTAGATTAAACATGACTTCATTACGCCGCATGAAAGGCAGCGTCCATGGCGGGTTATAACGGGCAAAATTAGAAACTCCTGACGGGCGTAGATTGTGAATCTTCATCCATTGTTCAAGCTCTAGGGTTTTTTCAGCAACTTTTTGCTCGTTATAGAAACCAGTAAAACTAATAACGGCTTTTTTGACTGCTGGAATTTGCCTCAGTTGCACCTGCGGATTGATGGGCTTGGGGATTGATTCCATGGTGTATTCAGCTGGCATCACGAATGACACCGTCCACTTACCCCCTGTAGACTCGATCCCAACTGGCGTAGTCATTGCAATCTTTGCACTCTGAGGGATCTTCTCCTCAACATTGACTGGAGCGGTCATCGCTATTTTTTCGCTCACTTGATTCTGACCAAATATATAGGCGGCAATCAAGCGAAAGCCCTGTCCTGATGCCCCATCTAAATCTCCGTCGACCTGAACCTCCGCCACAATCATAGGCGCATAGGATCGGATTTCGAAAGGCGGCTCCTTTTCGATAACAGAATATTTCGGCTCCTCAATTGCCATGGCTGCCCCTGTAAAAATGAGCGCAATTGATATCAGGGCGCCCTTTAAAAAAGAATGGTTCAAATGATGGTTAATAAACATTACCACTGGGCTGTAATTTCAAATCCAGTTGGACTGTAATGTAAGCTTGCTTTTGCGCCAACTGGCAAAGTCAACTTATTAGCCTGATGGCCAAATGGTAGGCCTGTCAAGATTGGAACTGCTTGCGTTAAACGTTTACGAACGGCCTCAATCGCACGCTCGAGTGAATAGCCTTTATCGTTATCGTAAAGACGATAAGCAGAGAATCCTCCCAGCATTATTGCGCTTTGATTTGACAAAATACCCACGTCTAAAAGCTGCATCAACATTCGTTCAATGCGATACGGATGCTCATTGACATCTTCTAAAAACAGAATTCCACCCTGAGTTTGTTTTGCACTTGGAAAATACGGCGTGCCTACAAGACCAGCCAGAACTGTTAAATTACCACCCCACAATAAACCTGTGAACGACCGCTCTGCGGCTTTACCAAGGAAGGACTGTGGCGCTGACACTTGGCAATCGAGCTTTTGGTCTTTGGTTGCGGCCTGGAAATGCTGCCACATAAATGCATCTGGAGTAACTGGAGCGCCATCATCACCCAGGCGACCAAAGTCATAGTTGAGCATTGGTCCTGCCAAGGTCATCGCACCCGTCTTTGCTAACAAACCCAACTGAAAGACGGTAAAGTCACTATGTCCACACACCTGCAAACCATTTGCAATATTTTTTGCAATGGCGTCCCACTTAATTCCGGGGAGTATGCGATGAAGACCATAGCCACCACGCATCGCCATGACTATAGCCTGAGGATGTAATCCTGAAATATTATTTAACTCTTCAAGACGATCTTCGTCACTGCCTGCAAAGCGCTCATAGACTCGATGAACGCAAGCTGTATTTTCAACAGCAACAGACTGTTGCTCCAACCAATTGATGCCAGCCAGAGGACTATTAACATCTAAACTTGCCCCCGATGGAGCAATCAGGTGAATTGATTTCAACGTCGTCCCTTAAAAAAATCACGTAATAACTGACCACACTCTTCGCCCATGATGCCACCTTCAACGCTAGTTTGGTGATTAATCTGCTTAGAAGAAAATAGATCCAATACGCTACCAGCAGCCCCCGTCTTGGGATCTGATGCGCCGTAAACTACTCGGCCAACCCTAGCATGAAGCATAGCACCGGAGCACATTGCACAGGGTTCAAGAGTGACATACAAAGTGCTTCCTGGGATACGGTAGTTTTCTTCAACCGAAGCAGCTTTTCGCAAAGCCAATATTTCAGCATGAGCGCTTGGATCGTGATTGGCTATTGGCTTATTAAATGCCTTCGAAATAACCTGACCATCGCGCACCAGTACTGCACCTACTGGAACCTCACCGGATTGCGCTGCCAACTGCGCTTGCTCAATGGCAATGCGCATGTATTGCTGATCAAGCTCTGCTTGCGTCATTTAGGCAGGATGAACATCAGCCCAGCAATTGGGCGTCTCATAAAGGCGGATGGAAGATAACTCCAAGCGACCGCCAAAGGCTTTACTAAATACTGGTTGCAATATTCCAAATGCAGCATTCGCCAGGTTTTCTACAGTAGGCACATGCTCCATGATCACCGTCTTATGGTTAGGCAAGCTTGCTAAGAATGCAACTAAGCCCTCGTCTTCCTTGGCAACTAGAAATGCATGGTCCCAAGGCTCAACAACATATTGATTTGTTAAACGCTTGATATCGCCAAAATCAAGTACCATGCCATCATCCGCTTTACCAGGATGATCCGCTACCTCACCAGTCAAGGTCACCTCAATAGCATAGCGGTGCCCATGCAAATGACGGCATTGGCCATCATGATTGGGAATACGATGTCCTGAATCAAATTCAAGACGACGGGTGATAGAGATGGCAGGCTGTTTATTTGTCATTGGATACTTAATTAATATATTGCGCTTATTTAACGCTGATCTCGCTTACCGAATTCCGATTAGTTTATGGGATTGCAGACTCAATCTCCATAAGGGACGCTTTTGACACAAGCTTACCGCTAATTCTGTATTACTTTTTAGATTTGATCCATCCATAGGCTGCAAGAAACGATTGCGATAATCCATGCCCTCAAAACGCGCCATCAACTTTTCTAGTTGCTGATGTTCATTTTGCGGGATCACGAGCTTCAACTCATCGGCCTGGAGAACAATAAGTTCAGAACCCGCCTTAGGACTCACGCAAACCCAATCAATTCCTTTGGGAACTTTTATCGTGCCATTCGTCTCAATTGCAACTTCAAAACCTTTTTGATGAAGTGCTGTAATTAATTCTTCATCTAATTGCAGGAGAGGCTCTCCGCCAGTGAAGACTACATAACGTTGTTGGGGCCCGGCTGAAGTACTTCGCCAAGCAGTCTCAATGGCATCAGCGAGTAAAGTAGCTGTTTCAAACTTACCACCACCAAAACCATCGCTACCTACAAAATCGGTATCGCAAAACTGGCAAATGGCTGTAGCGCGATCCTCTTCACGCCCACTCCAAAGATTGCATCCAGCAAAGCGACAAAATACCGCCGCTCTACCAGCGTGAGCACCTTCGCCTTGAAGGGTGGGAAATAGTTCTTTTACGGTATACATAGCTATGCAGCTATTTTAAGCGCATTGCTTATTTCCAGGAGATTAACTCCCACTCCAGATAATCCTCCCAAAGAGCGCCATTCCACCTCATGCCACCGAGCAAATAACGACCAAACGACCTGCGGATAACCCAGCGCCCAATTTCTGGAGAAAACCAAATATCTTCCTCGCGATAATTCGCTACCCTAAAAACATCCTGGCTTTGAAAATATGGGATCTCATTGTGATATTTCAGGGTCAAAAATTGACCTGCTCCCACCCTTAAACGCTCCCACTGTATGGGATTCAGATTCAGGCCCCAGTAATAACTACCATCCGGGTAACCCAGCTCCTGATATCTTGATTGATAAAAACCGCTTGCCTGAGTATTCAGTTGCGTTGGCCATAGTGGAACTGCAGGAGAAAACTTTTGTGGTGGCGACCAATGCGGGTCCTGAACGATGTATCCCCAAGGGGACTGAATTTCATCAGGCAACTGGCCAGCCTTGACACCAGATCTAGTAATGCGAATCTGATCACCGACTGAAACTACCTTCTCGGTAATGATATCCACAATCTCCTGATTAAATACATTCCGAACTTGATAGACCCATTCTTGACCAACCCTTGGAGGACGCACTACAGGAGTGGGTTGGGGTTGAGCTTCAACAATGCCTCTTGGATAGGGTTGAGCCGAAATACATGCCACTAAAAATAATGGCAATATCAAGTGAAATAACTTTTGCAAATATTTTATTTGTAAGTAGTGAGCTGCCATTGAAAACTATCTTCTAAATTAGGCGTGCCAAGTTGGCCCTGGATCATATAAGAACCCGATGCTTCACGTGCCACCCAACGACCAATACTCGGTGCAAACCAGATAGTTTCTTTGCGAATGCAATTCACTTTATTATCATCATCGCTCTCAAAATTAATTAAATTTTGATAGCGCAGGGTTAAGAAGGTGCCAGCGGGAACAGTAATCTGCTCCCAACCATGCACACTCATAAATTCTTGCCAGTTATACGCATTTTCAGAATACCCGCCAAGACTATATTTGGTATTGAACTGCTTACTCCAGTTGGATACTAACTCTTGAGGCCACAAAGGTATGGGTGGCTTGAAACTCATCAAACGCGGCCAAGAAGTATCGAGCTGTATAGTGCCCCAAGGACCCTGTATCTCACTAGGCAACTGGCTACCATCCTCATCCCTGCGCTCAATCACAATAGTTGAGCCAATGCTGGCAACACGCTCTGTAATTACTCCACGAATCTTGCCATCAAATACATTGCGCTTAACGTAAGACCATTCTTGCCCAAGCTGTGGTGGGCGGATAGCAGGCAGTGGATATGGTTGAGTAACTGGGGTACCACGCTCATACGATAGTGGAACTCCACAGGCTACTGGGGCTAAGGCGGCTGATGCAATGAAAGTGCGACGCGATAAATTCATATATGTCTCCTACGTTTATTTGGTACCTTCTCAAAATCATTTTAAGTCTGATTTATACGGGTAGGCTAGCGATATAAAGCATTCTCAATGAAATTTCTAGGGACTACCGTCTTTGGAATCGATAGGCCTAGGCCATCAAACCAAGATTGGACCCTAATCTCAAACCCTAGGCCATGCATATAGTTATAAATAGCCTTTTTTAAACCCTGCCCAAGCGCATCATGATCAACCCCGGTGGGATCAATAAATAAAATGTCATTCTTTGCAAACGTAATTTCTGGTAGTGGTATTAATTCAATTCCATACTCTTGTGGATTAAGACCTACTGGAGAGTGAACAGTGCAAGTAAAGCGATGAAAGAATCCACTCTGGATACAGCCATGTTCAAAAAGCTGCCTTACGTACTCTAAGGCATCCACTGTTTCCTGTATGGATTGTGTTGGGAAGCCATACATCAGATAAGCATGTACCAAGATTCCGGCATCAGAAAAGCCTTTTGTCACCTGAGCCACCTGCTCGACCGATACACCCTTCTTCATCAGCTTAAGTAGGCGATCGGAAGCTACTTCAAGCCCGCCAGACATAGCAATACAACCACTTTTCGCCAAGAGCTGGGCTAATTCAGGGGTAAAGGTTTTTTCAAAGCGAATATTTCCCCACCAAGAAATGATCACGTTGCGACGAATTAATTCTTCAGCCAGCGCTTTTAAGGCTTTTGGTGGCGCAGCTTCATCCACAAAATGAAAACCTGTCTGTCCGGTCTCAGCAATAATTTGCTCTATTCGATCAACAAGCAAACTGGCAGAAGCAGTTTCATAACGAGATATGTAATCTAGCGATACATCACAAAAACTACATTTTTTCCAATAGCAGCCATGTGCAACGGTCAGCTTATTCCAGCGACCATCACTCCATAAACGATGCATAGGGTTTAGCATATCCAGGAGCGAGAGATAGGAGTCAAGCGGCAATCCATCCCAAGTTGCAGTTCCAACTTCTTCAAAAGGAATATCGGGCTCTTGCCAATTCAGGTATTGCACATGACCGCTTGAATTACGAATAAAGGTACGTACCAATCGCTCAGCTGATCTTTTACCCCCGAGATGTTCAAGTAAAGCTAATAAAGGTCTTTCACCAGAATCAAGAGTAATGAAATCAACGTAGTCAAAAATCCGGGAATCCGATAACTCCCGTAGCTCGGTATTAACATAGCCTCCGCCTAAGGCAATCTTGATCTCTGGATACGTTCGTCTTACCTCTTGCGCTATGCGTAAGGCTGCATACATTGAGCCAGGAAATGGCACCGACAATAGGACTAAAGTCGGCTGATGACGCTCTATTGCTTGACTGGTTAACAACTGCAAATGTGCATCCATCAGGGTCGACTTAGCCATGAGTGCGTCCGCTAATGGCGTGAAGGTAGGCTGACTGCTTGCTAGGGCCTCTGCATAACGCACAAACTCAAAGCGGTCATCTACAGCATCACGCAATACATCCGATAGATCATTGAGATAAAGGGTGGCCAAATGACGCGCTCGATCTTGCGAACCTAGGGATCCAAAAGCCCAGGCTAATGAATCATCGGCATCCTCATCATCAAAGGCATCGAGTAAAGCAAAGCGCGGACCCTCTGGCAAAAAGTCTCGAGTATTAATCCGATGGCTAAGCGTACTATCACGCCCCTGTAAAAAAGAAATGACTGGTGAGATGGTTGCTTGATAAGAATGGAAGTAATCAAGGAAAAAATTGACACTAGCACTGCGATCTTCCTCAGCAATACTAAGTGCTTGTTCATGAATCTCTCTCAGGCCGTCTGGAGTAAAAAAGCTCAGAACCAAAGCTAATGCTAAATCTTCTTGTACAGCATCAACCCCGCGCGCTCTCAGAAATCCAGTAAGGTACGCTGTAGAGGGATACGGCGTATTTAGCTGCGTCATTGGCGGGATGAGACTCAATACTTTCATACTAATGAAATCCCTCAAGAAGACTTAACTCTTCTGCTGTAAACCCCGCCTGCTGACGAGCAACCATATTGAACGGACCTTTAAGAATGGGTGCACGATATTTAGCAGCCAACTCACGATAGGCAGCGATTGGAGAAAGATTATCTTTAGCACATAAGAAATTAAACCAACGATTGCCAATTAAGACATGACCGATTTCATCATTGAGAATAATTTCTAGAATCTCAACCGCCCTAGCTTCTTTAATTTGTTTAAATCGGTCACAGATCGCTGGAACGGCATCTAAGCCTCTTGCTTCCATTGTTCGGGGCACTAGCGCCATTCTAGCAATCACAGAATCCGTTGTTCGCTCGACCATTTCCCACAAACTATTGTGCGCTGGAAAATCACCATAAGAAAATCCAAGGGTACGTAGATGCTCATCTACCAAGCTAAAGTGATAGGCCTCTTCCTTTGCCACCTTAAGCCAATCTTCATAGTATTCCTTTGGCATACCTGGAAAACGCCAAATCGCATCCAAAGCAAGATTCATTGCATTGAACTCAATATGGGCGAGCGAGTGCAGTAAACCTGCTCTACCCTCAGGTGTATCCATTCTTCTTTTTGGAACCAGCTTAGGAAGGACTAGCTCTGGCTTTAAAGGGCGTCCAGGCAGAATCAAATCTTTGCTGTCAATTCTTAGAAAAACATCCAGGGTAATTGTTTGCTTTTGATACTCATTAAACAAACTGAGTAATTGATTTACTTTGGTTTGTACATCAGCACTTGCTAGGATTGCAAGCGAAGCTTCTCTTAATTCAAGCATAGATTTTGATAGGCTTAAATCGCCTAATTTCTATGCCCGCTCAATAGTTACATTGAACTGTACAGCTTGTATACATGTAGCTAGGTTATTTGGCATTTAGACAATAAATTGGGTTTATGAATAATGGCCTATTGTACGCGGGGCATGGCATCAGCACCGCAGAAAATCAAAATGTTTTAGTCATACACATTCATTAGAGCAATGGCAAGAAAGCAGCCCCTTCATTTGCAAGCTCAATTAAGAATATCTGCAAAAAAGCTTTTGGCATTGCTGGGGAAACATAATAACTAGTCCTTTTCCCAGCTGCTTTTTTTGCTATCAATTTTACTTTCTCTAGCTTTTTAAGATGAAAGCTCAGGGTGCCAGAGTCAACATTAAATTCTTTGATGATATGTTTGGGTGCAACACCTTCATTGCCAGCTTGAATAATGAACTTAAATATTTTTAATCTAATCTCAAAGCCTAGCGCCTCAAAAATATCACAATACTTCATAGTATTCATAACTCCTCCAAACTAGTGCAACTTAACAATCGAGTGGGTCCTACGATGAATTAATCGACTTAGCGTGTCTAAAGCTACCTTTACCCAACCATGAAGGGCTAGTTGATGCAGCTTATAAAGACTAATGTACATACATTTAGCAAATAAGCCCTCTACCATCAGGCTTCCACCAATGAGGCCTCCCATCATGCTACCAACACTACTGTACTCGCCAAGCGAAACCAGAGATCCAAAATCACGATACTCATAAGGTTTGAGCGGTTCACGATTAATGACTCGGTTAATTTGTTTGTATAAGTGCGAGGCTTGTTGGTGGGCTGCTTGAGCGCGAGGCGGCACAATACCGCCCTTGCCATTATTTGCCTGCGGCCAAGGACAAGCCGCACAATCTCCAATTGCAAAAATATTTTGGTCTAAAGTGGTTTGCAAAGATGGCAAGACTAGTAGTTGATTAACATGATTAGTTTCTAGCCCACCAATACCCTTGAGAAAATCAGGAGCCTTCACACCAGCTGCCCAGACAATTAATTCAGCAGGTATTTCTACTCCATTTGATAGCAATACCTTATCAGGCTGGATTTTTTCCACCTTGGCATTAGTGATAACCTCAACACCAAGATCAACCAATAGTTTTTGAGCGGCATTAGAGATACGCTCTGAGAGCGCTGGCAATATTTTAGGGGCAGCTTCAATTAATATTACTTTCAGATCTTTTTCTGGATCTACCCTATCCATTCCAAAGGAAATAATTGCACGAGTCGTTCTGTGTAACTCTGCAGCAAGCTCTACTCCAGTGGCTCCTGCGCCGATAATTGCTACTTTAAGCTGATGTGGGGCTAAGGGATCGACTTGTGCTTGGGCTCTCAAACAGGCATTTACTAGGCGCAAATGAAAACGCTTAGCATCAGCTAAAGATTCTAGTCTTTGGGCAAACTGAGCAACGCCTTGGGTACCAAAATCATTCGTCAGGCTACCTATAGAAATAATCAAGGTGTCATATGAAATAGTTTGCATTGGGGTTACCAATTCTCCTGCTTCATCAATAACAGGGGCAATTTGAATTTGCTTCTTCTCTCGATCAATGCTGATGAGCTCACCCAATCGGAACTTAAAGTGGTGCCAATGCGCTTGGGCAATATAGTCCAACTCTTGATCTGCGAGATCCATTGAGCCCGCCGCCACTTCATGGAGTTTAGGCTTCCAAATATGCGTTCTATTTTTATCTACAAGAGTGATACTTGTTTTATTAGAACTAGAGTCATCTCCTAATTTAGTCGCTAGCTCAAGCCCGCCTGCACCTCCACCTACTATGACTATTCGATGTACGCTTGCCATATATATTTAAACTCCACCGACTCTAAGAGCGGTTGAGCATTGGCGAACTTTAGAAACTAGTGCAGCAACATTTTCAGGAGGCGTGAATTGGCTGATGCCATGGCCTAGATTAAATATATGACCATCTAATGGGCTTCCCCCTTCCAACTTGACTGAAGATAAATCTTCAAAACATTGTTGGACTCTTTTTTCAATCTCTTGTGGATTGGATAGAAGGATGGAGGGATCTAGATTTCCTTGTATTGCAATTGGCTTACTACTTGCTTGATCGATCACCTTACGCGCTCTAGCCAATCTGATGGTCCAGTCTATTCCCAATACGTCGGCCCCTGATTGAGCAATATTGCTTAACCAAATCCCACCTCCCTTAGTAAACAAGATGATCGGCACAGCGTCATATTTTGGCTGGCTACGTATGTCTTGAATAATCCTAGCCATAGGATTGAGGGAGTGTTGCAAATAATCTTCTGAAGTTAATAAACCGCCCCAGGTATCAAAGATCATGACTGCCTGCGCGCCTGCATCTATTTGTAAGCGCAAATACTCACTCACGGACTGAACATTGATATCTAGAATTTTGTGTAAAAGATCGGGGCGCTCATACAGCATCTTTTTGGCCAAGGAGAAATCGCGAGAGCCAGAGCCTTCAATCATGTAGCAAGCCAAAGTCCAAGGACTTCCAGTAAATCCGATTAAAGGCACTTGCTGCTTGCCATTTGATGTAAGTGCCTTTGCTATTGAGCTAACTCCATCAAAAACATAGCGTAATTGCTCCATATTGGCTACGCGTAATTGATTCACCTCACGCTCAGAACTTAAGGGCTTAGCAAATCGCGGTCCATCGCCATTCTCAAATGAGAGCCCTAATCCCATAGCATCTGGAATAGTTAAGATATCGGAAAATAAAATTGCTGCGTCCAAACCAAAACGATCAATTGGTTGCAGGGTCACTTCGGTGGCGAAATCGGGATTTTTAGCTAGCTCTAAGAAACTTCCCGCTTTAGATCTAGTATTGCGATACTCGGGTAAATATCTTCCAGCCTGGCGCATCAGCCAAACGGGCGTTCTTTCAGTCTTGCGACAAAAGCAAGCTTTAATGAATAAATCATTTTCTAACTGAACTGCCATAGACTAAAATTGATAATTTAGCGCAATTGTTCTACGTAGAAAGTTGCTTTTTCAAGCGCATCCGCAGCATCTGTACCAACCATGTCTGCACCAATATCATCTACAAGCTCGGGGGATTGATTAAAAACAGGACTACCGATGATGACACCTACATGAGGATTTTTTGACTGAGCTTTGATGCGTTTAATTAATTGTTTCAGTTGCGGCAATTGCTCCCGAATACTCGCTGATAAACCAACGATATCAAACCATTCATTTGCAGCCATAGAAACAATATCTTCTTCAGTGGCAGCTAACTCGCCCCAGATCCGCCATCCAGCTTTTGCAAAAAACTCGGACACCATAAATAGGCCCAAGTTATGTTGTGAGCCAGGCAATGGGACTAACATAATGCTAGAGCCAGTTTTACCCTGGTCAGAATACTGTTGAAAAATAGGGCTCAAGTCATACATCAATTGCTTGATTCGCCAAAGCGCTATGGTTACCTCTGTAAAACTAGACTCATCCTCTTCCCACATTTCCCCTAATTTTCTCGCCACTGGAGTTAGCAGGAATAAATATATATCTTCTAAAGCAGTTCCAGAAGCATGCATCTCTTTTACGTAGTCAACGGAAATGCGAGCATCTTCTTGTAGAACTAGCTTGGTTAAGTGCTCAACAGCTGTTTGATCAATGATTTGCTTGGCTGTAAATTGTGCAGGGATAGATGAATCTAAGTGCTGCTCAATTATCAGAGGAAGAATATTCCCTTCAATGGTTTTCACGAGCGACTCAAGATACTCACCTTCCGTACAGGCTTTTTCTATTGGATGATTTTTTTTGTCTTGCTGAAAAGTAGATTTTGTAGGCGCATTAGATACTAAGCAATCCTCCCACATATCATTCGAGGCATTATTCGCCTGTTGATGATCTAACTTGAACTCATTACGAGTGGATTTTTTTATAAACCCAGCAATGCTCACCAGCTTTGATAAATTCATGAACATCACTTGATCAAGACACGGTCTCAAAAGAGCTTTTGATAAATACCGTGGCTGCCTAAGAGCCTCTTTATTGGAATACATACTTTATAAATTCATTCTGAAAATTTCACAAACACTTAATCCTAGGTGCTTTCCCTAGAGGCTTTAATCTCTTCATTCTGAGGCTCTAAACCATATGTCCGTACAAGTTTCCAAATGTGTTGCGGGATCATATTCTTCATTTTGTGCGGCGCAACCTGACGTAAATGAATCACCGACTCGATTGCCTTCATCTCAATTCTTGCTTTTGCGAACTCAAGACCACGAGGCCCAAATCTGGGCATTACCCAGGCAAATATTCCTCTTAAAAAATTTGGCATTCTTTGGAGGGGCAAGCCGCCGGCCGCTAACTCCACATTCTTCATAAAACCCTTGACAGGACTTAGGCGATTACCGGCAGAAGAAACTGGTTCCAAAATAAGCTCTTGAGCCAGCAAACTTGCCAGACCTTGGCCTTTTGTATTACGAACAATGATCCACTGCTCCCCTGTCCCTGCCATATACCCAACCGTAATGTCAGAGAGTGAATTGACATAGTCCACACAGGTTTTACAGGTTGTTGGGAAAAAATCTGTAGGCAAATTGGATAGAGGAAGCTTTAAAAATGGTATTTCTTGCTTTTGCCCATTTTCAAAACGAATCTCTACGTGATAGTCGGCTCTAAATTCCAGATAGGAAATGGTTTCCGGCCTTTCAGAGAGTAGGCCTAGGAATTGATGAAAATGTTCAGTAGTAGTGTTATCAGAACAAGGTGAACCAATAATCAGCAGTTTCTCAAAGCCCAATTCTTCTTCGAGCGCTCTAGCTGCATAGACCTGGCATGGAATGCCCACCATAGCCACTTTTTTATATCCCAGATCTTTTGCTTGTTCGAGGTATTGAATGATGGGGGCATAACCCATCTTCATTCCCCTGCATTGCGCCATATCTTCAGATCTCGTTACGATCACCGGGACAGGCTTCCAACGATCACCGGGATCAGAGCTCATGGTGATTACTGCCTCAACAACTCCCTGCTCTAATAGCACCTCACAAAGTCGTGTGATGATTCCAGTCCACTGAGCACCTTTTAATGGCGTTTTTAACCTAGCCCTAAACATTTCTAAATAGGGGCCAAAGAAGACCTCATCAGAATGATCTGTAGCACGCTCCCTACCGTGAACTAAGGTCTCAAATTTTGGGTAGTTGGGCTGAATAAATTGACAGGCTGTTGCACAACGTTTAGGCTGCGCTGTTCGAGAAACTCCACAATCGGTACATAAATCACGAAATGGGGCAATCTCAATTGACTCCACTCTTCATCAAACCTTATAAAAAGCGAGCCAAAACTCTTTGTTTAATCTTTTCCTTAGAAAGTCCATAACCATCTAACAGTAAATTCACTTCGCCATGCTCCACATACTCATCAGGTAGCCCTAATAATAGGGATTGAATATGAACGTTGTTATCCGACAAGACCTCTAAGCATGCACTACCAGCACCACCTTTGGTAGCACTATCCTCCACAAAAACTAGTCCATCATGACTATCAGCGATTTCTAATAATAATTTCTCATCCAAGGGCTTCACAAAGCGCATATCTACAACAGTGGCGTTCATTTCTTGAGCTACTGAAAGAGCGCTGTACAGCAATGGTCCAAAACAAATGAAAGCAATTTTTTTCTCACAAGGTAGAGTCTTATCAATCGCACGAACAACGAGTCCTTTGCCGATTGGCAGCGTATCTAAGGGCTGACCTGTTGTTTCCAGTCCAGCTCCAGAGCCACGTGGATAGCGCACAGCTGCAGGGCCATCGTGCTTAAAAGCCGTTGTCAGCATTGCTCGGCATTCCTGCTCATTAGATGGTGTCATCAACACTAAGTTTGGTAAGCAGCGTAAAAAGGCAATATCAAAAACTCCGGCATGTGTTGCACCATCAGCACCAACCATTCCTGCTCGATCAATTGCAAATACCATCGGTAAGTTTTGTAAGGTCACATCGTGTATGAGCTGGTCATAGCCACGCTGCAAGAATGTAGAATAAATCGCAACCACTGGCTTTAGCCCTTCACAGGAAATTCCAGCGGCAAAGGTAACAGCATGTTGTTCTGCTATGCCAACATCGTAATAGCGATCCGGAAAACGCTTTTCAAACTCCACTAATCCTGAACCTTCTCGCATAGCAGGTGTAATGGCGATCAAGCGCTCATCAACCTCGGCCATATCACATAGCCACTCACCAAATACCTGGGTATAGGTTTTCTTCACAACTGGCTTGGTCACAATCCCCGCGATTGGGTCAAATGGACTTGGGCCGTGATAAGCAATTGGGTCTTGCTCTGCTAATGAATACCCCTTACCTTTTTTAGTAATGATATGAAGGAACTGGGGTCCCTCAGTTTGAGCAAGGGCTTTAACATTTTGTAGAGTGGAAATTAATACCTCTAAATTATGACCATCTATTGGGCCGTAATAATCAAACCCAAACTCTTCAAAGATCGTTGCAGGACCGACCATCCCCTTTGCATGACCCTCTAACCTCTTTGCAAATTCACGAATCGGTGGCGCTACCGAAAGGACTTTATCTATACCCCGTTTAGTAGCCGCGTACATAGAACCAGAAATCAACTTCACTAAATAGCGATTGAGCGCACCTACTGCCGGTGAAATGGACATCTCGTTATCATTTAGAATCACAATGAGCGGTACTTTTTTATTGACGCCGGCATTATTCATGGCCTCGAATGCCATACCAGCACTCATGGCACCATCACCAATAATGGCCACTACATTACGTTTCTCATTTTTTGTTTTAGCAGCTACCGCCATTCCCAAAGCTGCTGAGATACTGGTAGATGAATGCGCAGTTCCAAATGCATCATATTCACTCTCGCTACGCTTAGGAAATCCAGAAATACCACCGAATTGTCTCAAACCCGACATCGCCTCTCTACGGCCTGTGAGGACTTTATGGGCATAACTTTGATGACCCACATCCCAAACCAGACGGTCGTAAGGAGTATCGAAGACATAATGAAGTGCAACGGCGAGCTCTACTGTTCCTAAGTTAGAAGAGAGATGTCCGCCAGTACTTGAAACTGAGCTCAATATAAAGTTTCGCAACTCACGCGCTATTTGGGGGAGCTTAGATGGCTCTTGATCCCTTAAATCTTGAGGGTTGGAGATGGTTTCAAGGAGGTTAGTCATTTTGAGCATAGCCACCTCATTTCGATGAGTAGATTTTAGATATGATTTTTTTATATTCTTCCAAATTGGCATCGGAAGACTGCTTCAAAGCATGGATTGGGGCATGCATAAACTTATTCGCAAGTGCAATAGCCATATGAGAAAGAACAAGCATAGGATCCTCCCCTTTTGCTATTCTTTTGCTTGCTTTTTCAAGCTCAATCTTTTGATATTGTTCACCCACATCCTGAATTGACTTGATGATTGGAACAACCGCTCTCTTTCCCAGGGTTTCATAAAACTCAATCACCCCTTTTTCAATAATTTTCTCTGCTTCTCCAATAGATTCGGCCCGATTTGCTTTTCCGGCATTGACTATTTCGCCTAGATCATCAATTGAGTACAGATAAGCATTTTTTAAGCTCTTAATTTCTGGCTCAAAATCTCTTGGGACCGCTAGATCAATCAGAACCAAAGGGCGAGACTGACGAGCCTTCAGAGCAGTTTTAACCATTCCCATTCCTACAATCGGCAAGGAACTCGCTGTACAGGAGACAACCACGTCGTATTGATTTAATTGATGCGGTAAATCTGCCAAAGGAAAGACTTCTGTCTGCAGATTTTGGCTAGCAAATGTTTGAAGTAACTCACTACCACGATCAATGGTTCGATTGGAGATCGCAATCTTTTTTGGATTCTTGCTAGCGAAATGATTTGCGCAAAGTCCAATCATCTCACCGGCGCCAATAAATAAAACATTGCAATCGCTAATTTTTCCAAAGATACGTTCGACTAACTTGATAGAGGCACCTGCCATCGAGACAGAATGAGCTCCAATTTGTGTGTTGCCTCGAACAACCTTTGCAACTGAGAAAGTTTTATCAAATAAAGGCTTTAAGTAAGTGCCTAAAGTTCCAACTTGATTGGCATTTTCGATTGCCTTCTTCATTTGACCCAGGATTTGAGTTTCCCCTAGAACCATAGAATCTAAGCCGCTACCAACCCTAAATGCATGCTTAACCGCATCGCTTTCCTTAGCTGAGTAAATATATGGGCGCAATTCATTTTTATGTACATTGTTTTGGGCGGCAAGCCATTCAAATGCGCGACTTTCTAAATGATGATCTTCATATTCAACATCATTGGCAGCGCAATAGATTTCCATGCGATTACAGGTTGACAGAATCGCGACTTCTGGTTGATTCTCCGCATTTTCTCTTTGCAAATATTTGCGCAGATCTATTAAAGAATCATGCAAAACCTCAGGCGCAACCGCCACACTCTCCCGAATATCTATCGGAGCAGTATGGTGATTAACACCGAGGTTGAGCAATTTCATACTTGACATTTGTCTAGTAAGCCCCTGGATTCAAAACAAGCGTCTCCCAATTCAGGCGCATCGCAATTGTTACCCAAATCAGATACGGCACCATAAGGTAGGCAGCAACTCTACGTATGGGCCACATCACCAAAATAATCGCGAGTACTGAACCCCAGAGGAAAAATGCTTCTATAAATGACCAATCTGGATGATGCATCCTGAAATAAAAAACACTCCAGAGCACATTAAAGATACCGTTTAATATAAAAAGAAGCGTGATTTTATTTTTCTGGGGCTGTGTTGGATTGCTCTCAAATGCAACCATCCAGGCTAATGCAGACAGAATAAAAATGATGGTCCAAATCACACCGAAAGACCAATCCGGTGGTTTCCAAGGCGGCTGAATGAGGGAAAAGTACCAAGGGCCTAGCTTAGTCGCTAAACCACCCAAGACTGCGGTTGCAACCATCCAAGTTGCAATAAGCCAAAGATACTTTTGCTGAAAAAAGGTCTTCATACCTTCGCTAATCCTAATAGATGCCCCATATCTTTAATAAAGATTTTGAGATGCGCCATTGGCTTTTTGCGTACTAGTTTTTTATTCATATAAGACTCAAACGTCAATCGTTGAACATCTTTGTCTTCACACATCTTGACAAAGCTTTCGCGTCTTTTATCTGTTGAGTACCAAAAATATTGCATGATGCCTAAGACCAAAAAGGTCATGCGGTGTTCTTTCATAAAACGCTTACGGGCTAACTGTAGTTTTGCAGGATCTTTAGTCTCGACAAACTCAGCAACGGCTTCACCAGCTAATTGGCCACCAAGCATGGCGTAATAAATACCTTCGCCTGAAGCTGGAGCAACAACACCTGCAGCATCACCAGCCAGAACTACTTGCTGCCCATCATCCCATTTCTTTAGGGGCTTCATCGGTAATGGCGCCCCTTCATGGCGAATGAGCTCCGCCCCATCTAAGCCAATATCTGCACGTAACTGAGCGACTGCATTTCTCAATGAGAAGCCCTTATCCGCACTTCCAGTACCAACGCTAATAGTGTCGCCGTGAGGAAAAACCCAACCATAAAAATCTGGGGATACTGGCTTTTGATACAAAACATCACATCTACTGCTATCAAATGAAAGAGGCTTATCAGTCGGGGTTTTAATAATCTCGTGATAAGCAAACACATAATTTGCTTCAGCGCACCCTTTTACACCTGCGCTTCTGCCAACTTGGGATTTAGCACCATCAGCACCAACGACTGCTTTTGCTAATACACTCTTTAGCGCCCCATGGTCACCATCGAGCGCTCCTCGTGTGCGATAGTAAATGCGCACATTAGCGCCCTCTCGTTGAAGGGTTTCAAATAGACCATCCTCGCGAACTGCCCCTGCTGAAACAGCACGCTTCCTTAGCCATTCATCAAACTGGGCTCGATCAACCATACCCACAAACCCGTTTTCAATAGGAATGTCTACCGCTTTTCCAAGAGGCGAAACCATCCGAGCTGATTTTGCTTTAGCAACCAACAACTCATCTGGAATCTGAAAATCCTTGATTAAGCGGGGAGGGATAGCTCCACCGCAGGGCTTAATGCGTCCGCGCTTATCTAATAGCAAGACATGCTTACCCTTTTGAGCAAGCGTTTGTGCTGCAGTAGCACCCGCAGGCCCACCACCAACGACTACTGCATCATAAATAAATTCTGTTGTCATGTTTTACCTCACTCCACTAGCGCTACTTTGTTTACTTTCAACCAGAGATGCCATATAAGCAGAAGCAATAAACAGAATTGCTTCAATAAAAAAGACAGAAGAATATGCCGAGGCTAGATTGGTAAAAATAGAGCGTGCAAGATCACTTGCTCCGGCACCCAGAAGACCGCCTAGCCCAAATGCAATCGCTTGCGCTCCGCCCCATAGACCGATGCGTACACCCTCCTTGCCACCGCCACCAACAACTGCTAGGCGCATCATGGATGCGATTGCTGCAATAGAAAAAGCGCCATTAGCAAGACCTAAAATAAAGACGTTCTGTTTTAGTGGCCAGTCTCCCTCCAGAATTCCAGCAATTACTAAACCAAACATTGCCAACGCTGAAGCCAGACAGCCATAAATCATCCATGATCTGAGTGAGCCAAAATAACGTCTTAATCTACTGGACCCACAAACCGCTACCAACAGCATGCCAGTGAGTACTCCTGAGTGTTGAATCCCAGATAGACTGGTTGTTTCACCTAGTGAGTATTTAAAAATCATCCCGGCAAACGGTTCCAAAATTAAATCCTGCGCACTAAATGCAAACATCGACAGAAAAATAAAGATGGTGAATTTTCTAGTGTCTGGATCCGCCAGAATGTCAGTTAATGCTGCACTAAAAGGTATTTTTTGAGCAGTGCTAGCGCGTTTTTTTTCTAGCCCATCGCTCTCAAGCTTATATAAAGCCAACACAGCGATCACGCAGGCAATAGTTGAAATAATCCCAGAAATAAAAATGACCTTTTCTGGCGAATATGGGTCCAAGAACTTTCCTGCAATGCCACTGGTCAGAGCGAAACCAAAAATCATCATGAGCCAGACAGTTGTGGCTGCAGCCGCTCTTCTCTCGTCACTTACACCCTTTGCCAGAAGAGCCAGTAAAGAAGTGCCACTCATGCTGACACCAATACCAATTAAGAAGAAAGCTACGATTGCTGCTGCAATACCAATGATTAAGTTCAAGCCCATGAGAGTTGTAGCGATTGCAGCGCCAAAGCCCCCTAAGGCCAGCAAACTGATGCCCCCGATAATCCATGGCGTTCTCTTGCCGCCAATATCAGACTCAAACCCCATGCGAGGTCTGATGACCTGAACAAAATAATGAATTGCTACCAATAAGCCAGGAAGACTTGCTGGTAAAGCTAACTCAACCACCATAATGCGATTTAAAGTAGAAGTTGTCATGACAACAATAGCGCCAATAGCAGCTTGCACTAAGCCTAAACGCACAATACTGACCCAGCCAAAGGTGGATGATTGAAAGAGTGGCTGGGTCAAGCTAATGCTCATGACTCAAGACCCAAGCTATTGACCCCAAATGCAGCTACCATCATCCCCAAAACTAATAAAGGAACTCCAAAGCCACTATAAAAAAGCGCTTTCTCAATAGGTCTTTTTAAGAAGTCTCGTAGTAAAACAATTTGCCCCATCATTAATGCAGCAATCGCTACTGCATAACTCGGCTTACCCCATAACAGCAGCAAAGCTAATACGATTACTTGTGGCGCTAACATTAATAAAGCTGCAACTTGAGCTGCTTTCTTTGCACCAAGTTGCACAGGCAGTGAGCGCACCCCCATCTGTCGATCACCCTCTATTGCCTTGAAATCATTCAAGGTCATAATTCCGTGAGCGCTCGCACTATATAAGCCTGCAAGCACAAAAGATGGCTTACTTGGCAATGCTCCTGCAGACAGCAAAGTAGCGCCGGTGATCCAAGCCAAGCCTTCGTAACTCACGCCACAAGCAAGATTGCCAATCCAACCATTATTTTTAAAACGGATTGGTGGCATGCTATAGAACCATGCCAACACTAGAGCTAAGGCTGTTGCCAGAAACCCAATGGAGCCCAAGAAGCTACCGACCCATAAAGAAATCAATGACCAAATCACTGCGATATAAAGACCCCATCTTCCAGGTATGCGGCCAGAAGGAATGGGTCGATTTGGCTCATTAATTGCATCGACATGTCTGTCATACCAATCATTGACTGCTTGACTTGAGGCACATACAAGAGGGCCCGTTAACAATAAACCCAGAAAAAATATTGGAAGATTCTCAACAATTTTTTCACTACCAGTAATCGATCCGCAAGCAAATGCCCACATGGGAGGAAACCATGTAATAGGCTTTAAAAGCGTCAAAATTGCTCTTGGTTCTGGCAGATTCATGTAAATGATTTTGTCATTGACATATTAAAGTGTCAATTAAATTTGACACTTTTTTAGGCCGTTTTTACCAGTGAAAACCCTTATATATCAAGGGAAAAGGGGGATTTAGCCCTAAGCAGCCTGCAACAAGCCCTTTGGCAGAGAAAAGCTGATGGTTTCTTCGATTCCCGGCATGGGAACTACTGTAGCTCTATAACGAGTATTGATCGCCTCAATAATTTTGCTGGTTAAAGACTCAGGGGCTGAGGCACCAGCCGTTACCCCAATATTTTTCACCGATTTAAACCAGTCGGCTTTAATCTGGTTGGGATCATCCACCAAGTATGCCGGGACCTGAAAGCTACTTGCTAATTCTTGCAATCGCTTGGAATTAGAACTATTTTGACTGCCAACTACAACAACCATATCCACGTGAGGAATCATTGCCTTAACTGCATCTTGTCGATTTTGAGTGGCATAACAAATATCCTGCCTTTTAGGAGCATGAATCTGAGGATATTTTTTAATTAATGCAGCAGTAATTTCTTGGGTCTCATCAACTGACAATGTTGTTTGAGTAACGTAAGCGAGTAATTCATCTTTATCAAAAGTTAGTTGCTCAACATCTGAAACATGTTCAATCAGATGTATAGATGAGTCAACTTGCCCCATAGTACCCTCAACTTCTGGGTGGCCGCGATGGCCGATCATAATAATTTGATAGCCACGCTCTCTTAGGCTGACTACCTCTGCATGAACTTTCGCCACTAAGGGGCAAGTAGCATCAAATACCTGGAATTGACGATCATCCGCTTCGTAACGAACCGCTTTAGAAACACCATGCGCACTAAAAATCAGGATGGCACCTTTGGGGACTTTATCTAGCTGGTTAATAAATACTACCCCACGTGACTCAAAATCTTTTACTACATAAGCATTATGAATAATTTCATGCCGAACATAAACTGGCGCGCCATATTTCTTTAGTGCCTCTTCCACTATAAGGATCGCCCTCTCCACTCCGGCACAAAAGCCTCGCGGTTGAGCTAAATAGATCGTTTTTTTAGAAAGCATTATTTGCCGTCGCTTAACGATGATTTTTATAGCCCCATTTCCATAACAACTCACTAGGAAATGGCATAACCAGAAATAAGTGCTCTAACAATCCAAGTGCTAGTAGCGTACCCAATAATGCTGATGAAGTGATTTCATTAGCAGATGACTCAGAAGCTGCATGCGCCCAAATAGGTACTAAAAAGAGTACGGAAGCCACAATCGAGAACGGCATTAAAAGATTCATAGCCTTACGTCTAAAGTAAGTAATGAGATATTTCAAATGCTGCGGCAAGAAGGCTTCATTAAAATTTAGCACTCCCAAGAAAATATTAATCTTGGTGCTTTGCCGCATCCCCCAGAGGATGATGTAAGTCCAAAAACCAGTTTGGTTAACAGCTTCCAGATTCATCAGAAATAAAACAACTCCCAGACCTAGCAAAGTCATCTCATGGTAGTTGATGGTTTGAAATGCATACCAAGCACGCCGAATACCACTGAGCCCTTGAGGGCAATCCGAGCGTCGTGATCCAGTAATATAGCCCAGCAAAAAAGCAAGTTCTTGCCAACCCCAAATAATGATTGCACAAGTAAAAGAACAATAAGCTCCAGCAACTGTAGCTTGTTGGCTTGAGATTTCTAATCCCCAGAAAGCCATCATTAGTACGCCAATAGAAAGCGCAAAGATGATCTTAAAAAAACGTTTTGGTAGGTTATTAATTTTCAAAATAAGACCTGTACTAAACCACCATACAAAGATGGTAAAGATCAAAGGGCTTATCCAGAAATACATAGTGACTTACCAAACAGGCGCTAAGCGGATATCAGCCGGCAGTTCATTAGGAACTACTGGCAATAGATAAATGTGAACGAAGGTTGTGGCAGCACTAACAGCTAAAGCACCACGCTTCATCATGGAAAAGAGTCCACCCTTTTGCTTAAGCTCTTCAACTTCATCAGAAATCCTTCTCAGTTTTTCAAAGCCTTCCCAAACCCTGGAGTCCTCGAGGTTGATAGTGAAAGGAAATACTTGCTTGGAAATATCGGAGGTGATTTTCAGAACCTGGCGATCATAGTCTGTAGGCGATACTCCAAGCGCCTTATGAAATTCTGGTCTTGAATGGTCCCGTACATACATCGTTGCATAGACTGCAATAAGGAAAAACCGTATCCAGAGACGATTCACGCCACTAAGCAATTTTGGATTAGAGCGCATCAATAATGCAAACGCCTCGCCATGACGGAATTCATCATTGCACCATTTCTCAAACCACAGAAAGATCGGATGAAAACGTAGTTCAGGTTTTTTCTGGATGATACGGAAAATCATGATGTAGCGGGCATAGCCAATCTTTTCTGATAAATAAGTGGCATAAAAAATAAACTTTGGCTTGAAGAAGGTATATTTTTTGGTTCTTGCCAAAAATCCTAAATCAACCCCGATGCCAAAATCTTTGAGCCACTGATTAATAAAACCGGCATGTCTACTTTCATCGCGGGCCATATAGGAAAATAGATTTTTTAGTTCGGGATTATTGATGGATTTTTTAATTTCAGAATAGAGCACGCAACCAGAAAACTCAGAAGTAATAGAACTAATCAAAAAGTCCAAGAACTCTTGGTATAGGCCTTCAGGAAGATGTGAGTAATCCTTAGACATATCTTCAGGGCGCTGAAAATGGGCTTGATTAATATCTTGGTCAAATTCTTGCATCAATCTATCCCACTCTGGCTTCACAGATGAGATATCGAAACGATCCATCTCATCAAAGTCAGTGGTATAGAAGCGCGGACTGAGAATCGTATTCTCAAGAGCGCGGTCGGTAGACTCATTAATAGAACGCCCCATTGGCATTGTTGGCGCAGTGGCACTCATACATTAACTCCTTCATGCAAAATAATAGGGGTGGCTTCTTTGATAGGAGATACTGGCCTAGGATATTTTTTAGCTTTACTAAATCGCGTAGTTGAAAAGCTCACCTCATACAACATCGTGACTTCTAATCTTGCTGTCAAGTAGACCCACAAACGTGAAAAGATACCCGCCTTACAAACAGTAGCAGTACGGTCATAACTAAGCACTTCACCAAAATTGATATCTACTATAGGATCGTGCACTAATACCTGGTCTCCAGGTCCGACCTGTACTCCACTCAAATCAACATGAGCATAAAGAAACTCAGAGGTATTGGACATATCTACATGACAAGGTACTGTTTGTTTGGACATAGTTATCTCGCAGTATTTAAAAATGCAGCAAATTCGGCAGCGTTATCTTTTCCAAACGCCTCTAAATCAATTCGGTTATTAGTTGCTAAATCAATCAAGGTCAGTCTGCCATCTGCGTGACTGATTAATTCAAAGGCATCATCACCAGAAATTTGACGGATACGGCGCTCGCGTGCCAGAGCTCTCAAAATACCTCTTACAAAACCGGCTTGCCCTTCAACCTGAGCAATCATTTGCCCACTATCTGCAGAAATCACACCTACTGCACCACTGGGAAGATCTCTAAAGTGCAGCGTTTTCTGAACGACGACATCAGCATCTGCTTGATGTTCTAATTTACCGGACCGAACAAAGTTACCAACAAGCAGAATCACCACTGCAAGCAATGAAACAATAAACAATGCAATATAGTTTTGCATCTGAATAGTGTTCATCCGCAAAATCATGCTACTTCCGCCTCTGTATAGGGATTTTTTGCATTAACTGACCTGGCTTCATTTGCCTGGACAGAGCGTGCCATGACATTATTTTCTTTTGCCCAAGCATCCACCAAAATTTGCGCAACTTCTGTACAGTTTTTGATTCCCCTTAAAGTTGGCTGGGGAGTAGCCAACTTACCAGGTCTTGCATGAGGCCATAAATGAAATATGGCAATCTTCGTTCCCTTGCTTAACTTCAAATAAATATCACCAGCACCATTCTTAGTAAATCCACAATCTGCTGACTCAATCATTTTCAAGGGGAAATTGAAAGTCATATTCAGCACAATACCAATTCGCATCACGACACGCTTATTCGTAATGGTGTAAACCGCTGTTGAGGCAATTAAATACCCTATCAGCCCAACCAGTCCGATACCTAAGCTCGATAGGGCCAGAATAGTAATAGCTGAATACAGTATGGTTGTTACAGGCTCACCATCACTAAAGCCAACCACTAAACGATATGCCAATAGCAATCCAAAATAAATACTCAAAAGTTTGATATGAAAGACTTTCGCAAGGATAGTCTTTGTGTCAGGTGATCCCTGCCACAAAATACGTTCATCCTTTGGCAACTTCTCCGGAAGGCCAAATTCAGCCTCAAACTCATGTTCTGGACTGCTATGGATATCTAGACTCATGCTAATGGCTCCTGACGCTCAGGTGTTGCATATAAAGTACCCGCACCAAAGTACGCCATAATTTTCTCTTCTTCTAACAAGGTCACTTCCTCTGGGTGCTTTGTTTTAGGCACTTGAGAAAATTGATTCGATAGAATCGATTGCACTTGAATATCGTGTTTTCCGATACGTGAGAAGTTAATTGGCAGTAATACCTTATTGCCATTTGCATCTACCTCAAGGTAACGAATCATCATCTCCATGTGATCAACCCAAACATCAGTTACTTTGCCGCCTACATTACCATCTGCTCCGATAACATCTAATCCAATAGGATTGATATCGATAGTGGAGATAGCAAACTTCGGAAGATTGCGTAATGGACGAATACGTGCATGACCTTCTAAGTCGTAATCGACATGATCAGCACGATTTGCGTAAGAGCCTGGCCCAACACCCGCTAATAGAGGGTTACCTACTGGCGCTAATGGTGCTCCGTTCCAAGGGTGAATCGGAACCGCAGAAACTTTTTCTGGCTCAGGAGGAGTTTCCAATGGCGCATAATAAGTTTTGCCAAACTCTGTGACAAATTTCTTTACCCTTGGCATACCCAAGATGCCATCTTCACGGCGCACCTGCCCAAAGCGCTCGGTTTCCAATGGAAATCCCTCTCGCTTACTTTCTAATGTCAGATAAATAATTAATCCAACAAAGAACAGCAAGAATATATAAAACACGACTTGAGCTACGTCGATATATTGTGTAATTGCACCTGTACCCATATTTCTCCCCTTCCTTAAAAACTAGCCTGGAAAATCAGCTAGGCCAAACTTACTCGTTTTTGAAACACCCAACACTGTCCTTTTAGCTACCAAAGGACCTAATGCAACCAAAGTAACAAACAATAAATAAATTTCGATGTGATAAACAAAGCTATATCCAGTTGCTGGATTCATTAATGCAGA
>Ga0214192_1000309_pt1 | contig 31112 bp, 42 predicted proteins | sample TroBogEpilimnion_44_FD_153030 | JGI IMG/M metagenome (GOLD analysis project Ga0214192, IMG submission 153030) | Freshwater microbial communities from Trout Bog Lake, WI - 29JUL2008 epilimnion | ecosystem: Environmental > Aquatic > Freshwater > Lake > Epilimnion/Euphotic zone | place: Trout Bog... | reverse complement strand
TATATCCCGATCACTCATTACTCCGTACGATGTATCAAGTCCCCACATTCCACCTTGCCATCTAGGAGCATGAAAGTTGGGAATGGTATTGGATAATCTAGCGGCCAGACCATTGACTAGATCATCAATTGGTAATACCACCGGGCTAAATCCCTGCTCTCTGTTTTGTATACCGATTACTCCTAGATATTCGCATACTCCCAATAAACAATCCCAATGTCGTGTCAATCTAAATCTAGCAACGTCGGCATCTGCGAGAATAGGGTTAGTATCCCACACGCCCTGACAAATACCATTCATTAATGTGCTTTGATATAACGTATTTAAAATATCAAATGCCGCCGGCAAGTTATCTGTACGTAAATACTCTAAAAATTCTTGATGTTCTTGTTGCATGTGTTTCCACATGTGCACGTATCCGGTTTCGTCTGCAGTTTCTTGTTCGGATAACTGTTTGATATAATCAGATAATCTAGCCATGAATGCTGGGTCAAATACCTGATCTGCAGGAGCCCATTTGCCTTTTGGCACTGCTGGAGTTCTATATCCCGGCGGATTGAAAAATACATGATCTATATCTCTACTGAGAAATATTCGTACTAGATCTCCGGGAATTTGTTTTTCTAATATTTGAGTCATTGTTATCCTTGTTAACTTACTTCTGTTCTTCCGCCACCGATATCACGTTTATCAACCACTCTAGGTCGTTGGTCTACCGGTTGATTGGCTTCCCATTGTTCGTAGTTTTCGGCTAGCACATTTCTGCAGACATCACTGAACCATTGGTCCACCATGTCCGAATCGGTTTTACCTTTATAGCCGGCTCGCACCAAATTGGTAATAAACTTTTCGTTCCAATCCAGTTCAAATGCACCGTTGCCAATATTGTCGGGATCCAGTTCCACATTGACGACACTGACCCAGGGTTCGCCTTTGGCATCAGCAATTTGACGTGGAGTCATACCAGTAAAATCTATTTTCTTTGTGGTCTTTCGAGCAGGTGCTTTTTTGACTGCAGGTTTTGCTTCTACATCTGTTTTGGGTTTTCTAGTTGCCATGTTCTTCCTTTATTTCCATCCATGTATGGTCTCCCATGTATTTAACTTGAGCAATATAGTCGTAATTAATTGGCTTACCGCTACTCCATCGATCGGGCGCAGTCATGGTCAGTATGGTTTTTTGTTTGTCGTTTACAAACACTATCCAATAACAGTTTCCCATGACCGGAGCGAACTGATATTCGGCTTGATAAACTAAATCAGTTATGTCCAATCTACGTTTTAAGTCGTTGGCCTGCCGTTGCAGTACTGCGACCATTTCCATGATTCTATCGTATTCTTGCTGAGCATACATCCTGGCATGATTGATCATGAGATCTTTTTGTCGTTCTACCGGAACCAAATCAAATTTGGGTCCTCCGGCTTCGGTGGCATACTTGCTGACGTTTCTATTAAAGAAAGCAACCAATACGTTGCCTGTGGTCACATCGTAACTTTCGCGCCCCTTGGCTGAATTTAGTTTCGTTTTTTCAGTAGCCATAATACGTGTTCGTCTCTACTGTGCCAATGATGCTCGTATACGGGTTCACCAGGACCAGTATACACGGCAGTGCCTTGGTAGGCTCGTTCAAAAAATATACGGCGACCCGATTGTACACAACGCCTGGGCCACAGTGCAAACTTCGGCTGCCATTCAGCCCGGTAATAAAAGTGATCTAGATCGCCGAGTATGTCTAATGGCAATTAAGTGCCCCACTCTATTACTAAATTGTATCCTGCATCTCTTATTTTATCTTCGTACATCAAAGTCTTCTCGTATAAATCTTTCATCGGTATCTTTACTACCGGGTGAATCATTTCTGGGTCATAGGTTTGTGGGCATCCGTGCCAAAATCTTCCATGATATAAAAACACTGTATTTGTATTTGGATCATACCCGTCAACTCTATATTTTACTTCTGGTAACCAATATTGGCGTTCGGGTACATTTAGTGAATCTAACCATCTTTTTTCTGCCTTTGATACAGGAGTAATTTTATGAGACGCATGAAATACCCCTTTTCTTAACGCCATTAATTCTTTAAAATTTTCTTTTTTACAAATTGGACACGGTGTACAATGTTGTTTTGTTGAAATTCCAGTAAAAGATATGCCTATATGTAAACTACATTTTATATTATTAAATTTATTTCTTGTATTAGGCATTAGAGTTGCATCTGTAAAATTTAATTCAGGTCTTTGACTTTTGTACCAATCAAGTCGTTCATCTGAAGAAACTATCAACGTTTTTCCAATATGATTTGATGTATATTCCTTGGGGCAACAATATTTTCTTTTTTTAGTAAATGAATAACTGATAGCTTGTTGCTCTCCGTGAATACATCTATATCTAATCTTATGATCTACTCCGGTATATTCTGATATGAATTCTATTTTATTAACTAATTCAGGATTCATTAACTCAAATAATTGAATAAATTCTTTATGTGTTCTTTTATTTACAGGATTTGTCACGTAGTTCCCCAAACGTTATTAAATATATTTATGCTATTTAATAATAAATGGGGAATTTAATTACGTAGACCATGCGTTCTTGAATAACGGAACTTGAAGCCGATCGCTGTATCTCCATCCACGCTCCATGGCCGCTAGTGCTACATTTCGAGCGTTTAGCGTATAAACACTTTCGACACCACCCACTGGCATTAGATATACGTGACCTTTAAATCCTGCGGCACGATATGCGCCAACTGCACATTCAGCATCATCAACATCTTGTTTGGTTGCCACTACAAATTTCAAATATGCGGTACCCACTTGTTCATATTCACAAACAACGTCTGGAAGAATGGCGTCCTCCCAAGATTCGCCGCTTGCCGGCAATTTAGCACTTACACTAAATGTAATTTCGCGACCTACTTTATTCCAGTTACACAAATAATCAGCAAACTCGGGTGTTAATTGTTGAGTACCATTTGTTTCAAATGTAATCTCTTTTAATCCTGCCATTTTAGGATGATCTAATAAATCTGGGTAAGCTCGTTGCCAGCCTAGTAAAGGTTCGCCTCCGGTGATTACGAGATGCTCGTCCTCCCACCCCTTGTGAGGTAGTATGTCCATAATCTGAAGGGCAATCGAATCAGTAGATAACATGGGACTAAGATGCTTAAACCTAGGATCCCAACTAGCATAACTGTCACATCCAGTAGCGACCAAAGGCAGTTGTTTATAATCGTTGTATAGGTGGACCACTTGAGCAATGTCTTCAACTTCTTCACTGGTTTCTCCTCTAGGCATACCAAAGCCCGCACATTTAAAATTACAACCAAACACACGCAAGAACACACTGGGAACGCCCATGTAACGACCTTCGCCCTGTACACTGTAAAATAATTCGGCTACTTTTAGTTTACTCATATATTTTACTCCACTTGCGAAGTTTTTGTTTTTTGTTTTCTATAGCCGTATCTAATGCGGCACCGTTTAACACACCTTGATCCATGAGTATATCTACCATGGCCAGCACGTCTCCTATTTCTTTTTCAAGATTTTCTCGTTGTGTGCCTTCCCCGTTTAAATATTCGCTTTCTAAACCAAAACGCCTGCACTTGCTGACATTTTGTATGACTTCAGCACATTCTTCCTGCAATATTCCCAATGCTTCTAAAATTTTATTATCGGGAGTTGTCTGAAACACACGTTCTCGATCGGCACGCCGTTCAATATGATTTTTCATTTTTGATACCAACATCATGCAAATAAATCCTCTCTGTATTCTTTGTGTTTTTCTTTACCAATGTCTAATTACCCCTGCCACAATAAAGCAGTTTGTGATTATGTATGTTAACACAATCGCAGTGCGAATGCAAGCAACACAGTCTGATTCTTGATCGGTATTGCCTGACTTCTCGCCCAATGCCTTGGCCCATAATCTCCATAGATCACGCATTATGATTTTAGCCCGTTTTTAAAACTGGCACACCTTCCTTCGACAATGGTTATTGTGGGATCTTGTCTAAACTTTTCTTCGGCCTTGGCCACATCTGATCGACATTCGGCTTGATTTGAATACGGTGTTTCGACTGACATTGCCCCACATTGTGTTCCTTGACAAAAGAACACAATGGCCAAGTACATAGTAATGGCATCCATTAGGCAAACAAGTCCTCGTTGTCCTCTCTATGTCCTTCTCTATAGGCCATGTTTGATTGTGTTTCTCTTACTTCTACTCTAAAGCACCACAAACGTTCAGCTTCACCTGGGCCCCACATATCAGGAATGTAAACACCATTTACATATTTGTAAAGCATATCAGCCAATCCTTCACATCCTAAACGTGGTAGGATGGTCAGTTTGGCCATTTTTTTAGTTTCTAACAGTTTAAATGTTTCAAGCTCGGGATCGTCTTGTGCTACAAGTAGCGTATGATCAAATTGATCTTCTAATACCCGTTTCAATTCTTTTAGGCCACCGTAGTCGGCTACCCAATTACGTGCATCTAGTATATCAGTCTCAAAGTAAAACTTCATACTGAAACTATATCCATGAATCGTATTACAATGACTGTCAGCTCGCCATTGACGATACGCACATGGAAATGCATCGTGGTATTCTTTTGTACTAACGTATTTGTATGTTGTCATGCTGGTTCTCCTATGTTAATTTTAGCATAGGCGGCAGAATTTGTAAAGCGGGATGATCGCCAGAGACCGCTATAGATTATTTAACTAACTCAAATTCCTGTTGCATATTATGTGCCTGTACATGATCCATAAATTTAAGTAGGAACATACTGGCAGTTGAAGCATCATCGCCATTGAAGTTTATTTTAACACGGCCAGTACCGTCTTGTCTATAGTAACTGGGTTTGGCTCGTCCATATTGCACAGTTTTGAATTTTACAAGATCGGATACTCTTACGGCACCATAAACAGGCCCTGGTACTTCGGCAACAGTGCCGCCAATCATGCTGAACCATTCGCACATTTCATCTGTGATAGTGTCTACATCTATCCATATATGATAGGACACGGTACATCCTGGTGGTAATTGTATCATAATGATCTTGTATAAAAAGTAAAAGAATTGAGATTCTGTTGTATTAATAGCAAGTGTATGGTGCCCGAACTGTCAGTGTACAAAGTGGGTTGTATATAATTGGCAATATCGGCAGTCAACTGTGCGTGATTTGCGGGTTGAAAACTGCTGTTTGCAAATACCCATAATTGTGGTAAAGTACTGAAATTCCAGTTGCTGTCTACATTGTCCACCACAATGGCTGGATTGCCATTGATATTTAGACTTTCTGTGTAGTATTGAAAATAATAATTATCGGTTTGTGTGGGAAAGTATGTGCTGGTAGCGTTCGCAAAGTTAAATCCACCGGTGTTTATCAGTGCAGTAAAACTACCGTTGCCTTGATCGGTACGATTGTCAGTGAGCACTAGATCCAGTTGACCATCACCGTTTAAATCGATTTGAACTATGTTTTCTATATCGTGTGTTATGGTTCCTGCTGGTGCTTCAGTACCAGTCAATGGTACAAGTGTTTGCACTGCAAGCGCAGTATCAACAACCACAACGGCACCATTATATCCTGCGATTAATCCGGCGCCTTCATTACTGATCACAATACCAGAATTGCCGCTTGCAGGATCGTGAATAATAGAACAAGTGCCAGCATCACCAAACGAATAATTTGGTATATGAGTTATTAAAAAATTTCTATTGCCTTGATTTGAGTATATGGTATTATTGGATCCGGCTCCGGCGCCAACAACAATGTCTAACCGACCTGTACCTTCTAGGTCACCGGCACAAACTGCATGTGCCCATACCGAATCGGCAAAATCGTATCTGGTAAAACTAGTGCCTTCGTTCCACAACATCACACTATTTACGGCATTACAACACAATGCAAGACCAAGATTGGGACTGTCTTGGAACCCACCCAAAAATACATCAGGTTTACCATCACCATCAAAGTCGCCTATTAAAATACGTTGTGTGCCATAGATCATGTTATTGGGCAACCATGTGCTGGTTTGATCTTGCATGGATCCGTCAGTTTGTTGAATTAATATTTTGACTGGAATTTTGCCGTGTACTGCATTGGTGTAGGTGGCTGGCTCATTGGCCCATCCGCTGACAACAATATCCAGTCGACCATCACCATTTAAATCAACAATGGCGGTATTAAACACTTCCGCAACACTGTCGGCATTTTGGTATTGGGTAGCAACAGACAAAGCAGTAACTGTTGGCGCGGCGGCAGGAGTAGTTGTAGATCCACCGCCTCCACCACATGCAGTTAACGCCAGCACAAACGGTAATACTAAAGTACGCATTTCAAAATCCAGTAGTTACAGATACTGTAATTGTACGAATTGCGCCATTTTATGTCAAATTACTTTTTCATCCTATACATTGTAATTATTTTACCCAACTCTCTATCAAAGTCTTCTACATCATCGGGTATGATATAAAGTTCTTCTGAACTGCCACTGGTAGTAAGAGTATATTGTTGCGGTGTGCTTTCGCTTACTGTGATAATAGTCCCACCATTGGCACTGGTTATTTTAAATGTAATACCTGGTAGGTTCATGCTGCTGGTGCTGGCCAATTGACCACCTAATTGTATAGTATGTAATTGTCCCAATGATGTTTGCCCAGCTGCTGATTGATATGCTTTTGCTGTCACTTTGTTTTCTTCCTCTAATATTATTCTACCTTGAGTGAGCCAATGAAAAAATCTCAATCTCCAACTGCGGGACTTTGGAAATAATACATTGTATGCTTTATCATAACGATGTTTACGATCCGCAAGTTCCTTCATGACTTGATCATTTCCATGGCCACAATTTGGCCAACCTGAGCGGCAATGTCTTGGTCATCATGTATGACATTTAAGATCTCAACAGTCTCGTCCTTTTTGGGATCATAGCGTCTTGTAATTAACACAACACCACCGCGGCCCACACTGACATCAAATCTAAATGTTCTGGGAATGTCGTGGTTGTCGGGGCCTGCAATTACACCTGCACGATGACCTTTGCGTCTAGTGGGGTTACCACTAGCAAGTCCGGCAGTGGCATACACTTCTTCATCATGTCTGCTGTACTCTGAACCCCATTGTACTATTTTGTTACATAACCATTTAATCATTTTAATCCTTTGTCTGTTAGTGTTACAATAACCTGTAGCCGGTCTAGACTTTCCTTTGCAGTGGCTAATGCATCAGCAACTGCTTCATGGTCTTGAGCAAGTCGTTCAACATGCCGCTCCATTTCAATCTTTGAACGTACCCAGTTAATTGCTTCAACGGCTTCGGCAGTTAAATTTACTGAGCCATATTCCCCATAGATCTGGGTCCAACCGTTTCCGTCCCATACTTCCATTCGGCCATTATTAAATCTCATGGCACCCCGGGCTGGATTAGGTATTGGAGTATCTGCGTTGATATACGGATTACTGACTCCGCCACCTGTGGCATTGATGTATGTACTTCCTGTTAATCCACTAAGCATTGTCTTTCCTCCAAGGTAGTTCGTTACCGGCCCACATCTGTACGTCACAACTCCAGGTCATTAGACGATTATAAATAGGAAATAACCATGCCCAATCAAACCAGTGCATGGGGTGACTGATCCAGTCACCCAAGTAATATAATATTTCACTCAGTATTCTTGCTGATAGCTGTTTAATCATCTCGGGGCAAATTCCTGTTGCATTTTGATGTTGTCAAAGAATTCCTTTTTAACACCGGCATCATCTTTGAACGCACCTTTAAGTACAGTGGTCTGTGTTAGACTGCTATGTGCCATGATGCCACGATTTTCACAACATCCATGCGTGGCCTGTATATAAACACCCAAATGCTCGGCACCTGTAGCCCGTTCTATTTCCCTAGCAATATCATTGCACAACTCTTCCTGGAGAGTGCCGCGACGAGCACACCACTGAGCAATACGAGTGTACTTGCTGAGACCAATAAGTTTTTGTGCGGCAATGATGCCAATGTAAGCGACACCAGTAACGGGCTGATGATGATGACTGCACATACTGCGGAGCTCACTGCGTACCACCAACATACCTTCGTATCTGTCTTCACTGTCGTTTGGAAATGCTGTTGCGTCTGGTGCTGGTTCATATCGTCCTGCCATTATTTCGTTAAAGTACATTTTAGCTAGACGTCGTGCTGTACCTTTACTGTTAGGATCTGTTTCCCTATCAATCAACAAACGATCAAGTACCAATTCAAATGCTTCTGTTGCTTCATCGATTAGTTTTGCTTTGTGTTCTTCTGTTACATAATCACTGATGTTATCTCCAGCCCAGAAACGTTTGTTGTCACGCTTCATTTTGAAGCGAAGTACATCGGCCAAGTGTGCTTCTTCGTAGCCTTTGTCACTCATCATGTCGCCTGCTTTGACAAATACTTCTTTGCCCAGCGGTACAAATTCGGTTTCTACAAATTCTTTGGGTTCTTCTGGCGGATAAGTTTCTACAAATTCCTTTTCTTTAAAATCTTTTTGTGCTTTATCGTACATTTATTTTCCTTAAATCGGGATATTGATGATATTTAGGTTCGGTATCCGCTGTTGACAATTTATTTAGGCCTTGTTCACAAAGTTCTAATGTGGGGCAATAGTGATATCCTTGTGCAAATGTTTCTTGAGATTCCCAAGGAGAGATTCTAAGATCTCGACCATCACTGCGTGCAAGGCTGGCCCATTTATATAATTCGGGATCATCAGTTAGTATAGCACCACCTCGTCCCAGTTGTAAAGGCTTTCCATGTCCAAAACTTACACATTGTACCTGTCCAGTTCGGTACATACCGGGCCTTAACAATCTAGCACTATCCCAAATTCGAGTTTTTCTAAATCTATATTCTCCGGTCCAGGGCCCAGAGTCTTCAAATTGATATTGTATTTTTAACTGTCGCATCAGCATCAAGATACTCAGGTATGTGTACGGAGTAAAAGCACAAAATTCAACCCGATCATGAATAAAACACAGTTCTAATGCATGGGTACATCCATCAGTTACAACCGCATAAGGAGCACCAGTAAATTGGGCTAGTTCTTGTTCAAATTGAAATAAAGTTTCGAATGTCATTGTGTGTACCATTTATAAGCACTGTCAATGATTGTGGATATATCACTGTGGTGTGGTTCCCAACCTAACTGTTGACGTGCTTTTTTGGCACTTGCTACCAAATATGGAGGATCGCCCATGCGTTTGCTTTCGTAATTGACTGCTGGTAATCCGTATTTTTCGTTTACATAATTGGCAATTTCTAGAACGCTGGTGCCACATCCGGTGCTGAGATTGTACACGTGTGCGCCCATTTGTGGATAATCATCTAACAAATAACTGGCACCTAACACGTGCGCCCGTGCAATATCCCAGACATGTACATAATCTCTAACTGCGGTGTGATCCGTTGTAACATAATCAGTGCCATATATACTAAATGCTTGATCGTTAATGCTGGCTTCTAATGCACGAGCAATAACATGAGTTGCACCCGGTTCTTGTCCAAGATCAAAGTTAACGGGTTCTGCACCTGCAGCATTAAAATATCTAAAACATATACTCTGGACCGCATACGCACCCCAGTAGTCACGTAAGATAGTTTCAGTCATTGCTTTGGTGTTACCATAAGGACTAATTGGAATGCCTTGATAATCTTCTGTTAACAAAGAATCATCATATGGATGACCATATATGCTTGCACTACTAGAAAACATTATAGCCGGTGCGAGTGCGGAGTTTTTTGCAGTAATATCTTTAACAACATTAAGCATACGTATGGTTTTGGAAATATTATTGTCATAATATTCACCGGGATTCTCCATACTTGGACCAACAAGGCTTGTTCCAGCACAATGTACAACAATGTCGGGACGTAGCATAACTAAAAATGATAATGCTTCGTCGCTGGCAAAGTCGGCAATTAACCAACCATCCATTTCTTTGAGTGTATGATCTCGTTTTACACGATCAATGATGTGTACAGTATCGCCACGTCGTTTAAATGCACGTGCAACATGGCTACCAATGTATCCGCATCCGCCAGTTACCACAACTGTTCTATTCAGCATCAGGATCGTCCAGTTCCATTTGCTCTAACCAATGTGTGACTTGATCGTTGGCATCTACTTGACTTAATGCGTAGACTCGGAAGGTGGCAATACCGTTGCGTACCGTGATATGAAACGGTACAGTACCTTGAGGTAACCAACCAGGACCTACTTCGTGTAACACGTCGTAGAACTGCATCTCGTTTGTTTTTAATCGATGCATTAATGCATCACTTATGGCTTTAGCGGTCTTTATTGGGTTCTCGGCAGTCACAATCTCTCCCTTGTCTACAGTTACCGGTGCAGTTGTTTATGCTATACATAATGGGTTTTAACATAAACTCATACAATGCATGAGCGATCCATCCTACAAGTGCTCCTAGGATAAAAGAATCAAGTGCATACATTAGTATTTGCTCTCGTGTGTGTATTTGCGATAGTCTACACCATTACGTGCCCAACGATTGTGTTCCCATTTTTTATTTTTATTGTTATCGGTGTACTCTAAGATATCAACTATACGATCAATGGTGCCATTGGTCCAATCACTGATCCGGCCCATGTTAGCACTTGGTGCATTTAACAATGGATACAATTTGTTGATAGCATCATCTATGCTCCAGGGTACATACAATCTTGTATGATCGTTAGCAAAGGTCTCGGGGAAACTCCGATAAGCAGGATATAAAACATTACATCCGAGAGTATCTGCTTCACTGACAGTGTTGGACACCCAATCTTGAAGAGCACAATTAAATAGCACCCGAGTGTCATTAAGTAAAGCATAATAGTCATTTTTCTCCAAGTCCTCGTGTAGGGTTAACAATCCACGTGCCTGCATGTCACGTGTACGGTTCATATAACTGTCGTTGTTGCTTTTTAGTTTAGCACCCGAGAACACACAAAACTCTACGCCTAGATGTGGATAACGTTTATTCCATTCTTCAATAAAATCCATGTAAAAGTCTGGTTGCTTTTCTTGATCCCAACGTGCCGCAAAGCCCACACGTAGTGCACGTTGATTAAATGGCTTTAGTTCGCCGGGTACCCGTGCACGTACTTCATCTCGACCAAATGCCAAACCGGAAATATTGTAGATGGGGGCTTCCCAGCCTGCGATCTTCATGTGCATTACCATTTCTTCATTTGAGGCCAGGACGAGGTCTGCGAACGAGTCCACCATTTTCTCATACAAGCCCATCCACTTAGACATGCCCCATACGTGTACGAAATCGTCAGGATCAATACTTTGAGCAAGACAGCGCACAGCAACACGGGGCCGAAAATTGCTGGCAATTTGGTCAAAAATATATGGCAAACTTTCGATACCGGGCTGGAACATGTCTTCAAAGTAAATGACATCTTCATTGGTTACATCTCCTGCTTTAAGTCGTTTGATCAAGTTCATTAGTTGACTCATACCAAAATAGGTACGTCCATGTGCGTCTAACACCTGTCCTGTAACAATAGCTTGGTCATTGCTCAGCGTTTCGCCTGTGACCAATTCATAGTTAATACCTCTACGTTTGAACACTGCTTCATTCCAGTCTTGCAGTTGTAAAGTATATCTTGCTTTGTAAGGCTCTAAGCCCATGTACCATAGTTTTCTCATTATTACCTCGCTATTACTTCTGTACAAACCCAGCCGTGTGGTGTTTGCAATACCAATCCTGGAGCACAACTGTCCACCATATTATTTAAAAGGTAGTTGACTCTTACAACAAATGCGACTATACATATAAAAACAGTCGCAATCGTCACGTACACCAATTTATCTGACAGTTTCATTTGTTTAAAAATGGTGCCAGTTCTGGAGCAGTCCAGCCCAGGGGTTTAAGAACTTTGCCGTCTTCACGTTTGCGTACTTTGCCGGTTTCTCGGTCAATCTTGTCAAAGTTGGTACGCATGACTTCTTTCCAAGCACCTTCAGCATCGGCACCCATTGAATGTATAGCACCAATCGTGACCACCAAGATGTCAACGAGTGCATCTAGTGTTTCAACTGGATCGCTATTGTTCATGGCAACTGTCAATTCATCGTGTTCTTCCTTGATTAAATCGACATACATACCAAACTGCTTCATATTATTAGTATCAACAGTTTGGTCACATGCTCGCATGAACTTTTCTTGATCTCTAAAAGGATTTGTCATGATCAGTACCTTGATCTTGAGTACTCGGGTCTTGGCTCACGACGTTTGGGAGTACGCCACTGATCCCAAGGTTCACGACCTTTGCTGAATTTAACAAACTCGTTAAATGCAGGAGTACGTTCGTTATACAAATGACTTTCGTCATACACGTATCCAAAGTCTACGCAAAACTGCTTGAAGAGTTCTAAGTCTTCAAAAATATTACATACTTGCTGTTTCATTACAAGATATTTTTTTAAATTTTCGTTTGCCATCATAGTTCCTTTTAAAAATAGCAGAGTTGTAAATCAAAGTTGAAAAATGTGTTTTTCTTTAATGGCTAGTAGTTGTTTTAATGACTCCCCGGGCTCACCGATAATGTGTAGTAAGGGTCTTGTGTGCCAACTAGCATTGGTAGTGAAATGGTCAATATTGTGAAATTCAGAATATATGACATCTCCGGCTTGCCATTTATCAACAATTGTATCGTTAAAAAATAAACATTGCCCGTATTCCCATGGAGCAAGGGCTACTAATACTTGTACTCGATAAGGATTTGCGTAACGCTCAGCAGGGTCTCGATGTCTACAATGATTACACCCAGGTCTTTGCATTTGTATCCTTGTTTGTGTGTTAGAAGTAAATCCAATGACTTTGGCTATTCTATGTAGCGTTGGTGTGCTGTTTGAGATATCTGCAGTATATAAATAATCTGAATGGTCTTCCCTTTCAGTAATCACTTCTTTATTTGCCATTGCAACTACTGCATCAAGCTCGCCATCCCAATGGCCTTTAACCTGTCCAATGATGCGAACAGATTCGGCGGTATTGGCTACAATATTTTTCATGTCCGCATTGTGTTGTTCTGGACCAAAATATTCGTAGTTAGATGGAATCATCTTTCCTAAAACACGCATGTCTACTCCTTAAATTACAATTGATTGACTTGGACGGGTGAGGTTGTAACTAATTGAGCATCCGTTTTCACCGTCCTCAGACACTTCAATTATAACATTTCTGTTGGGGTATCTGCTAGCGATTTGGAGATACAAGTCGTCAGCGATCATCTCGCAACTCTTATAGTCCAGTGCTAGTATGTTGTCTTTGTAAAGGTTTTCCAACCATCGTTTGAATTGGATAAATTCGATGTCGCGATCATTGTGGAATACATCGATGGCCACACGAAAGTGAAATATATGACGATGAGGACTACCAAGGAACGAAACATCGTATTCATCTCCTGTTGCTAATTGTGGATCAGTGGCAGCAGCCGGATAACAATGAATACCTTCCTTTTGGAAAGTGACCCAAATCTGTCTTGCGGCTGCAGTTTTAATTCTATCTACTGTATCTCTTTGTTCTTGATTCATACGGTGTCCTTTGCGTATTCGGCCCAGTTGGTAAATTTTTCTCTTGTTCTCAAATCATGTATGCTGTGACACCATACTCCGGGGTTGGTGGCAGCAAAATCTCGGTCATCTAGTTTTAGGGTGGCGTTATAGCCCAATAGTTGTATACAAGGTAGTTTAACTGATATCATGGGTATAAAGTTATTGTAATCAGTTAGGCCACTTTCTACCAGTCCTTCTACACAGGTTGAATCTATATCCAGTGTGCAAAGATATCCTTTTTGTAAAAACGGAAGTATCATGTTTTCCCAAGACTTCCATCCTTCTGCGTCATTGACATCTAGTTTTGGAAAACTATGATTGGCACCAAAATAGATATGTTCAATATATTTTAATGCAACGGCTTTTTCAATATCTGCTGAAGACTGCACACCTACCACAAACATAGTCTTTTTTCCCATGGCCGGTGTATGTTCTATTTCAGTTCCATAAAAGAAAACAACGTCTTCGTGTCCGGGTCTGTTCATTTTGTTGCCTTTTGCTGTTGAAATTCTTGTTCAGCCTTTAGTTTAGCAATTTGCTCACTAAAATGCAACCGCTGTTTCTTCATTTTTTCTAAGTGTGCAGATTCATACGAACCAGTTGTTTCTAGCTTGGTCACTTTCTTTTCAATATCGTCATGTGACTTTTGCAGTTTCTCTATTTTTTTATCCAGTTTCATACAGTTTCCTCTAATGCTTCTAATTTGGTTTCATCAAGTGTCATTTCATTTTCATCCTCAGACTCAACGTCAGTTTCTACTTCAAATTGATCATTGAATGCCGGACTCGAGTTCAATGCCGAAGTGCCGGTGTTACCACGACCGCCAATAATTTCCATCCAATACCAAAAGTACTGTTTGATAATGGCTTCAGATTTGGCTCGAGTAGGCGCAGCAAATATACGCTCCACAATGTCAGCAAATCGGTCTCGATTGGGCGAACTGTATTCCATCATGAGCGGATACTCGCCTGCATCAAAACGTCGATTGGCTTCCTGTACTGCAGTCAAATGCATCCAAACATTGTGCCCCATTAATAATGCATAACTGAAACTATCCCAACTTGTTCGGCCTTCTTTGCCATTTTTGTTTAGGTCACCAGGCTTGTATATACAAATATCTCGCATGGTCATCAAGTCACTGATGGGACTGTCAGTCCATCTTGGATAATAACCATCGGCCACAACTCCCGTGCCCCAGCGACGAGTATCTGTGCTGTATTTTTTATCATCTGCACTGGGTTTCATTCGATAACTCCATTTGCCTTGATGCGGAAATACATTTTCGTAATAGACCTGTCCGTTAGCAGTTGCCAAAAACGGGCTCGCACAATCAAAACTGATAGTAAAATTGGGATTGTGATATTTTCTTACTGCACGTTGGATAACAGTAAGCAATACAGCCCATTCCAATTTGCTTGTGCCCAAGAAGTGCATCCAATCATGTACACCAGTCTCTAACAAACCGTCATACTTTAATGCTATCAATCTTCTCAAGATTAGATGAACATCACACATGTTTTGTCCTCCCATGGCCCATCCATCAAAGTGACGTCCGGGGTATTGTTTGGGATCGCAATAGTGCTTCATGGTATCATACCAACGATCTGCGTCATCATGATTGGCACCTTGCAGCACGTTCAACACACGCATACCACCTTCCTTGACACCTTTCCTGTGTTTTATATAGTATTCGTTATTGTACTTTGTGGCATCCACTGCTTCTTCAAGTGTGGTGATACCACAAGCTGCACTGGCCTTAGGATCATGTATGACCCATGTGGGAATATCTAGCGTCATACCATAATCAGCAATACCATCCAACCACTTGAGCACTGCTTCACGTTTCTTTTGTGCTGCATCAATCAGTTTTTGATATTCGTCGCCAAGGTTGACTGCTAGATCTTTTTTGCCTTTTTTACGTGTTACTGTTTGTGTTTTTAGATAAGCAAGTTTGTTTTGAACTTCTGCACTGTTGGGATCACGCCACTCGCCTTCCCATAATCCCTTGGCAATTTGGAATCCACCTGAGTCGCCCAGTAGAGTGGTTGCAGGATCTCGATTACGCACCATGTCTTCACTCCAGTCTGGTTTGGTCAAGTCCAAGTTGGCATGTCCGCCCGAGTATAGACTCCATTTGTAGGGAAATAATGCCTGTTGACTGTTAAGCCAATTCATTTGCTCCAAGTCAGTCAACCCCTGCGGAAAACGTTTGGGATCCACATACGGCTCGTTGCGTTGTTTACCTATAAAAGTGGCATAAAAGCCACTAATGGCCGGAAGGAATACTGCGTAGTCTTTTTGCTTGGCAGTTAGGTCATCTCTTTTTGTAGTCATAATAATATTCGTTTAACAGGATTAGACAGCACTATGTTGGGCCGGTCTTGAATTTGTCTCAATTGATCAATGGCTGTAGATCTCAACGGATGTGCGCGATTGTCCACAACATTTTGGCTGTTGAAATCATCAAAAGTAAACCAATTGTCTAGTTTTGTAATCTCTCCAATAAAGTTGTAATTATTACACATTTCTGCAAAATTTACAACATCATTGGCATTGGCAGCCTGTAAGCAATACATCAAACGCACATTTACTCCAGGTCGACGATTTTCAGCCAACCAATCTAGATTTTCTCTAAGATTTTTGAATTTGCCGGGCTTGCGCACGTTTTCATACACACTTTCGCTACCAGCATCTACACTTATTTTAAAATCTGATATGTTATTTAGAATTGTGCTGTCGGGCAATAATTTTTTCATCAAGTGTCCGTTAGTAAACAACTGCACACGTTGTCGAGCCCGCGGTTGCCAATCCAGAACTAACGGCCTCATGATTAAACTGGCCAAAGGATCACCGTTTCCGGTCATGGTAAGATAAAGTGGTAATCTAAAATTGTTAAGTAATTTTACAAAATGCTCTACCTGTGATTTGCTTTTTTCAAAATAATCTCCCGTGGTATGATTGACCGGGGCACGTCTACAACTGGGGCAGGCTAGATTGCAACTTTCGTCAATATTGACCGATATTCGATATTCATCCAACTTGATGGGTGCCTGTGTTATACCACAATGTTCAATTGCACAGTAGGTAAATTTCTTATCTGTAATGGTCTGTTGCAGTTGCTGAGTTTGATCATTGGTCCAAATGTCTCGTAAATTGCCAAAATCGTTGATCTTGCCGATCGGTATTGGCAAATGCGCTTCGCATATGCATACAAAACAATTGCCAGATCTATCAATGCTTAGACTTTTCCATGGCATATCACATTTGTTGGCAATCTCGGGACCGGTATAATGTGCGCCACGCGGATAATTAGAACCAAAGGTGGCCAACACTGACAAGTTTAAGGGATGATCGCTGCCATAGTATTTGACTGTGTTGTACAACTCGTAGTCGGCAGAAAAATATCTTCTAAGACGTTCAAAATATTCTGGTTGTTTTTCAATTTGCTCACTGAAAAATTCTTTCCATCGATTCCGAATCGGACTTTCTCCACTGGTGTTCTGATAATTATAATTTTCATAATTGTTCATCATACTGTGTTCTTTGAGTAACCTACCAAAGTTAATTCTATAGGCACTGTTGCATTTTAAAAATACACAACTGTCAGTATCAAGACCGTGTAAGAAATGTGTCTGTTGTTCGGTATGATCGTCAAATGTGACTTGATCAAACACCATGTCAATCAACATCGGAGTCATATCATCTGGTGTATACGATTGATAGTACAAAGCAAAATATTCAGCAATACCACTGATCCAGCGATCAATGGGTTCACGCAAGGCCACAATCTTTGTTTTATCTCGTATAAAACTGTCGTGATGATAGTTGTAAACTTCCCAATTCCAATCACGTAAATTGGGTTTGGTCCACGACGTGGCATTTTTTGGAATATTGATATACGCAAGGTCCCGGTCGGGATGACTCATACACATGCCATAACGGTGACCTTTGGTCTCCCATTTGGTCAAGAATCCTGCATCTATCAACATTTATTTTGTTTGTGCCATGATTCTATACGAATAAACTGCCAGTCCCGAATCAACTGTGATCATTGCAGTATTTTCATCTGACAGTTTCATGGTCTTTTCGCCCGGCATCGACAGCACACTGTTAATGGTTGCAGTTGGCCAATAAGTTTCATTTTTCAGTGTCCATCCGGTATCCTTGTGAAATATAAAATTACCGGTATGGCTAGAAGGATCACCAAAATACACAACCAAATCACCATCAACTACTCGTGTGCTAAAAACAGTGCTGGCATTATGAATCTGTGTTTGCAGTCGCAAACGTTGAATACTGGTCACACTGGGTCTTATTTCAGTGGTCCAAGTACTAATTTGTTTTTTCATCGACAGTGTTGGCATTTGACTGTCAGCAATATTACCGGCCATGAATCGATAGGAATTTTTAAAATCACCATCCTTGTTTTCAAAATGAATTGCTGATAATTCATCTAGGCCGGTAGTGGCGTTTTTCTGAGTTTCAACTGTGAACTTTGCATCCTCGGCATATTCGGGATTGCTCAATATACTGTTGAGTCTATCTATGTTTGGCATACCGAATTTGCCAACAAATTCTGCCACTGGTGCTTTGAATTCGGCATGTAGTACCACTGTTTTGTCTGCTCGATCCCAAGAATCGACCACGGTACTGGTCTCAGTACCTGTGACCTTTATCAGGGTCAGCGCATTAAAGCCGGCGGTGTGTTTGACAATGTCAAGTAAATAATCTTTCATTAGTGTTCTCCGTTGATAATAGTATTATAGCAGTGTATTTAGAAAAAGTCAAGGCGTGATATGATTTATTTCGCCCATGACTTGGTGCGCTTTGTTTGTGGTCAATGCGCCTGGTTTCTTGATTTCGATCCAACTCAGGCGATTGTTTCTTTTTTGATGTGTGACAATTTCGTAACCGATGGTTTTTGCCGACTCAATCAATGTGGGAGTGGGAATATAGGTTGCAACCATGCTTTCGGCCATGGCCGCTCCGTATGCACTGTCGCCATCATTATAACTAAACATAAACACCCCACCCGGACGCAGTAATTCAAAAATTGATTTTAAATAGATCTGAGTGTTTACAAAATTTTCGTAATTTAAAAAATTCCAACACAGCACAAATCCAAATTGATTTTTTGGTAAAATATCGGTCAGCGCATCATCGGGCGAAACAAGATAAGGCCTAATACGTCTTTGATACGCTTCGGGAAACTGGCCAAGCGTGGAATCAATAAATTCTTTATGATGTTCAATCACGTACAACGGATCAGCAGCAACCATGTGCTTGGTCAGTGCACCGTCACGACAACAAATTTCCAGTGCTGGATATTTCCAATCAGTATAAAATGCCGCACGCTCCTCAATTTCGCGTTTGACGTTGTCGTCAACATAGAGCACGCGATGCTCGCGTATGACCTTTAACGGATCTTTGGGCAAAGATAATTGATAGTCTTCTTTGAAGTACCCGGTTTCCTTGGACTTGATTTGGCCTTTTATGCTATCAATTAGTGTGTTGAACGACTCGTCTGACAACTGTATGTTGTTGATAGCATCCAGCAACTTTGTTAAGATGTTGGTTATCTGTTGTTGACTGTCATTGTCAGTGATTCCGCTCTTGACATTTGACAAATCAATAACCAGTTCATTTATTTTTTGAATCAAGGAATCAGTATCGTATACCGCTATAAGATTGTCTCTTAGTTCAAGTAGTTTACTGATCTTCATTATTCAAAACAGAAAAGGTCATCAAAAGATGAGTTAATATTTGTACTTTCTGAAATATGCCATTCCAGTACACCCAACAAGTTTTCTACCTTTTGATCCACAATGGTACTTTCCATCAGCTGATCATCAAATGGTAACTCTTTAAACCATTGCGGAATGTGTAGTACATCGGTAGGATATCCGACACTGGTAAGTCCCAGTGGATTATCTTTTAATTTACACACAATGGTTTTCATGCCGTCAACAATGGCAGTTGAATAGTTATCGCCATGCATTTGTTTTAGTCTATTCCAGTTCATTGCAGCTCTAACGTGTCCCGGCATGTTGGCTTTGCCTAGTCGTTGTTCTTCGGCAGTGTACTTGGTCAAGTTGTTCACACGCTTGGGCGTGCCTTTTTCCCATGCTGGTCTATCCTTGAACAACAGTTTAAATTCGCGAACCTTGTCCACAATGGCTTCACGCTCGGCACCGGTTAATACGTCTTGTAAAATGTCGCTCAAAAAGTCTTGTACTACCCGGGGAGTGTCTGATCGTTTTAGATCCAGGCCCATGGCTTTTACTTTGCCCTTTTTACCACCCACATCCAATCGCACACCTTCCATGTCATAGATCAGTACTGCATAACGTTTCTTTTTAATAAAGAGACCTTTGCTGGCCACCATTTCACGGCCGCCTCGGATAATGGCACCCATGTCTCGCGGACAGTGGCAAGCACGCTCCATAAATTCAGGAAAACTGGCATTTACACCTTCGGCAATGGTATCGTACAGTTGTACACAGATTTCTCGATTCCATTCCATGCGTCCGGCCTCTACTTCTTCTTTGATTGCCGGCCACGCCGTAAAGTAGACAGAGTCTGTGTCACCGTAGATGACAGCTGAGCCAGTATGGTCGTAATCGCCCGTGATTGACTCATTGACGTAGGCATCCATGTGTTTTGCAATAATACGGCCCGTAAGCGTTGTGCTTTGACCAATACGTGGGTCGAAGAAACGACAGCCGGCGTTAAGAATAGCGCCGTAGAGACTGTTGAGATTGATTTTTTTGACAAGTTGTCGCTTGTCCCAGAACGCTGTTTCTTCCGTAGATGTTGCGGCTTTCTTTTTTGCTTGCATTTCTTTTCGTTCGGCATACCATCTCTCCAATAATCCCGGAATTATTCCTTTTGTGTCAAATCTAAATATAGTACCATTGGCACTCACAGTCCAGGGTTGATTGCTGTCAAATATCAATTTCCAGGCCTGTGCGGCACTCATGACATCGCTTGATCCATCTTCCCAGTCAATTGTGACTTCGGTACCGATTTCGCCGGACATGACCGCTTGATACTCCAAACTACCAAACATGTTTTCCCATGCATCTGCAAAACTGGCACCAGCTGCCACCTTGTCTGCAATATACTTATCAGTCATTATGGGTCTTAGTTGTCCAACAATGGTTTCCGGTCCCATGTTAAGGGCACGAATAGCCGAGGGATAGAGCGAGTTGATGTCGATTGCGCCGATGTATTCGTGCATGCCTCTTTTGGGATAAGCAACATAGGCACCTGCGGCTTGGGTTTGTTCTTTGTCATCTCTTGATCTCCGGTTAGGTACTATCATGCCTTGAGCATGTGCTTCATTGATAATCGCTTGCTCGGTAACTGCCACTGCACCCATTGTGGTTGCAAGTAAAACAGTGTTATCGTGTGCCAATTCGTTTGCTAGATCCAAGAAACGTAATTTCTTGTCTAGTTTGGCGATAATCATAGTATCCTGTCTATTGTATTCAATAAACAACGGAAAATCTTTATTGTACAGTTGGTCCAGTGTGCCTTCGTATTGTGTTTTGCGTTCGCCCAATTCATATTCAGCAATCGAATCTAAACTGTAACTGTGTCGCTCTTCGTAAGTGTATTTTCTATACAGTTGCATATAATCCATGTGAACACGACCAATCAAGTCAAATGTGAGATTTTCTGCACCAAACCGTTCAAACATACGTTGTTTGGGAAACTGATTCCACAAACAAAGTCTTCGTGTGTCGTCCTTGCTCAGTACCTTGTGTATGCGCATAACTGTATACGGAATATCAAAACCTTCCGAGTTCCAACCACTTACAATATCTGCATCCTGCACCAGTTCGAGGAAAGTGTTCAACATGTCCTCTTCGCGTTCAAACAAGAAGCAGTTGTCAAATCGACTGCAGATTTCTTCGGCAGTGGCCCACGAATAACTTTTGGGTGGAACCACCAAGGTGATCATTTTTTCCATCCAGTCTAGATAAACCGAAATACTGGTGATGGGATTAAACGGATCTTCGGGTCGACTGTAACCACGTTCGGGATCAAAGTCGACCTCAATATCAAAAAATGCAGTTTGTAGTTTGGGCGAATCAACACCGAGATAGTTTTCTTCTAGACATCGGAATATGGGATTGATGTCACTTTCCCATATACGTTTGTGACTGTTTATTTTTAATTCTTTTTGGAACTCTTTGCTGGTACGACTGTGAAATCTAGTGACCGGTGTACCATATATGGTACGATGCTTGCCGCGAGGATCGTCATAGTAAAAAACATAGTTGGCCGGATATTCTCGATAAACACGCTCGCCATTGACTCGTTCTACTACATGGATTCTATCTTTTGCACGTTCAAACAGTGCGTCTACGTAACTCATTTATGCTCCCATGCCACTTTTAGCTGGCAAATACTGTAATTCTTGCTTGTAAGTAAGCGACTCTATATTATTTAGTGGCGTCAATTACGAGCCTTATCAAACCAATGGTGTCAATGGTAAACAACAGCGCATAGTTGGCCAGCATGCCAAAACTGCCCCGAGTCCATGCGGCCCAGGAGTATATTATTGTACTACAGACCCAGATACAATACAATGGCAACAAGGGCGGATTGGGTAAAAACACAGTCATTCCAACCGCACAACCCACACTGCCAACCCAGCCCAGCACTTCTAACACAAAACGTGCAGGATACTCTTGATAGTCACGACGCATCCAATCAAGAGTATTATCAAGCCATTTCAAAGTGTTTTACCAACTGTTTCTAAGATTGTGTTCAAATCTTCGTGATCTTGGTTGGTTGCAGTCAGGCTGGCCTTGTGTGCAGTACGAATGGCCTTTTTTAGCACCGCTGGCTTCAGTTCCATTTCTTCGGCAATGGCTTTGACAGTGTCGGCAAGTCCGGCATTGAGATCGTCCACTTCTTGCATGACCCGCATGCCTTCATTGATAATTTGTGTTAGTTTGGCTTTTTCTGCACCACTAAACATACGTGCTGTCATAAGTTCTCCTTAGTAAAGCAACTATTATAGACTGTAGTTATCTATAAATCAAGTACATTGATTGCCGAAGTTCCTTGCCAATCAATTTGAGCATGCCGTGCTGATATTGATAACTGTTGTCCATTAAATATCCGGTATTGGGAGTAAATGGCAAACTGAATTGATGGCCATCGATATCAAATGCAGTACCCGAATCCGACAATCCGGTCATGTAAATTTGTGCAGTTGGTAGTCTAGTAAATTCATCTGCGTGCCAGGGACTTTGAAATCGCGGTAAATCTCGCCAAAGACTGACATTGACTCCGTTGCTGGGCTGCACCGAATTCACTAATTTTTTCACAACGGTTGCAGTTGACTGGCCATACTGTATCAACAGTTGTCCAAGTTCGGTATCACGCAAATGCTCGTACACTTCAAGTCTGAGTCTATTGGGTTCGGTGCGTGGATCGTACAAATCATTGGATAATTTGGTCACTTGGTCAACCACGGATTCCCACACATGATCGGGGAAAAATTTTGTCACATGCCACAGTCCCGGTGCTAGTTCCTTGAATTCGATCATAATTATTAATGCTCACTTTATACAGAATCTGGCGTAATTCGTGTATTAGGCAGCAGCCGCCTATTTGACGCCTGGGCTTGTGCCCTAACCGTTGCGACAACGGAACCTAAGGTAGGTGTTCTATTTGGGATAAGCCACCCAGGCTGGCCCACGATATCCCTCGGGATATGCAACAAAATGTTGTATGGTTCTATGCCATCCTTCTATTAATATATATCCTTGCGGATGCTTGATCAAAATAACTGGTTCCTGTCTAACTCCACCTTGCTGTTGAGCCAGGCGTCGTTGTATCTGCATACGCTCGTCGTCATCTCTTGGGTCAAGTTCGTTTTCGGCAACGCCCTGTGCAGTTTGTAATACATTTTGAAATTTTAATCGTGATGTTTGTTCGGCAATGTCTTTTTCTAATTGTTTCTGTACCCTAGGCACAAACATGTCTAGGGTAAATGGCAATTGCTCTAATCTCCATTCTGTCTTATCATCAATTCCCAGGTGCAGTTGCAGGCCGCGTATTACTTCGTTTCTGTTGAGCGTGGAATATTTTTTGGGCCAACGACCACGACCAAAGTTGTAAATTAAATCTCGAATAACATAGTCAGGATAATTGGGCAATATCTGTCGAAACCATTGCAACATGGCTTGCCTGCGTTCGGTAATGATTTCTGTAATACGCATTATGATACTCGAGCAAATGCACGTTCGCCTAAATCTTTAATACGATTAGATGGTATAGCAACTGTAGAAAAATACCAACCATGTTCAAATTCCAAGGGTACGCCTGTGACATTGATTTTTAATAATGTCAATGGATCATCATTATCTCGTTCTAACAGCCATCCGGCCACAGTGCGTAAATCGTCTCGGAGTTTAGCAGGATCGCCCTCATCAACCACCAAATAGGCCTTGCCTTCTTCACGTGGATCTAATCCGCCGTGTCGAATATTATCGGCATTTTCTCGTGTAGTAATATGATAAGCAGTGGTAAACTCGGGCAACTTATTTAAAAATTCACGTGCTTTCATTTGTCATCTGCCCAAGGACTGGGATCGTTTGCAATTTTTTTTGGAGTTTTGGCAACTCCTGATATTTGTAATGCATGTTGCAATTGCGATAATGGAATGCCAGCATTTCTATAGCCACGAACTATTCTATTGACATAACCTTGGCTGGGTTGAGAACCTTGACAATATTCTAGTGTTTGCGGAGTCATTACATAAACTTCTGCTGGATATTTTTGGCCGTTGCAATACACCGGATAGGTTCTACGATCATACAGACTGGGATATCCTTCGGCTTGGTCCAGTCTGGCAATTTCTCTACGGTCGATGGCCCATAAACATCCCAATACTTTAGCGCCCGGTGTGGGTTCCACATTGGCCCATGAATACATATGGTATTTGAAATTGCGTAATTTGCCTACTCCCACTAGTTCTAGACCCTCCATCAGATGTGGATCGGTCAACATGCCATAAGCAAAGTAATATACCGGCACATCCGCATTTCGACCTTCGTCAACACTTTCATGCTTTTTTGCTTTAGCTCGTGCTTTGCCGGCCTTCATGTTGGCCAACCAATGTGCCATACGGGCTTTTTCACCAGTTGAGTGTTTGGCAGTTTTACGTAGACTGCTTACACTGGCTTTGGTATTAACACCACTACGTTTAGCGAGACCTTTGCGTCCGGGATTTTTACCATCAGCAAAGTTTTCTCTTAGAATTTCTGATATTTTCATTTTTTCTTCTTGACCTTTACTGGTGCAGCAATTGCGGTGCCGTATGCTTGTTGCATTTTTTGTTTTATAATTTGTTGTGCTATTGCAGTATTGGAAGGTAACATTCCTTTATCTACTACAAAAAATTGCGAACCAATTGAAGTTGTTGCGCCCAAGTTGATATTTTTAATTCCGTCAGAATTATAAACTTGTATAGTTATAAAGTCTGATGGGTTGGCTTTTTCAAGAGCTCGCTTCAATGTGAGAAAATCATGGTCAGCTTTTCTCAACATGTTATCTTTTCCAGTTTCACCAGCAGGCCCAAATCCGGCAACGATTAACTTGGAATTTTTTTGTTTAAATACCGATGATATGTTGTTGATAATTTGTTTTGCAGTTCTATTTTTGTTATTCCATGCAGTAACCGTATAAATCGGTATTCCCTGTGTTCGTAATTGTTGAAGCTCTGCACTGTGATCAAGGTTTGTTGCAGGAACACCGCCCACCAACTGTGTCAATTTGGTTATGTATTCATTTCGGTATACCGCAGGATCAGCAGCAATGATCATGGCTCGAACAAAACGTCCTACTAATTGTACAATACTGTTGTAGTCGTTTAAATAATCACCTCCGGCATGTCTGAAACTCACATAAGTACCGTTGTAACTGATGCTGGCCTTGTGTTGTCTACTAAATTCTTGTGCCATGTGTTGCAACAACGGCAATTTGAGAACAGTGGGCTTGGCTGGTTCTCCGGGTCGACTTTGTACAAATGCCTGTCGCGGTCCCGAGCTCTTGAGATGTTTCAATATGCTTTGTACAAAAATATTGTCCTCGCGTTTGAAGTATTCGAGTACTCGTTCTTCACCCAAGAACACAGCAAGTTTTAATACGTCTAGTTCTTGGGGAATACTGACATTGATATGCAGGCCAGTTGAGGAATTGGTGTAAAGACGCAATTGTTTGGCCATGGAATAAAATTTAGTCAGCACGGTCATGGCTTCCAGGGCCGGTAACGGTGGACTGACAATTTCTGCACAACCATCATAGTCGTCACCATCAGGTATGATACTGCCATCAGGCTCGATGTACCAGTCGGTCATGTTCTTTGTATTCTCGTGATAATCGCCAAACACTGTAACTCGTCGTCCCATGGTTTTTTCTACCACAGGTTGTAATACCAAAGAAAGATCCATGTAAATAGAATCATCTTCGTTCCACTCATCGTCGTATTCTCTATAATCGTCTCTTGCCTGTTCTAAATCAAACACTTTTTCAACTTGCTCAAGATCATAGTCAAAGTATTCGTTTAGATGGCGTGCTATAAATAGGCTACCGCGCATGGATCCACGCAATTCTGGAGGTATTATTTCGTCAAAAAATGTATCCCAGTCGTTGGGAACTGATAGGTTTGTTAATTTTATAACCGTATCATAAAGTTGGTGACGGGCTCGACTGTCTCGTTTGCGCGGAGTTCGATAATCTAATTCTCGAGAAAAAATCAAATCGCCCAATGATTTAGCAAACCACAACTGCGTTCCAATCTTTTTATCGGGATAGGGATATTCCGCTTGTTTGTATTTGGCTCGGTCTATTGCGGTCTTTTTGTATTTTATACGTAGGTCTTCGGGCAATTGGCTAAACGATTCCTTGGCTTGGGTCAAAGTCTTTGCTGAATATGCGGCCAGTGCTTCGGCCATGCTGGTGTAACCGCCCAAGGGTTTTTTTAGTTTAAGTGTTTGATCAAATTCACTGATGGTAACATTTTTAAAACTTCTGTAGTCAAAAATTTCAAATTGTTCAAAATCATGTTGCATCTGTTCACGCGGATCGCGAGGGTTAGCATCAGTGTTGGTATTGCCACCAAAATTTCCTTGAACAGTTGATTTGGGGGCACAGATTTCAAATTCAAATCCCACCAAAACACCTTGAGTGTCACCTTGTTTGACAGCATCAGCAAACGCAGTGGGACTCATGCGAACTTCGTCAAGTTCTTGTTTTTGTATTACGGCTTTGTTTATTTGTGTAAAACGCATTGAGTATTTATCACAAATACCCTGTGCCGTTGCGATATGGGGAGATAAAGATTTGAAGAACCTGAGGATTTTCCATATCTCTCCCCTAGGCAACAACGAATTGGCAGACGAGCTTTATTGATTATCGCGGCACACTATGCTATATCTAGATTGCAATAAATCTCGGTTGGAATCAGATATTTTTGAACAAATTCATCGGTCCAGACAGCATAAATTATAAGCACGTATCGGTCGTTATAGCCTTCGTTGACGGCTGCATGAGCATATGCAGCATGATTGAGTAAATTGGCAGTATTGGGCATGATACCACCGCCAGACACTTTTAATTTTACTTGTTCATTGCCCAATAAAGGCACGTGTATTATATCTATTCCTATTCCTCGTTCCGGCGGCGGCATTCCTTGTATGTGTGGATCCCAGTATTTGCCTCTATGGTCTTGATCAAAATCGCGATGCAAATTGATATAACCACGGGATTTTAAAAGTGCCGGATTAACGTGACCCAGTCCAGCAACTCCTATATCAGCCAACCATTTTTTAGTTTGTGGTAATTCTAAAGATCCAAGTACATCTGCAGTGTAATCTTTGCGTGACCATCCTGGACTGCGTGAGCCTGCCGAAATTCGTTCTAGATTTTGTATTTCTTCGTATATTGCCAATTGATCTATTGGTATGTCTAAACTGATAAACGGCCAAAGATAGTAACTGTGCTTGGGATATAAATTCAGTCCTTGTGATCTTTGCATGAATTTATCAAGGTTATTGCTGTTAGTTGATTGCGATAAATTTTCTGCTAGATCTAAAAACCATTGATAATGCTCAAATAAATTTTTACCAAAATCTCCGTTAACCACTTGATTACACAATCTTTCTTTGAATGCGCTAACGTCAGAATGCAACACCATTGACCATCGAATAAATTTGTTGTTTAAACTGGTGCAAGGTTGAAATTTTCTTTTGCTGCCATCAGTGGCCCAACTGGTATAAAGCAGTTCGCCGAGGTCTTCGTTATCAATTGAGATTGATTGAATTTCAATTTCTTTGATTTCAGAATCAATAATTTCAATCAATTGCCAATCATCTAGCAATTGAAATTCTTGTGCAGTGGCAACAGTCTCATCAACTTTACCGTTACGTAATCGTACAGTTAGTACAGTTTCAGGTTTGGTAATAATTTTACAGATAGAGGTCATTTAAATAGTATAGCAATATCTGTCAACAATGTCAAATTAACATTAATTATCGCGGCACATTCATAAAGTTCGCTAAAGTGTTTTTGACGTCTTGAATTGTAAAATAACTCTTGTGTTTGTGTTTACCAAATTCAGGATTATCTCTCCAGATTTGATCCATATTTAAACCAGTACCGGGTAATCTTCCGCCACCTTCCTTAGCTATCACTGTTCTTGGATCGCGTCCCACATAGGCCGGTATGAATATACTCATGTAAAGATCTCCGGCGTCCATACCAGGTCGAGAAGACCTTTTAAGAAATCTGTACACATAGTCCAGTTGTTGAGTACCACTCATGCGCTTGAGTTCTTCTGTACTTGTTCCCAAATCTTTTGCGGTGCCGTGTGTGAATTGTATAAGTCCCACTGCTCCGGGTACACGTTGTCCGTCTTTTGTAATTTTGTCGGGTGCTTGAATTGAAGGACTAAATGTACGTATGGTTTCGTGCCCGATAATTCCAATTAACGCATTTACTTCAAGTCCAAGTCTATGTGCCACGTCTTTTAACTTGTCCATGAACCCGGGTTCGTTTAACGCACTCTTGGGATTATTGACTGCTATTGATTTAGGAATGTCTGTGGATTTTACCGGTTCTGCTGTTTTTCGACTGCGGTCAACACCAGCGTCGGCAGGATCAGCATATATGCTTTTACCCGGCACTACTGGCGGTTGTGCCACTGGCGCAGCTGCTGCTTTTGCCTGTTGTGCCTTTAAGGGATATTCGGGATGCTTGCCATATTCAGGAATCTTGACCAGTTGTCCTTTTTCAAGACGGGTTTTATTGTCAAACCCGTTGAGTTTCATTATATCATGTGGATCGGATGCGGTACTACGTGCTATACTATAAATAGTGTCGCCAGGTTTTATCCATACTTGATAGTATCCGGTCATGGGCAACTCTGCAGGTTGTCTGGCAGTTTTGGCCAATGCTCCACCAGTTGCGGCTGCAACACCAGCACCTATAGCACCGCGCATGAATCCGCGACGACTGATGTCCTCTTTAGTGGTTTGTTTGATCCAGTTGTCAGGAATATCACCGGTTTTGTTGACAAATTTATCGTGCAGTTGTTTGGGAGTCATTTTGTGTTTCTTGGCAATGGCTTTCATCATGTGATCGATGGCATTGTAACTGTGTGGATTTTTTAGATCTTTTTTCAAGTCAGCCACTGCATCTTCGTTTACAGCGCCTTCGGCTTGACTCTTGGTTTTGTGGAAATTTTTGTACCACTGAACCTGACGTGCCAGTTGCACTCCGCGTTCGCGAGTGGCCTTGTTGTTGCTGCGTTTCATTTCATTGGCTCGACCATGCAGTCGCATTAGGTCACTGTTGCGCATGGTTTCACCTTTTTTAAGACCGGCCTTGCGACGTAGACTGCCCGGTCTTGATCCGGGTTTGGCGCAACCAGTAAAGTCTTCTTTAAGTTTGGGATCGAGTCCCAGTTCTTCGGGATGTGCCTTGGCAAACGCACGCATGATTATGCCGGCATTTGAATTTGCTTCGTTTTCTTCTTCACTACCAGTCTCGCCTGATTCAGGGTTGAGTTTACCATCTAAGTCCTGTTTGTAATGAGTTAGTTCGTGTGCCAAGGTACGCAACACATCAACTGGATGTCGACCACCAGTGACCACGTACAATTTGCCATCTCCGTATTTGCCAAATGTTTGATCTTCGGGTTTGGCCAGTAGTTGTATATTGGGCAATTGATCTAGTTGCAATTGATCTTTCAGCCACGGCAGATACCGATGCACAAACTGATTGGTATCTTCAAATAACTGACAGGCACGATCAAACTCTATAGACTTCATGTTATTTTTTCTTGAGTGTTATTGCACCAACCTGACGAGTCGGACTGGTTTTATGAACTGTTTCCTGCTCTTGACTGGTCTTGTGTTCCTGATGACTGTAGGTATCAGATCCCAGTGCCCGAAACGCCTGTTTCATCATGCGACTTTCCACCTCGGTATAAGGATACGCAATATTGTACTTGCCAACAAAACTGTTATTGTCTACATCAATTGGGTCATCACTGCCGTCTGCCATGGCAGCGGCTCGCATCACACGTTCTAGATGGTGATCATTGTCCCATCCATCTGGGTCCATGAACAAATGAATACCTTTAGCAGTGGCTTCTTTATGCCCCGGAGGTATTTTACCCAACTTCATTTCGTTAATAATTTCATGTATTTTCATTATTTCTTCTTTAAGACAATAGCCCCAACTTGGCGCACTGGACTTACATGATGCACATGATCATCTTCGCGACTGCGATTATCGCCCATTTCTAGTGCTTTTCCACCACCCACCTGATCTAGAGCAAAATCAATCATTTCGCGTTCGACATCGGTATAGGTTGATGCATAAGGATCACCACTGAATGCACCCACAGCCGGAGTAGGAATATCGGGCGCTCCGGCTAAGGCCAATCCAAATCTATACTGCATGTAGCTGCTGCCATTAGACTTGTTTTGACTCAATGCTGGCAAGCTCAGTGGGCCTTTGAGACCAGCGGTGCGATCCTTGGGTAGCATGGTGGGTTGTGCTGGAATGTCAGATTCGATTATTATTTCTTTTATTTTCATTTTGTGCTCGCTCTCAACATCCATGCGTGTTTTCTAAATGCATCCATGCGCTCGGCCAAAAAGTTACTAAAACCGTGTTCGCCTTGTGTTTCGGCCATGTCATACACACGCTTGAGTATGACCATCATTTTGGCAGTATCTTCCAACAGTTCCCGTATCATTGCTTCGGCCGGAACAACTTCAATTTCGTCATCGATTTGACTTAGCACACTGAAACGACTGTTTGACCCAGGAGCATAACCACCCAGGCTACGAATCTTTTCTGCAAATTCATCCACCGTGCCATACACTTCAGTGTAGATAGTTTCAAACAAGGCATGTAATTCTTGGAAGTGAATTCCTTCCACATTCCAGTGAAAGAAATGCGCTTTCAAAT
>Ga0214192_1000308_pt1 | contig 31187 bp, 32 predicted proteins | sample TroBogEpilimnion_44_FD_153030 | JGI IMG/M metagenome (GOLD analysis project Ga0214192, IMG submission 153030) | Freshwater microbial communities from Trout Bog Lake, WI - 29JUL2008 epilimnion | ecosystem: Environmental > Aquatic > Freshwater > Lake > Epilimnion/Euphotic zone | place: Trout Bog... | reverse complement strand
GCGTATGTACCCCCGCGATAACAATCGTTTCCCCCTGAGTTAAGCCTTTATGTACAAGAACGCCGTCCTCACGGAAGGCACCTGTTTCAACATTACGGGCTTGCACATGATTTTCAGCATCAACTATCCACACCTGATTTTGTCCGTTATTAGCGGTTAAGGCAGCACTGGGAATCAGTAGATAGCTGGTATTAATGGCATTGACTGAGTGAAACTTTACTTTCGCCGTCATACCTAATTTAACCGCATTATCAGCATTCAGAATACTGATGCGAACTTCAAACGTTCGTGTTGTAGGGTCTGCCGCCGGTGCTATTTCGCGTACCACACCGTTATAATGCTTTTGCCGATCCGACCACATTTTTAATAATACCGGTGCATGTAAGCTAACTTCTGCCAGACGTGATTCCGGTACTGCAAGCATCACTTCCGCGCTCTGGGTATCAGCAATGCGGACAATAAGGTCACCGGCTTTAATCACCTGTCCGGGTTCTGCCTGAATAAAACTGACAACACCGTCACGATCAGCGGTCAACGTAGTGTATTCAGATTGCTTAACCGCTAGTTGCGCTTGTGCTTCAGCTTGCTCTAAACGGGCACTGGCTACTTTAAGTTCTGATTCTTTTAAATCCAGAGCCGATGCTGAAATAAATTTTTTGACAAATAATTGCCGTTGTCGATTAACTTCCGCCAATGCTAGGTTGTAACTGGCCTGTGCCGATGAAACTTGAGAATCAGATGCTTCTTTATTCAGTTGCGTATCGACAGGGTCCAGTCGGGCAATAACCTGACCTTTCCTAACAGAAGCACCCACATCAACTAAGCGATGAGTAATTTTTCCTGCAATCCGAAAGCCTTGAGCCGATTCATATCGAGCTTTTACTTCACCAACCAGACTCATGGCTTCATCTTGTGCGGTTGCAGTCACTGTCATGACCAAGGCTGGGCGAGGTAAAGACTTCGTTTCTACTGGTTTATCACAAGCGACCAGTAACGCTGATAACGCCAGAAATAGTAAGGATGAGTGTCGCATTAAAGAATTCTCTCAGGTTGACGGAGTAGACCCCGTAACAGGGTGTTTTGCATTAAAACTAATCGGGCTTCAATAGTAGCCCACTGCATTTTGGTTTCATGTCCAAGGGCAATTTGTAATGAACAGACGCCATGTACGCCTGCCCATAAAGTTTGCGCAATCAATTCGCTGTCGTTCAGGTCGGCTCTGAATAATTCAGCTGTAAAAACTTCATACACAACCTTTTGTAACTGGGCATAGGCATCTTGTTCAGTATTGCCCTGTTCAATATCCGTCAGCTCAAGATTGCAAGGGGCTCTGGGTGTCATAAACATTAACCGGTAATGATTCGGATAATGTAAAGCGAAATACGCATAGCTTTGACACAGAGCTTGCAGGCGTTCAATCAGATCAGGAATCAGCATAATGTCGTTAATAGTAGATGCCAGTGCCAAAAAATCCGTGTCACACAGTGCCTGCAATAAAGCCTCTTTATCCTTGAAATAATTATATAAAGTGGTCGCCGAGTAATTAATTTGTTTGGCGATTTCCCGCATCGAAACCGCTTCGATCCCACGCTCCACAAACAGAGTGCGGGCAGCATCAAGAATAACGGTACGTAACTGTTCACGTTCTTTAGTAGATTTAATTTTTGGAGGCATAGTCAATAAATAGTTAACGATGTTAAATTAACAGTGTTAATTAATTTTGTAAAGTTTTTTATAAAAATTACGAAACAGATTTTAGCTAAAGGGGTGGCTAGTGAATATTGCTGTCAACATTAAAAAATGACAAACTAGCCGCAGTTGATTAATTTTTATCGAGTATTAAAAATGAATTCTGTCAGAACCTTATTACCATTAACAATGGTTATGCTAGCGACAATCACTTTCGGTTTGCTTGGCTGTAATAGCTCGGAAAAACCAAAATCCAGCATCCCACAAATAACCCGAAAATTCGCTCAGGCGACCGTTCTGCAAGGTGTAGTTACCGGCAAAACCAAAGCCACTACCTCCGGCTCTGTTCAGGCACTGGACCATAAAGGACATCAACTCACCAGCGTCACGCTACAGCAGAGCAATCATTATCAGCTCAATATTGAAGCCGATACCCAGTTGCCAATCATATTAAAATTTATCCCAGAGCAGGGTAGCAGTGACAATGAACAGTTGATAGCTGTAGTTGTTGACCCCGCCGTCAGCCACTATGACCTGACACCATTAACCACCGCCATTGCCAAAAAAGCAGAAGCGTTGGGCGGCTATACCCGATCCAACATGGTGATGGCAGCAGAAAATAGCGTCAACGTGCCCGACGCCAACAAAACCTCAACCGGTTTCCGAGGTGATCCAACCACCCAATACGGCGGCTGGCATTAATGTAGGTTGATGATATGGAGACGGTCTAAGTTTATCTGGAGGCACGGTGAAAATCAGATAAACCTAAAACTGATACGGGCACGGTATCTGAGCTTATGGGCAGAGTCGATGCGGAAGCGGCTTTTGCTGAGCAGTCTGAATTAGCGACTCATTCTGCGATAAGTTGTTTTTTAAGGTTTGGTGATTTATGAGAAAAAGGTTTTGATGACAATGGACATGACACCAGCAATTAAGATACCCATCATCCATTTAATAACAGCCATATCTGTTTTAAGTGGCGACAAAGCTAATTCAAGGTCGGTTTTGGTAACTAAGCTATTCTGAGCTTCAGCGATAACTCGTACAACAGCCTCTGCTTGTTCTTGTGAGATGCCGGCGTTTTTTAGTTTGTCTACGAGTTCTAGGGTGTCAAAGGTGATGGTGGACATGTTGTTAAGCACCCGATAAATAATTTATATGGGTTAATTTAGTGGTAATGGTTGTGCATTGTCAACACTGTTTAAGGGTAAAACGATGATATCTGAATGTATAGATGCGGTATCCGCCGCGATCAGTAGACGCATGACGACCGCTTAAGCGCAAAAAATTGAACAGCGCATTCAGGAGGCGCAACAGTATTGATGGAAAAAAGACCGCTCTGCCATGATGGGACTGACTAAAGGGTAGTAGTTTGAATTAGCCGCTAAGAAACAATAGCGCGTGGCGTTAACAATTTTTGGTGAACGCTAGTTTGCTGGACAGATAATGTTAATCTATCTGATCTGTAGTTGGGGTTCGTTCCTTTTATGCTTTTTGGGTGTAACCCCAACGCACTAACAAGTCATCAACAGCTTTCCGAGGTGATCCAACTACCCAATACGGCGGCTGGCATTAGTGTAGGTTGATGATAGATGTAAACCAAATGGAATAAATGAGTTAAAAAATTTGATAGTATTTTTGTTCATTATCCTTTACAATAATACCCAGAAATATTAAATAAATTTTCGGCTTAGGCGGCTTAGGCGGCTTAGGTGATATTCTATTTTTTAAATTCCTCGCACACATATTGTTGTCAATTAAGTCACTCTACTTGTGACAGATTTTCTAAATCTGCAAACAAAGTTTTAAGTTACGATGTTCTCGTAATGCTAGTTATCTTCTCGATCTATTTAGAATCAGACTTTCAGATTCTCAAGTACAACAATATTCAATCTTATCTTTCATTTGCTACGCAGCAGATAAAATACCCTTATCCTTTAGTTTCTTTGTTGATCCCTTTCTCGTTTATTTCTGCTTTTTTCAGGTGGATGCGTGCTTCCGGAGCAGCGACCATATGAAAGTTGGAAATGTTAATATCCGATTAATTGAAAACGAAAATGAATTAGATGCTGTGTGTCGCTTTCGTTATAAAGTCTATGTTGAAGAAATGGGTAAAGTAAATCATTATCAATATGCCGATCATGTTAACAAGATCATTAAAGAACCTTTAGATACAAAATCTTATAATTTATCTGCGTGGTTAGACAACAATATAGTTGGAGCGGTCAGACTTAATCTTGGGCGTGAAAGTGAGCTTGGTTTTTATGAAGATTTTTATCAAATGACAAGTGTCGGCGGTTGTCATCCAGAATTTACTTGTATTGTTACTAGACTGATGATTGATGTTAGTGTACGCAATACCGAATTATCAATGCGTCTAATGTTAGCCTGCTATGAGACAGCTATTAAAAGCAAAATAAAATATGCGTTTATGAATTGTGATGATCATCTCATTAAGTTATTCCGACGTTTCGGTTGGCAAGATTATATCGGCAAAGTTAAGCACCCTGAACATGGAGCTTTTACAACGCCTTTGAGACTGGACATGTTTGATTTGGAACATTTAAAAAAAACAAGATCTCCTTTTCTAACGCTATTGACCAGTTATTTACAAGAGCAGCGATGCATCAACGAGCATGACCTAAGTGTGAGTTCATAACAATACAATCAAAAGTGTTAATACCTTAACGTTTAATAAAGAGAACAAAGCTATGGTAAATGATTTACAACGATTAAATGATGTCATTCTTAAAGCGCGTGAACGATTTACCAACTTACTTAGTTCGAAAAAATCACAAGGCGGATTTTCCATAGAAAGCTATCAACGCTATCTTTCTATGCAATATCACTTAACCAAAGATGTGCAACGTTATTTTATTACCGCAGCGGCGCATCATGATTTGGCAAAAATTCGGGATTTAAGGAAGTTTTTGGTTGCTTTTGCTAATGAAGAAGAGCTGCATTATTTAATTGCCGGTAATGATCTGAGAAAACTGGGGGTGGATATCCTGCCAGTACCTTTTGATGTGACGTTATGGCACAGTTATTTCGGTAAGATTGTTATTGAGCGTCCTTTTGTAAGAATTGGGGCGGCTACTATACTTGAAAATTTAGCTGACGAAAGTAATCGTCCGTTAATACGTGAACTTTTAAATGCACCGTTCTTGAATAAAGAAAACACTAAATTTTTAGTGTTACATATGCACGAACAATTGCCTCACGGTCCGCAGCTTATTAGCGCATTAACTCATGCGAATTTATTACCCAGCCATTGGGACGATATTATCGAAGGAGCCAAACAAGGCTGTGTGTTTTATCTGCGTATGGCGGAATGGTCATTAGATGATTCTTCATTAAGCCATTTTGCTGATATTGATGTGGCTAGCATTACAGAAGATGAACAATTAAGAATTGATACCTTTAGTATGGATGAATTGTAATTTTACTAAAATCGGCTGTATTAGTGAGATTTCGATATCTCTAAATGAATCATCGACACTTTGTTTTTGATCAAATCCACATTGAAATCACCCGAAATGCTATAGATGATTTCAATCTATTTCATGATCAGCATAAATGGTCTTTAATTGCTAATAATCCTTTTAAGGGACCCATAGTATTAGGGTTTCAGCTTAATGCACTTATTGAATATCAATTACGTTTATATCGAGAAGCCCATAAGGAACAGTCGTTACTAACACAACATGATTTACGTTTTAGTAATTACTACATAGTGTTTATTAAGCCTGTTTCGCCTGGTTTACCGGTTTTTCTGGATATTAATCAAACACGGATGAGTACTTTTCCAAGAACGACATTAAAAAATCGTATTATTTTAAGGTCTCGAGAGAATACTCATTTATTGTGCGTGAAAAAAGAAACATCCAAACCGATGTTTTTATCAAAAGTAACATTTGATCATTACCCTGATCTTAGCGAGGTTAAAGACGCTACCTTTATTTTTGATAGTGGTGTTTTCTTGAAACGAAAACGTTTGAACAACGGTATAGTAAAAAACTTTTTATCCGGTTCTTTAGTGGAACAAGCTGATTATTTTGATGAATTGAAACAGTTAGAAACTTATCCAGAGATGTTTCCATGCAGTTTAGTATCAAGTGTTCTTTTAGAAAAAGAAATGCGACAAAATTATAATTTTATTAAAGACCCGATGGTTTACAAGTCGCATGCTATCTCTGTAGACAGGTTGCATTTACAAACCATCAAGCATGACCAACAATTGCATATCTTGATTGAATCGAAAGCAGAGTTTAATCAACTGTCCGATATAAAATCAATAACTTATTATTGTTACGGGTTAATAGCAAATAATCAGGTTTTGTTCCGTATGATAGTAAATCTTGTACCTTTATGATTGTTTAATTATTTTTATAAACTATTTGGAGATTCCCAATATGAAGAAGCGTTTTCCTGTTGTAGTTATTTTTATGATCATGAGTTTTCCTATAAAAGCCGAGTCATTAGATGAAATCGGAAAGTTCGCTGAAAAAATATGTATCAATGAGGTTCAAGGACATATTACTAGAGACAGCATAGAAACTGGAATAAAAGCTGATGTAAAAGGTCTAGCTAAATTGTTGGGGTTGTCTGTAGAAGCTGATGGTTCACTGAAACATGATAATCAAACTTACAACGGTATACCGATTGACAAACTTTCTGAAAAAATTCCGACGCCAGCACAGTGCAAGAGCGAATTAGCAAAAATATTGCTTGATGAAAGAAAGAGGCTTCAAAGTGAAGAAAAAAAGTGGTTAACCCAATTGAAAAAATAAATATTATGGGTGCTTGGGATGGGTCTCAGGATTGTAAGGTGGTATTCTACAAAGACGATGGTAATGAGATAATGGGAAGTTGTGACAATGAGTCGTATAGACACGAGTTTATAGGTAATTATACAGATAAAAACCATATAAAAATAAACGTTACTCGTATCGGTTACGATCCAATTGATAAAAAAGAATGTTCTACAAAAGTTGATGGCGTAATAGTAATATTAGATAAAAATCAATTAGAATTTAGTCAAACTGCTTGGAATGGCTGCCATGTTAGAACACGTTCAGGGAGTCAGAATTGGATAAGAATGAGAAAAATAGAATGTCAATAATCACCGAAAGTTGACTTTGTTTAAGTTCCAAGAATACGTGCTACCGTGTTGTATTAAAAATCTGGTGAATCGGGATGGAACTGCGTTTCGGCTACCGTTGGCGAAAGGCTGGTTTTATCCTGATTTTGTTGTGATGAGTTGATTAATTGATAGATCATTTAGGCTGCAGACGTTTTGCTTAGATAGTCCGTGGATGAACCTGTTGCCGCAATGATTGGCTCCCAAAGTTGGCATTCATACCCCCCACTTGTTATGATTGACTACAATCAAAACTCTTTAGTCAGTCTAATTCAGGAAATTTCCACCCATGTTATTAAATGAGTCCTATTTATTATTCACTCAAATGCTGGTTTCAAATGGACTCAGCTTAGAGCATATCGAAAATATGATTGTTTCTAGCCTTATTCACGGGCTGATTTATGGTGTTATATTTAAACTGTTTCATGCGTTACCCCTGCCGCTAACCATTATTGTTACGGTGATTGCTGTCGGTGGTATTTGGTATTATTTTAAGCGTAGGGCATAACAAGAACGCATCGACCTACAATAATGGTTAGTATCCCATTTGCTTTATTAATTAGTTTAAGAACTACAGGAAAGCATCGAACACCCCGCTCGTTGTCTTGCCCAATCTGGACGTTTTTCTGCATATTTTTCTTGATTAGGTTGTTCATCATAAGGATGGCGCAAGACCTCTAGCAAGTCAGTGACGCCACTAAAATCGCCTTGTTCAGCTTGGTCAATCGCCAGTTGTGCCAGATAATTGCGTAACACATACTTGGGATTGCTGCTATTCATTTGCTGACGGCGTTGTTCATCGTCTACACCATCAGACAGCACCCTGTTAATATATTGACGCAACCATAAACAAAGACGCTCAAGATAATCAGTCGTTAATGACTCCGGTTGATAAAAAGAACTCATCAGCGGACTAAGCAAATGTTCGTTACTAACAGTGGTATCCAGACTGAGTTTTGCCAGTTGACGATAAAAGAGGGTCATATCGGTTTCAACTTCCTGTAACAGGACTAATAACTCTGTACATAAGGCATCATCGCTGTTTAGGGTAAACGATTTTAACCCTAATTTGTTTGCCATCATGGTTTGCCAGCCACTCGCAAAGCGTTCTTTATAAACATTCAGTGCTTGTTTGAGTGGCTCCAGTTGGTTAATAAGGGGGTAGATGGCATTCGCCAATTGCGCCAGATTCCAATAAGCTATTGAAGGTTGATTACCATAACGATAACGCCGTTCAGCGGCATCTGTGGTATTAGGTGTCCAGTTTAGGTCAAAATTTTCCAGCCAGCCGTAAGGACCATAGTCAATCGTCAGTCCCAGTATCGACATATTATCGGTATTCATGACGCCATGTACAAAGCCCACCCGTTGCCAGTGGACAATCATGTCAGCAGTCAGTTGACACACTTCGGCAAACCAATTCAGGTAAGTTTCAGCTGATGGTTCGCCCAAATGTTGGAAATCGGTGCGCAGCGTAAAATCCAGTAATTGTTTGAGTGTAGTTAAATCGTCACGGGCACTGAAAATTTGAAAATGCCCAAAACGGGTAAAAGACGGCGCAACACGGCAGACTACCGCCCCCGGTTCCAGTTGCGGATTGCCATCATAAAACATATCCCGTATCACTTGTTCACCGGTCATCATCACTGACAGTGCCCGCGTAGTCGGTACACCTAGATGATACATGGCTTCACTGCATAAAAACTCACGTATAGAAGAACGCAAAACGGCAAGTCCATCGGCATTTCGAGAGTAGGGGGTAGAGCCCGCACCTTTGAGTTGTAATGTCCAGTAATTGCCACATTGGTTTTTGATTTCACCCAGATTAATTGCGCGACCATCTCCTAGCTGCCCTGCCCAGTTGCCAAATTGATGGCCACCGTAGCAGGTTGCATAGGTTTCCATGCCTTTAGCGAGGGCATTGCCGGAAAAAATCTGAGTAAAATTTTCTGATTCGCAGCAGTCAGTTGATAAATCCAGTAATTCAGCTGTTTCTTTGGAATAAGCAACCAGTTTGGGATTGTTAACCGGAGTAGGGGAGACTTTGGAGTAACAAGCCCCCGTTACCTGTCGCGGAACATTGCGGAGGTCTGGATCACAGGGTAGTTCCCGAACAAATCGATTATCAAAATTGAGTTCGTCGAGGTCGAATAATAGATTTGTTGTCATTTCTGAATCGCTAGGGGTAGTTGGGTTGACGGACAGATTCCAGTGGTGAGTCATATTGTGACGACTGTCATCTTTAGGTTATTGAGCTGTAGTATAATCGGAATTTTACTTGGCTTAAGGATTTCTATATGTCCATTTCATTAGCTATTCTGGAACAAATTGTTCGAGAGGCAGGAACAATAGCATTGACGCATTTTAACAATTTGCAACAATTGGAAATTAATAAAAAAAGTCCTCGTGACTTTGTGACGGACGCAGATATTGAAGTTGAAGCTTATTTAAAAGAAAATCTGACTCGACATTGCCCTGACTTAGGTTTTTGGGGTGAGGAGAGTGGACAATCAGCCAATCAGTCTAACCGTTGGATTGTTGATCCAATTGATGGAACGCATTCCTTTTCTAAGGGACAATATTTTTGGTCTATTAGTGTCGCTTTGGAAATTGAAGGGCAACTGGTCATGGGGGCTGTTTACGCACCGGCACTGGATGATTACTACTGTGCCGAAAAATCAAAAGGAGCATTTAAAAATGGCAAGGTCATTACTGTTTCTTCTGAAACTAGTCTAGAAAATAGCATGATTGCAACCGGATTTGCCTGTCTGCGCTCTTATTTGACTGAGAACAATTTGCCTCGTTTTGCCCGTATTGCTCAAAAAACCAGTGGTCAACGTCGTTTTGGTTCGGCAGCAATGGATTTGTGTCTGGTAGCTGATGGTCAGGTTGATGCTTTTTGGGAACAGGAATTAAATCTTTATGATGTTGCGGCGGGTGCATTAATTGCTCTGGAAGCCGGTGGTACAGTCACTGATTTTAAAGGCAATGTGGGTATTTTCCCTAAGCAGATTTTAGCCACTAACGGCAAGATTTTAGATCAACTGTTGCCTTTAATGTAGTTATCTATCCAGCCCAAGGGAAACGATTATGAAGGTTTTGGCTCTCTATAGTATTAAAGGCGGGGTAGGTAAAACTTCAAGCGCAGTCAATCTGGCATTTATAGCGGCTCAACAGGGTTTTAGAACATTGCTTTGGGATCTTGATTCACAAGGTGCCAGTAGTTTTTATTTTCGTATCAAACCAAAAATAAAAAGCAGCAGTAAAGAATTAATAGTAGGCAAACGTGAGCTTGATGAACTGATTAAGCGGACAGATTTTGATAATCTTGATTTATTACCGTCTGATTTCTCGTGCAGAAATATTGATTTGGTGCTGGATAATAAAAAAAAACCAACTCAACAGCTAAAAAAACAGCTTAAGTTGTTGGTAGATGATTATGATTTTGTCATTTTAGATTGTCCGCCGACACTGTCTTTGTTGTCAGAGGCTATTTTTGTTGCTGCCGATGCCGTCATTACCCCGATTGTACCCAGTACGTTATCGTTAAGAACTTTGGAACAGTTAAAGAAATTTGTTAAAGATAATGAGTTAAAAAAATTATTGCTGATGCCTTTTTTTGCAATGGTTGATCGGCGTAAGAATTTACACAAGACCACCATAGAAAATTCAAAAGCCAATTCGGTTGATTTTTTGCATGCCATGATTCCCTATGCCAGCGATATTGAGCGTATGGGAGTTGAGAGGAAGCCATTGCCAGCTTATGTTAAAAAAAGTCTGGCAACAACAGCTTATTACCTTCTATGGCAAGAAATTTTAGAACATTTACAAAAAGATACTGCCATTTTCAAATATTAACCAAACCCTTGATTGGAAAATACCATGCCTTATCAGCGTTTCATTTTAAGCAAGCCCAACGCTTCAATTACGCAATTGCCTAAATTAGGCATGAAGAAACCCGATTTTATTGAAGATTTTAAGCAATATTACATTCATTTATTAGGTCGAGATGAAGATTGCCGTTCTCCATTTTATGCGGGTGAAGCGTTATCTCAGACAATTCGTGACCGTTTAATGGAGCGCTGGAAAGCAACCCATTCAACCTATAAAAATGCGCACGCAAAACGAATGCATTATTTGTCCATGGAGTTTTTGATGGGTAGAACACTCAGTAATGCTATGCTCAATTTAGGCATTACCGATACTGTTTCTCAAGCAATGTATGATTTAGGTTTGGAAATTGAAGAGCTGATTGACAGTGAACTGGATGCCGGTTTAGGTAACGGCGGTTTAGGTCGTCTGGCGGCGTGTTTTATTGATAGCTGTGCAACCTTGCAGTTACCGGTTATTGGGTATGGATTACGCTATGAATACGGTATGTTTACTCAGACGATTGTTAATGGTGAACAGGTTGAAAAACCCGATCATTGGTTAAGACATGGCAATGTTTGGGAAATTGAGCGTCTGGAATATACCTTGCCAGTGAAATTTGGAGGGCATACCGAGATACAAACCGATGAACAAGGGCATCAACGCATGTGCTGGATAAGTACCGAAGATGTTTTGGCTGTTCCTTATGATACTCCGATTCCCGGTTATAAAAATAATACAGTTAATACCTTGAGGCTTTGGAAAGCAGTTGCTACCGAGGAGTTTAATTTAAACGAATTTAATGCCGGTGATTATGTTGAGTCAGTCGCTGCTAAAATTATTGCTGAACATATAACGATGGTGTTGTATCCCAATGATGCTAATGAGAACGGCAAAGAATTACGTTTGCGTCAGCAATATTTTTTGGCATCAGCTAGTTTGCAGGATGTGCTTTCTCATTGGGTTAAAGTTCATGGCAATCATTTTGCAGACTTTGCAGACAAAAACTGTTTCCAGTTAAACGATACTCATCCCAGTATTGCCATCCCTGAGTTAATGCGGTTGTTAATAGATATTCATGGCGTAGCCTGGGATGATGCTTGGAATATAGTCAGACAAACGATGGCTTATACTAACCATACTTTATTGCCAGAAGCACTTGAAAAATGGCCGGTTAAGCTGATGCAAAAATTGCTGCCTCGCTTGATGGAAATTATTTTTGAAATTAATGCCCGCTTTTTGTCAGAGGTGGCATCCCATTGGCCAGGAGATACTGCTTACTTACGCAGGATGTCCATTATAGAAGAAGGTCCTCAGCAGTATGTCCGTATGGCGTATTTGGCGATTGTGGGCAGTTTTTCTGTCAATGGCGTAGCGGAGTTGCACTCAAGACTTCTTCAGCAGGGTTTATTCCACGATTTTTTCCAATTATGGCCCAGAAAGTTTAATAATAAAACCAATGGCGTTACCCCACGACGCTGGCTGGCGGGTTGTAATCCAGAGCTTGCTGAGCTGATTACTCAAACGATTGGTGATGGTTGGGTGACTCATTTATCAGAGCTGAGAAAATTAGCCCCTTATGCTGAGGATGCAAAATTTAGAGAGCAATGGCGAAATATTAAACAGAATTCTAAACAACGTCTGATTGATTATAAAAAACAGCAGCACAATATTCATCTTAACAAGAATGCTTTGTTTGATGTTCAGGTTAAGCGTATTCATGAGTATAAGCGCCAGATTTTAAATGTGTTGCATGTTATCCATCTTTATGACCGTATTAAACGAGGTGATACAGCTAATTGGGTTGATCGTTGCGTTCTGATTGGTGGTAAAGCTGCACCTGGTTATCTGATGGCTAAAAAAACTATCAAATTAATTAATAATGTGGCGAATGTCATTAATTTTGATCCAGATGTGCAAGATAAATTGGTTTTACTTTTTTTACCCGACTATCGGGTGTCGGCGATGGAAAAAATTTGTCCTGGTGCAGATCTTTCTGAACAGATATCAACAGCTGGCAAGGAAGCCTCTGGTACGGGTAATATGAAACTGATGATGAATGGTGCGTTAACAATTGGTACGCTAGACGGAGCTAATATTGAAATTAGGGAAGAAGTGGGTGATGAGAATTTCTTTTTATTTGGCTTAACCGAGCAGGAAATTCAAGAGTTAAAGCCGCATTACGATCCGGTATCAATTATTGCCAATGATGAAGATTTGAAACGGGTTATGCAATTGTTGGAATCAGGTCATTTCAGTCAATTTGAACAAGGTATTTTTGCTGATTTGATTGTTTCTCTTAAAAGTCCTCAGGACCCGTGGATGACCATCGCAGATTTTCGCAGTTTTATTGATGCTCAGCGACGGGTAGAAACCGCTTATTTAGATCAGGAGCGTTGGACTCGCATGAGTATATTGAACTGCGCTAATAGCGGTAAATTTTCTTCTGATAGAACAATTGGTGATTACAATCAGGATATTTGGAAATTAAAACCTTGCCCTGTTCATTGTACATCTGATTAAAACAAACAATAGATAAGCAACCAACTGTAGGCAGTTTTTCAGAGTATGAGGGTGGAACATGGTAACCTCGAATAAGCTAGATACTACCCAATTTTTGCAACAGCAATTACAGGAAGTACTGACTTTGCTGGAAAAGCAGCAATTGGAAAAGTCGTTGGTGCAACGGGGAGGAACTGCAAATAATGAGTTAGTTGAGGCTGTATTGTATAAACAGCAACGAACTCGTCTTCAGGAGAAGTTTACTTTATTGCATCCTGCAGATATAGCCTACATTCTTGAATCCTTACCCCTAGATCAACGTAAATTAGCGTGGGATGCTATTAAAACCGACCATGAAGGTCAGGTATTATTAGAAGTCTCAGATGCGGTTCGGCAAACTTTAATCTCAAGTATGGCCGCTGATGAACTCGCTACCGTAGCGGGGAATCTGGATACTGATGAATTAGCAGATCTGGCGGCTGATCTCCCAAAAAGAACCATGCTGAAAATTCTTCGCTCTTTAAATAGCGAAGAAAGGTCTCATTTAAAGACCATCTTGTCTTATCAAGATTATCAGGTGGGGACTTTGATGGATTTTGGCATGATTACTATTCGTGATGATATTAATCTTAAAGCCATTTCTTCTTATATACGGAAATTGGGTAAATTGCCCAGTCACACGGACAAACTCTTTGTCGTTGATCAGTATAACCGCGTTAAAGGTATTTTGCCCTTACAACGTTTGTTAACTCATCCGCCGTTACAACAGGTTGCTCAAGTAATGGTAACTGATTTTGTTATGTTTAATGCCGAGCAGGATGCCGTTGAAGCTGCGCGTGCTTTTGAACGTTACAATCTAATTTCTGCTCCGGTTGTGAATCATAATGATGAACTCTTGGGACGTTTATGCGTTGATAGCATTCTCGATTTTATTAGAGAGAAAAGTGACGAAGATTTACTGACACAGGCAGGGGTTGCTGAAGAAGAAGATTTGTTTTCCAGTGTCTGGAAAAGTGCGACTAATCGCTGGGGCTGGTTATTAATTAATATTGTGACTGCATTTGCTTCTACGCGTATTATCAGTTTGTATGAAGAAGTCATCCTGAAATTGGTTGCTTTAGCTTCTCTGATGCCTATTGTTGCTGCAATGGGGGGTAATTCAGGTAACCAGACAAGCATGTTGATTATTAGATCATTGGCACTCGGACAAATCACGCCGGCAAATATTTACCGACTCATTAAAAAAGAACTGACACTCGCAGTTTTAAATGGCACTTTTATTGGCTTAATTATGGGGGCATTAGGATTTTTGTTATACCATGATGCCGCTATTGCTGTGGTTATGGCGGTTGCTATGTTTATTAATTTATTGGTTGCTGTCACTGTAGGTTTAAGTATTCCTTTGTTACGCCATCGATTCAATAAAGACCCTGCTGTGGGTACTAGTGTTATTTTGACCTCAATTACTGATTCTATGGGCTTTTTTATAGTATTGGGACTAGCAAAATGGTTTTTACTTAGTTAGCATGACGGTTAAAGCTATAATTCCAGCTTATTTGTCTAGTCTCATACGATTGGCTTAATCCATTATTAATTATTCACAAAAGTATTCTGATGAAATTTTCTTATCTGCTTGTCACCTTTAGTTTATTGTTGTTATCAGCGTGTAATCAGTCTGTCGAAGTGCAAAAAATAAGCGGTTATGCGCAAGGAACTACATATCACATCAGTTTTTGGGGAAAGGCGATTGATAGCCAACAAATCCAAAAAACGGTTGATGATGAATTCAATAGACTGGATAAATTGTTATCTAATTATCGCCCTGATTCTTCAATCGAACAGTTTAATGCTATTAAAAATACAGAGATTCAGGCAGTTTCAGAAGAGATTGTCGGCTTGGTTGAACAGGCAAGGCAAGTGAGTATTGCCAGTCAAGGCTGCTACGATTTAACAGTAAAACCACTTTTTGAATTATGGGGATTTAAAGGTGACAAATTAACCCCTCCTAGTACAGGCACATTAAATGCGACTTTACAACAAGTTGGATTTGATCAGCTTGAAATTGTTGATGTTGGACATTTACGCAAACAAATTCCAGCGCTAACCGTGGATTTATCTTCAATTGCACAAGGTTATAGCGTTAAACGTATTGCTAGTGTATTAGAGCAGCAGGGCATTAATGATTATTTGGTAGAAATTGGTGGTGAACTGCAAACGCGTGGACATAAGCCGGATGGTGGGTTTTGGCGGATTGCTTTGGAAAAACCGATATCCGAACAGCGAACCATGCAAAAAGTAGTCACCATAGCTCAGCCAGAACCATTGGCAGTAATGACATCCGGTACTTACCGACATTATTTTGATGTTGATGGTAAACGCTATAGTCATATACTAGACGCAAAAACGGGTGTGCCAGTTCAACATAATACTGTTTCCGTAACGGTATTTCACAATGATCCTACTCAAGCAGATGCTTGGTCAACTGCTTTATTATGTTTAGGTCGTAGTGCTGGCGTGGAAGCGGCAAACAAATTCGGTATAGCTGCTTTATTTATTGAACAACAGGGCGAAGCTTTTAATGATTTTGTTAGCACTCCTTTGACAGATTTATCGACTGTAAAGATAAGCGATAGTGCTGATTAAGCCTAATAATTCACCGAATAAAATTCTCAAAACAGTCTTTGGCTATGATCATTTTAGAGGTCACCAACAGGCTGTTATAGAGCATATACTTGAAGGACAAGATGCATTAGTTCTGATGCCTACTGGTGGAGGCAAGTCATTATGCTATCAAATTCCAGCCTTAGTTAGACAGGGGGTTGGGGTTGTTATTTCACCGCTCATTGCTCTTATGCAGGATCAGGTTAATGCTTTATTACAGTTGGGCGTAAAGGCGGCTTATTTAAATTCTACCCTGTCTCTTGAAAGCGTTCGCCAGATAGAGTTACAACTAAGTAAAGGTGAACTGGATTTACTTTATATTGCTCCTGAAAGATTAACAACCCCGCGTACCCTTGCGTTGTTGGCAAAAATTCATATTGCTTTATTCGCTATAGACGAAGCTCACTGTGTTTCACAATGGGGGCATGATTTTCGTGCTGATTATCTGCAATTGTCATTGCTGCAAGAACATTACCCAAAAATTCCTCGTATTGCATTAACGGCAACCGCCGATGAGAAAACTCGTGATGAAATCATCGTTCGGCTGGGTTTAACAGAGGCTAAGATTTTTCGAAGTGCCTTTGATCGCCCAAATATTCATTATCGCATTATACAAAAACAGAATGCTAGACAGCAGCTTTTACAATTTATTCGCTCTGAGCATCCTAATGAAGCTGGTATTGTTTATTGTCTATCCAGAAAAAAAGTTGAAGCAACCGCCGAATGGTTAACCAGTAAAGGTATTCACGCACTCCCCTATCATGCGGGTATGAGCAATCAATTACGTCAACAGCATCAACACCAATTTTTAATCTCCGATGATTTAGTTATGGTTGCTACCATTGCTTTTGGTATGGGTATCGACAAACCCAATGTTCGTTTTGTTGCGCATCTAGATTTACCAAAGAGTATTGAGGCTTATTATCAGGAAACAGGTAGAGCAGGGCGTGATGGATTAGCCGCCGATGCTTGGATGGTTTATGGTTTGCAAGATGTGATTACTTTGCGACAAATGCTAGCTTCATCTCAAGCGGATGAAGTTCATAAACGGGTCGAATATCATAAATTGGATGCGATGTTGGCGTTGTGTGAACAAGTGCATTGTCGTAGGCAGGCGTTATTAAGCTATTTTGGGGATATTCTGGAGCAACCGTGTGGAAATTGTGATACTTGTTTGGAGCCGGTGGAAACTTGGGACGGTTCACTGGTAGCACAGCAAGCTTTATCGTGTATTTACCGGACAGGGCAGCGATTTGGTGTTGCTTATCTTGTTGACGTTTTGTTAGGTAAATTGACCGAAAAGCTCAAAAGTTATGGTCATGAAAACTTGTCTACTTTTGGTATCGGTAAAGAACTTGAAGAAAAACAATGGTACTCAGTTTTTAGGCAATTGGTTGCGCTAGGTTTGGTCGCTGTGGATTTTGATCATTTTGGCGCATTACGTCTGACTGAATCCTGTAGACCCATTTTAAGAGGTGAACAAGCGTTAATGTTGCGTATGGATCATCAGCAATCATTAAATAAAAGTCATCATGGAGAAAGTAAAATAGCTAAAAAAGCCGATAATGCTACATTGTGGGAAGCTTTGCGTTCTAAACGTCGTGAGATAGCTGATCTACAGGATGTACCACCGTATGTTATTTTTCATGACGCTACTTTGATGGCAATGTTAGAGGCAAAACCTCGAACACTCAAGGAAATGGCTTTAATTTCAGGAATTGGCAACCGGAAACTGGAGTTGTATGGCGATCAATTTTTAGCTGTTATCAATAAATTTACCAATAGCGATAGCTCTTCCTCTGACACTGTTATTGAATCAATTAATTTATTTAATCTAGGCTACAGTATTTCGCAGATTGCCCGCCAACGAGGTCTTCAGGAAAACACCGTTTATGCACATTTGGCACAGTCAATCGAACAGCGATTATTAAGGTTAGAGGATGTGATTGAATTGCCCGTCGAAGAAATTCAAAAAATTGAGATGGTGATGCTTGATTGTCATAATGCGCAAAACAATGCACTGAAACCCATCTATGAAGCTTTTAATGGTCACTATAATTACGGTATCCTGCGTTGCATACGCGCAGCGATGCAATCCTAATAGGCAGTTTTTTAAGAAAATAGCATATTTTGAGTGCCAAAGAGTTTTTTGTAGAGATCAATATCCTTTTTAAAAATTTTGCGAACTAATGTAATCGTTTCGTCATCATACAATGCAGCAGGTGATGGTAATTTCCCCGCCAATTTTAACTGGTGGATATCTTCAGGTAAGTAATCCGCATAACTAAGATCATTTATTAATTTAAAGCGGTCTGTGCCATGCTGAGTCAGGCTTCTTGCGTCAACTATAGTGATCCCCGCTTTTTTTTCGATTTCTGGTTGAGCGGCAGAAAAGTTTTCTAAACAAAAATAATCGTCATACTTTTTGTAAACTAAAAAATCAACTTGTGGTTTCCAATGAATATTGCTGTTCAATATCTTTGGTTTACTAATCAATTTAACAAAAGTTTTAAAGCTGAATTGATTTATCTCAATTTTTCTTTGTACATTATCGTAAAGCAACCAAGCTTCAACTGTTCTATCGACTATTTTATCTAAATAAGCGCTGGCTAAACGGGCAAATGGGCATCTTAAAATTACAAAAGTGTAGTCAGCTTGTATCAGGTTGGCTAACTCTGCTTTAAATGTTGCATTATTCTGATGAATCCAGTTGAAATCCGATTTGTCATTGATACAGCCATTAGCGATAGCCAGTGAAACGCGCATTGTAGAACAAGCGTTTTTGGGTATAAAACTGTAGATGCTGTTACTTTTGAAGATACGTAGGGCAAATCCAGCTGCAAACTGGTGATACTGGTTTTTGGCAAGATTATCGTAAGTAACAGATGAATAGTTAAGTTGTCTTTGTTTCATGCGCTAATTTAAGGTTTTCGAAAGTTAAAAAATAGGAATTTGCTAAATTAAAACCTAATTCAAAAGCGATTGCGTCATTCTAGCCTAGCATCTTTAGGCTATTCTTTAGAATTATTTATTAGTTTTGGGTTCTTCAGGTGAATAGTCTTCATTCTCAAGATCAATCTCTGGAACATTGCCGTCATGGATTAAATACTCTCTTCTTTGTTGATAAGCATTTTTAAGAAATTCATAACGATCAACGGCGGCTTCATTTACAATTTTTTCGGTTTTCATTAAATCAGAACGAGTATCGACAATATCGACTACTTTAGCTGCTGAAGTACCTATACTTGCTGATGAGTTGATGAAAGAAATATAAGTGAGCGGATTAAATAGTGCATCACCTACCAAGCCAAGTGTATCTCTAGGTGAACTAGAACGGAATATGGGTAATACTAAATAAGGACCAGAAGGAACACCCCAATAACCCAGTGTTTGACCAAAGTCTTCTGTATGTTTTGGTAAATTAACATGTTGAGCAACATCGACCAAACCGCCAATACCTATTGTACTGTTAATTGCAAAACGACTGGCATCCATACCTGATTGCAACATTTTGAATTGCAACATATCGTTAACAGTAACACCAATATCATTGATATTACTGAATAGGTTACTAACACCTTGGTCAACAAATTCTGGGGTAACTTTTTGATATCCAATTGCTAACGGTTTTACAACAAACTTATCCAAATTATCATTGAATGTTTGAGCACCTCTATTCCAACCATACCAAGGATCATTCACATGTTGACTGTTTGCACAACCGGTCATTGATAATGTTAGGGCTAAACCGATTAATGTGAATGGTTGGACAGCGATATTTTTTTTACGCATATTGAATCCTTTGTAGTGCTGTATTTTAATATTCTGGTAAGTTTTTTGTTAGAAGATTATATCTCTATAAAGACATATTAAGTAAGTATCGGCTATTGGTAATTCGTTTTAAATAATTTGGTTAGAATATTGAAGATAAAATTAAAAAATCTAAAAATAGATATTCAGAATACCGGCGATTATAATACATTTTATTATTATAAATAATAACTTATCAATAAGTTTTAAAAATTTACGAATTGTCCATAGGTAGCGCGTGGTTGTCCAGATAAATCATGGATAGTTTTAATCTTCGAATAACTCAATGTTTGAAAAATTGATTTTACGGCATCTTGTTGGTTATAACCATGTTCAATCAATAAATGTCCCTCTGGTTTTAACCAAAATCGAGCCTCCGATACAATTTTTTTGATATCCGCCAAACCTTGCTCGTTCGCAATTAATGCGCTGATGGGTTCAAATCGCACATCTCCTTGTTTTAAGTGGGGGTCAGTTTCGGCAATATAAGGTGGGTTACTAATAATCAGATTGAATAATTGCTTAGGTATGGATATAAACCAATCGCTTTGATAAAAGTTGATATTAGTTAATTGATATTGATTGGCGTTTTTACGGGCGATAACCAGCGCCTGTAGACTGAGATCAGAAGCTATTATTTGTACATTAGGACATTCAGCAGCCAGGGTAACAGCAATAATGCCCGAACCAGTTCCTAAATCAGCAATAGTATAATTTTTATCTGTAGGAATGATATCTAAACAGAACTCAATCAAGCATTCTGTTGCGGGTCGGGGTATTAGCACATCATTTGTAACAATAAAATTTCGTGACCAGAACTCACGATTGCCAGTCAAATAAGCAATTGGAATCCCAGTACATCGTTGCTGTAGCAATTGTTCAAAAGCTTGTACTTGTTTTTCGCTTAGAAAATGTTCCGGCCAAGCACGTAAATAGGAGCGCTGTTTATTAAGTACATGACATAGTAAGACTTCAGCGTCTAACATGGCAGAATCAGAACAAGTTAACAATCGATTACTGGCAATGATGAGTAGAGATTTTATGGTATTCATGAATATGATCTTTAAAGCCAGCCACGTAGCCAATAATCAGTGTTATTGAGTGTTTGTATTTCTATAGTGTATTCCTGATGACTGTAAACAGCTTCTATAACACAATATATTGGTATGTCATCTTCAATTAATTTAGTTACCAAAAAATGTTTTTCCTTATTTTCTGGATTAACTGCAGTCCATTTACTTAGCAACAGTTTCTTATTTTTCATGCTATGGATTAATGGCTCAGTACTTCATTCAGCGCACTTATCAGATCCGGATAAAGAAATTGATAACCATGTGCTAATAGACGTTCTGGTAATACCCGTTGACTACCAAGAATAAGCTCAGCTCTTTCACTGAGTATTTTGTTTAACAGCCATCCGGGTAACGGTAACAAAGCAGGGCGTTTTAGACAATCTGCTAATGTTTTTGTAAATTCCTCATTGGTTACAGGATTGGGAGCAGTAGCATTATACGCCCCTCGCATGGTTTTATCGTTCAGCATTATTTCAACCATGGCAAGCCAATCCTGACGGTGAATCCATGACATCCATTGTTTTCCATTGCCAAGGCGACCTCCAAAGCCTAAACGAAAAGGAACTAGCATTCGTTGCAATAGACCGCCGCCATGGCCTAGTACTAAGCCTGTTCTTATCAGGCAGACTCTGACACCGATATTTTCAGCTTGCATAGCAGCTTGTTCCCAGTCGCTACATAGCTGCTGGGAAAAGTCAGTACGGATGTTTGATTGCTCCGTTAAGATGTTATCACCTTGATTGCCATAATAACCAATGGCTGAGCCACTAATTAATACTTCTGGAGGGGTATTCATGCTTGATAAGTATTTGACCAATTCGTTAGTAAAATCAATACGACTACTCCGAATCAGTTGTTTTCGAGCGGTAGACCATTGGGCGTCAAAAATAGGTGCTCCAGCAAGATTAATAATTGCTTGCCAATCATCTTTAGCCGTTAACTGATCGAAATTAGCTATAGCCTTTACAGTTGAACCACAAATACTTGTAACAGAATTGCAATGGCGACTTAATACACTGACTTCATGACCCTGTATTAATAAACTTTGACAGAGTGTACTGCCTAAAAAACCAGTACCTCCAGTGATAAGAATCTTCATAAGTTTTCCTATATAAATTAAGTCACGGTATTATAATTTTAATTATTGTTCATGTTTTGTAAAGCTATATATTGACAAACTTCATTTTGGCTTGTAAGTTAATAACCAACAAAAGTTAGATACATGATTTATTAATTGATTTTTTTAAAATCACTGAATTTTAAATTTAATATTCAGTGTATTACTCCGTCCTCCTCTATAAGCCCTCCTTGAAAGTTTAAAGGAGGGTTTTTTTTAGCGTTTATGGATGCAATTTACAAAAATGATCAGGTGACATAGATATGATAAGAATAGTTAAATTTGCCATCTGGATTAATTTTTTTATTGCCGTTATGGTGTTAGTTTCCGGTGGTATATTGTCAATACTTGAAGGGTACTCTTTTTTTGACTTTAATGAAGACTTATATGGTGCATTAGATAATAATTTAAGAATGATGATGTTTTATATTGCGATCACTGAAATTGTTATTCTTATTTATTGTTTTCTCAATAAACAATTTAGTTTGCTTATCATCGTGGGTTTATTCTTGATATTAATTATTGGTTCAATGCAGTTTTATGGTGAAGTAAACACTGTCGCTATTGACGAAAAAATTCCTTTTTTTCTCTTTTATACGGGGTTATCACATATTCTATTTGGCTTTACTCAATCATTAATCCAACAATCCTTAGAAAAAAAATCTTAAAATGAATAAATTTAAGTTATTAATTGTATTAATACTTTTGTTAACCGCATGTACTGAATTACCTGATGGATTAAAAATTGTCGAAGGATTTAATGTTAATCGTTACCTTGGAACTTGGTATGAAATTGCACGACTCGACCATCGTTTTGAAAGAGGGCTCAGCAAAATCTCTGCTACTTATACACTAAGAGATGATGGGGGGATTGATGTGCTTAATCAAGGCTGGAATATTGAAACTAGTGAATGGAAAAAAGCAATAGGTATTGCTTATTTTATTGACAAACCGGATGAAGGTAGGTTGAAAGTTTCTTTTTTTGGTCCATTTTATGGTGCTTACAATATTATTGCTTTAGATAAAGAAAACTATGATTACGCAATGATTGCAGGTCCCGATAGATCTTATTTATGGTTACTTTCTCGCAATAAACATTTAGATCGTACGATCCAAGAAAATTTAATCAATCAAGCCAAATTGTGGAAGTTTGATACTGATAAGCTGATTTTTACAGAACAAGAATAACCTGTTTCCACTTAAATCAGCTCCGGCGTATAAAAAATATTGTTTATTGGGCTTGTTCGTCTATTCTTGGGCTGCTTAGTATAGGACTGTAAACACATGCGAATAAAGAAAAAGCTACCAGCCAGCAAAGTGTTGAAACGTAGATAAAAAGCGTATAACTATCTTTCATTGCTATTGGTAATAGCACTCTAAAAACTACCGCAAGATTAATAAAAATAAAGGCAATTGCTAGACTATTAGATATTTTTAAAGCCCGACCAGTGTGTCCTAATGATACTCTAGCCATCATCCCTAAAGTTAAAACGCCTATACTACCAACGGTAAATGAATGTAAAGCCAAAGATGGCAAAACTAGGCGATATTCCGCTAATGCGGTTAGTATAAACCCTAAAATGAGCCATCCATATCCTAAGAAAAGTATCCAAAGCAAAGGTACATACCAGATTTTTCGGTCATACCATTTAGCTAATCTAATAGTGTGAATAATCGCAGCGATTATGGCTAACCAAGCGGTTAATACTGGAGTGTCTGTGAATACTTGACAGGCAAAAGTAATAACAGTAACGCCAATTATAAGTTGATCCAGCAGGTTGTTTTTGATAATCAGGGTGCCAGATAAGCCTCGCTCAATAAAGTAAGGAAATACGCGACCAGCAATAATGACAATTAAGGTAATAAAGGTTGCTAATACTAGATTGACACCAAGCGTAGCTGATTTTTTGGAGAATCCCAATAATTCGTAATGAATTAGACCATTAGCAAATGCCAATATTACCAACAAGACAACAAAAATAAGGTGTTGATACTGTTTCGTTTGTACGATTGGTTTACTAATCTGATAAATTAATATCGGCAAAAAAGCAAAATCAATCAGTGCAATTAAAACGTTGGGTAATAAATCGGCATAAAATGGCACAATACGTCCGTACAACCAAATTAGGCAAAGCCCAGCCAAAGCATCACCCGTTAGCGTAGATTTTTCAGTCCAATTTTTAACAGCGGTTAATAAAAATCCGGACAAGACTGCTACGCTATAACCTAAAAGCATTTCGTGAGCATGCCATAAGTTATTTGGAAAGTAATTGATGGCGGACCAATCGCCTTTAATCAACGTATTCCAAAGCACTAAAAAAACCAGTGCAGAAATCGCGGCTAACATAAAGAACGCTCTAAATCCCAAAGCGAACAGAGGATAGTTGAATATTTTTTGAGATTTCATGAAATTGGTTCTCCCAGCCAATGCTTTGCTTTGGTTATTGAGCTGATTTAAATTTCAATAGAGTTAAGCCAAAGATCGTGTTTATTACATAAACTTAAAACATATAGGGTGCCACTGTAGTTATCTAGCGTAAAGCTAGACATTGGAGTATGTTCTTCGAGTGGATTAAATAGATGCTCATTAATGAACTGATAATTTTTATCTAGTAACACATGCTTGACAATATAATGCTCATAACCTTTCATTTCATGAGCGGTAACTACTTTAACAGTGATTTTTCCACCATCTTTTATGATTTCAATGTTTGGTAAGTGAGTTGCGACTTTACTACTCCATCGACCAGGTGCTTCTTTAGTATAAAAGACGTCCGCTGTTACTGGTTTTGTTGATTCAGCCCATGTTACTTGAGGGGCAATGAAGCCTAGACCCAGACCAGTTACACTTAAACGAATAAAATCACGACGTTGCATAGTATTTCCCCAATCATTAATTGTAATTAAGACTATTGATTTTAATAAATATTTTTATTAACTTGATAGTCTTGGTTTAAGCCATGTTCGACCATTCTGGATGATTTTTAGTATTACGGGCGCTCCACCTATGGCTACAGCATCAACCAAACAATACCAAGCAGCCACACCACTGGGCGGATTGCCTTGAGGTAAATGTAAGACCGGATCAATAGCAGCCCATTTCCAAGTGCCTACTGCAGTCCCTATTAATTCTAACCAAGTAGTAATAAAGAAGGCGGCAAGGTAAACCATAGGAGATCGACCTTTAAACAAATAAATCAAAAAAACGCAAAATAATAATGCGCCGACCCAATCACCTTGATCAGCATAACCGCTAATTCCCCATCCTGTCCATGCGCCACATACTATCACAACCAGAGTAGCAATTTGTCTTGCATATCGTAAAAACAAGCCTGAACGTGCTAATGCAACGGCAGTCAAGTAAACCATTCCGTGTCCCGGAGGAACATAAGCGGGTACATTGCCAAAACGATAAGTGTAACCACCCATATAAGGTGAGGCAAAATGTTCGCCAATGGTTGCAAACATTACCGCAATAATCACTTGAGTTCTTACTTCTGTATTTTCATCCAGTAATAAACATAATAAAAAAATCCAACCGCAAATACCTAAAGCGTTTTGTCTCGCCATATCGCTGTTAGCGTCACTTATTAAGCAAACAGCTACGCAGAAAAAAGTAAATGCAGCGATAAAATAATCGCGTTTTTTGTTAGGATAAAATTTGTTTTTTTGTGGAAAATGACGTAACACAACGCCCTCGTTAAAATAATATATGAGACAATTTGTTTTCAAGGTTATACGAAAAACCAAGCAATAACAGCATATCGTCCCAATTTACCTATAAAAATTAACAGACTGGCTGATAGTAATGGTAATCCCAACCAGCCGCCTGCAAAACAAAGCGCATCACCAATAATAGGTAACCAGCTAAACAGTAAAGCCCATGAGCCTCGTTGTTTAAGAATAGTAAAAGCTTTTTGATGTTTAGTCGACAGTGATGCTGATAGGGGGAGTTTTTTAGCTGCAAGAATGCCTAGCCACCAAGTTGTTATTGCGCCTAAGGTGTTACCTATCGAAGCAACAGCCAATAAAGAGAGTAGAGGGGTATGGCTGGTCGACACTAAATAAGCCAATACCGCTTCAGAACCACCCGGTGCAATTGTTGACGATATAAAGGCACTGAGAAATAAACCTGATAATTCGATAACTGATTCTTGGATTGTCATAGATAAAAACCTCTGTGTAATTACACAGAGGTTTATTGCTTATACAATGAGTTAATTTTCGGGTAGAGTTTTATTTTTTTTGTTTAAAATTTTATTAAGCAGAGTAGTAAGAATATTAACAATCAAGTCAATGACCATTCTAATATTCTCAAACACATAGGCTATAACTTCCGATGCACTCATGCCTTTAAATTTTTTGGCTAAAAAAGGTGCCAATATAAGCCCTATTGCTAAACCAATCACAGTAACCCCTGAAAACATCGAGTCGACTTCCTGAGTAGCAGCTGAATCAGCAATCACTTTTGGTGCGACAATAGGAGCAACGGGTTGACTAGCAATTTCTTTTTCTCTGGCTTCTGCACTAGTAATCAATTCCGGCAGAGTGACTTTATAGTCGTCAACAACCACATTAGCTGTCACGCCGGGTATACTGGGTAAATCACCATCACCTTTACCAACTTTTAGCTGTGCTTTCATGCCCTTTTCCATATGTTGGGCAATGTCACAGTGAACTAGATAGGTTTTATCACCCGGCGGCAGAATTAGTGTACCTGAAATTTTTGCTGGGCCCGAGATCTCCAGATGGAACATACCTTTTGGATACAGGTATTTTGGTAAACCATGCATCATCCATTGGTGACGAACATGATCTTCATTAACAAAATTTACAGTTAATTTGGTACACGGTTTGAAATTGAACTCTTGTGTATCAAAAGCAAACATTCTACCTGGAAATTTCTCCGCATACTGATGTCCTGCGTGTACGGTAATTTCTTTGGTTTCAGCAATACGATCACAGCCACCCGGCAATGTATCGGTATTTTGTCCCATAACCATGCCACCTGCCATGTCCATCAAGTGACCATCACCATGATTCATGAGCATACCATTGTGTTCTTGGTAATCTTTTGCCAGCCCAGGTGTTGAAAAAAGTAAAACCAGTGCACCGACCGATAATAACCTCATCATTCTCTGTCCTCTTTTTTGTTTAAACATTAGCATTGTCATGGTTATTGGGATTTAAAACCTAAAAATCAATTAAGCATTCTTGAGTTTTGAGAGTGCATTATCAACAAGGCGTTTGAAACCTGCGTGTGATAAATACAATACGTACAAGCCAGCAAAGGCGAAGAATACATAAAGAAGAATGTTGTTTTTGCTAACAGCTTTTCCAGTACCTGCTTTAAAACTCATGTGTGCATCTAGTCTATCACCTTGATCAGGTACCAAAGTAATATGAATTAGATATTTACCTGGTTCAGGCACGCCATTTTTTAAATCTAACATCACAGTGCCCGATTTATGTTTTGCAGCGGGTTGAAAAAATACCCGAGTGCCTTCTGGTTCTTTGGTTACTTCGAATTCGACAGACATGTTACGGTATCTCATGTCTTGATAGTCAAAAACTAACTGAATGAGCGAATTAGTGTTAGGGAGATTACCGCAAAAATCTTCTGCCGGAAAATCTTTTGGTTGGTAAGCAGTGTAATGAATCCAATGACCTGGCTCTAATTCAAATTTACATTGATCAGTATCGGTACCGGCTGCGCCACCATGAGCCCAAAGCGATGCAGAAAAAAATAACCCTAAAAATATTAGGCAACCCTTTCTTAAAATACGTGCTGTGTTCATAATACCTTCCAGTCTTGAGAAATAATTATTATTATATGATTCGAAGTGAATGCCCACAAAAAATGAATTCACAACAGAAACCTTAATTTGCTTTTTTTTAAAAAAATAGCAAGTACCAACTCTAGCACAACCTATAATGTATAAGCAAATAGCGATGCTTTATTGTTATACTGATAAATAATATTTATGCTTCCATCCTTCTCGTAGACTTAAGCCACAATAATTTAAACGGAGCCTCTCAAACATGTCATCTCTGACTACGTCAAAAGCTTGGTCTGCACTACAAGACCATTTCGATAACATCAAAAATTTCACGCTTCGCGATACTTTTGAAAAAGACATTAATCGCCACAGTAAGTTCTCTGCGAACCTTGATGACCTGCTCTTTGATTACTCCAAGAATCGTATAACCGAGCAAACATTACCGTTACTGATTGATCTTGCTGAACATGCTCAGCTTAAGACTAAAATAGAAGCTATGTTTACTGGGGAGATCATTAATACTACAGAACATCGTGCTGTCTTGCATACTGCTTTACGTAATCGTAGTAACCGTTCAGTTTTTGTTGACGGACAGGATGTCATGCCGCAAATCAATGCGGTTTTAAGTAAAATGCGTATTTTTTGTGAGCGGGTTCGTTCCGGTGAATGGCGAGGATATACCGGTAAACCCATTACTGATATCGTAAACATCGGTATAGGTGGTTCTGGATTGGGTCCAAAAATGGTGGCAACTGCTTTGACACCCTATGGTTCTGATTCGTTGAAAGCCCATTTTGTTTCCAACATCGATCAGGCGAATTTACTAGAAGTTTTAAAAGGGCTTTCTGCAGAAACCACATTATTTATTATCGCTTCCAAGTTATTTAACACACAAGAAACGATGATGAATGCTACTTCAGCGAGAGAGTGGTTTTTACAGCAAACTAACAGCACTGAAGCCATTAGCAAACATTTTATAGCGATATCTACCAACGCAGAAAATGTCGCAAAATTTGGGATTGATACTGAAAATATGTTTGAATTCTGGGATTGGGTGGGCGGTCGTTATTCAATCTGGTCTGCTGTTGGTTTATCAATCGCCCTGTATGTTGGAATGGATAACTTTGAAGCGTTATTAGAGGGCGCCTTTGAAGTAGATGAACATTTCCGCAATACCCCGTTTGATAAAAATATCCCTGTTATTATGGGGTTACTCGGTATTTGGTATAACAACTTTTATAATGCCGAGTCACACGCATTATTGCCGTATGATCAATCCTTACGTTATTTTGCTGATTATTTTCAACAGGGAGACATGGAAAGTAATGGCAAAAACATCGATATGCAGGGTGAAAAAGTTGATTACAGTACCGGGCAAATAATTTGGGGGCAACCCGGAACCAATGGTCAACATGCTTTCTACCAACTTATTCATCAGGGTACAAAATTGATACCTTGCGATTTTTTAGTTGCTGCTAATAGTCATTACCCGCTTACTCAGCACCATGATATTTTGGTTTCTAATTTCTTAGCTCAACCTGAAGCATTAATGCGTGGGAAGACTATAGAAGAAGTAAAACACGAACTGACACCTGAAGAATGTGAAGATAAGGGTTTGGTCGCCTCAAAGGTTTTTGAGGGTAATAAGCCATCTAATTCTTTCATTTTTAAAAAATTGACGCCAAAAACGCTGGGATCATTAATCGCGTTGTATGAACATAAAATTTTCGTACAGGGGGTTATTTGGAATATTAATTCGTTTGATCAAATGGGTGTAGAGTTAGGCAAAGTATTAGCGAGAGTAATTTTGCCGGAATTGCAAAATAATGACGAAATTACCAGTCACGACAGTTCTACTAATGCGCTGATTAATGCTTACAAACGCTTACGAGACTGATTACAAGGTTTATTAACGATTACGGGTACGTTTGGCTTGAAAAAAATCTTTCAGTAAAGCTGAGCAGGTAGATTCCAGAACGCCCCCTTGCCAACTGATGCGGTGATTTAAAAAAACCGCATCAGTCAGGTTAAGGGCGCTGCAGACACAGCCTCGTTTGGGGTCGAAAGCGCCAAAAACCAATCGTTCTATGCGTGCGTTGCTTAGAGCTCCCATGCACATAACACAAGGCTCCAGTGTTACGTACAACGTTACTTGAGTTATTCTATAATTATTAAGCACTAATCCCGCTTTGCGTAAGGCAACTATTTCAGCATGCGCAGTTGGGTCATTTGTAGCAATGGAGTTATTCCAGCCTTCGGCAATACATTCACCGTCTTTAACGATTAATGCGCCTACTGGCACTTCGCCCTTATCTTCGGCACGTTGTGCAAGCCTCAGAGCATATTGCATCCATGCCTCATCCTCACTATTGATAGTCATTTCGTTGTTTCAAATCCAGCAGACAATTTTTTGCTTGATGCCATTAAATTATCGAAAGAAGGGTAAAGGATGAGCATAGAAAAATTACCTGAATTGTGGATGCCAATTTATTGGCATTCCATATGCTTCTAGCTTTTTATCAAGTGTCTAAAAGCAACCATGCTGGATTTAAAAAAATCATTTTTGCAATAAAAATTGTGAGCAACAGTATTATTGGAATCGGTCAGCAATGTAATTCTTTTGCCGCTTTTTTCCAGACATATTGCTTTAGCTTTTGCCAATAATTGACTACCAACTCTATATCTGCGGTATTCTTCTAAGACAAACATGTCTTCCAAAAGGATAACCAGACCACCTAAAGCGGTAGAAATGGTATATAACAGTGTGACCATGCCGACAATCTTATCACCGTCTTTTGCGATGATAATTTCACCAATAGAATTGTTTTCTAGAATATAGCCAATCGCTTGACGGCTTAAGTTTTTATCAAACTCAAATTCTTCTTCTAAAGTAAATAGCTTTTCAAGCAACAGCACTAAACAATCAATGTCCGCTTTTGTTGCTGTTTCAATGCGAATATTCATTTTTTCTAAGTTATTAGATATATTCAGAACCCATTTTGAGAATATGTAAATAAGGTTTAATTTTTAACTCTATTCCCACTCAATAGTCGCCGGCGGCTTACCAGAAATATCGTAGGTAACTCTAGAAATGCCCTTAACTTCATTAATTATGCGTCTGGAAATTAAATCCAGAAAATCGTAAGGCAAATGCGCCCAACGTGCCGTCATAAAATCAATTGTTTCGACGGCTCGAATTGCAATAACATAGTCATAGCGTCGACCATCTCCCATAACGCCGACTGATTTAACCGGTAAAAAAACTGCAAACGCCTGACTGACTTTATGATACAAATCGTGACGATATAATTCTTCAATGAAAATGGCATCCGCTTGTCTGAGCAGGTCTGCATATTCCTTTTTGACTTCTCCCAAAATACGCACCCCCAAACCGGGTCCTGGAAATGGGTGTCGGTAGATCATATCAGCAGGTAAACCAAGTTCTAACCCCAGTTTTCTTACTTCGTCTTTGAATAATTCTCTTAAGGGCTCCAAAAGTTTTAAGTTCATATTTTCTGGAAGCCCACCCACATTGTGATGCGATT
>Ga0214192_1000307_pt1 | contig 31326 bp, 31 predicted proteins | sample TroBogEpilimnion_44_FD_153030 | JGI IMG/M metagenome (GOLD analysis project Ga0214192, IMG submission 153030) | Freshwater microbial communities from Trout Bog Lake, WI - 29JUL2008 epilimnion | ecosystem: Environmental > Aquatic > Freshwater > Lake > Epilimnion/Euphotic zone | place: Trout Bog... | reverse complement strand
TTTGGCCAGAGCCAATTAAACCTTTAAGGATATCTTTGCCAACATCTGCAATTTTGCCAGCAATCTTTGCAAGTGCGCCTGCCATTTATTATTTTCTCTGCCGTTCTTTAATCTTCTGATTTTCTTCTTCAATGTATTGTATCAGCATGGAGACGTAAATATCCCTTTCCCAAGGTATCATGTTCTCAAGTTCAAACAAACTATACTTATGGTGCTGCATCAACGAAAAGTTTGTTTTATAGTAATTTCTTAAATTGTCATGACGAAAAATTAGCCGAAAAAACTTTCAAGTCCTTCGGCTTCAATAACATGGTGATACCCACACTTACTACAATCCATTTCCAATACTTCTTTTAACTTTGGCAAATTATTAAAAAATTCTTCCATTTTACCAAACTGTTCTTGATTCATACTTTCTACAAAAGTCAATAATTCACCAGGTTGTGCCTCAGAAGCATAATAAAATTGTTCGCCATCATAAATGTATTCAATAGAATTCGCTACCATATTAAAAGTAATTTCATTAATATTATCAAACTTTAATGAATCTTGAACAATACTAAATTCTGGATACCTTAACTTAACAGTAATCTTGTCATCTAGTTTAATTTCAGGATCAACTTCTTTTTCCTGTGTAACTTTGATTTCAGTAAGATTGATATCTTTTTCCATAATATTGCCACAAACTTTACCATCTACTTCATTGTTGCACTTATACTTTGATTCAACAACTTCACCGACCGATTTGGCACGGAGATTAATAAAGTAATACTCAACATCAATAATAGGTAACTTACCAATGTCAACACCTTCTGTTAAGGTGCAGTTGTATAAAATATCTTGAACACTTTGATTAATCGTTTGTGCTTCAGATGATTCCATTGCCATTAACAGATTACGCTGCTCTTTGACCAAAAATGGTCTATATTTAATTTTCTTTTTTGAAACCGGCAATTCAATTTCATAAGTTGGTACATCAAGTTTAGGTAAAGCCATAATTAACTCCTATAATTATAAATTCAAACTACTTCCGAAAACATCATTAACAACAGTAGAAAGACCTTGTTGAAGAATATTCTGAATAAGGCTTTGAACTGAATTATTTTGCCATCTTGTATAAGCAAAAGTTACTGACAATTTGTGAAAACCATCAGACGACCAATCTAAATCCAACTGATTCATAGAAATTGGATAAGCATCGAATAAATCAACCGAATAAGTTAATTTGTTGGTCACATCGTATTGATTAACAGTAATGATTGTTGCATAATTTTGTTTGTATTGATAGTTAAAATTAAAAGTTGGATTAATCAATTCTAACCATCTATCAAAAAACAATTTTTGCTTCATATCATCATCAACAATAAAAGTTAAATCCATATCATTATATGTTGTTAAGTATGGAAACTTTTCAACAGGATTAGAACCAATCTTTTGTTCTGCTGTAGCAAAAGTTCTACCGGGCAATTGTGCAGAATCACAACGATAAATTAATCGTCTAACATCACCCATGTAAGGTGCTAATGCTAGAGGTGCATTAATTTGAACGTCAAAACGACTTGGTCGTGCCACGTCGGTATTAAAACTGGATTTAAAATCGTTTATGGTACCAGCCATTAACTTTTCCTTATTTCGTCTACTGATTCTTTCCAAACCTCAGCGGGTTTGGCACCTTTAAATACATGAGAAGGTAACCACAATGCCGTTTCCCATTCTTCCGGCTGAATGGCAAGTATTTTAGATTTAATATGGCCATGTAAGTAACGCTTAATACATGGTTTGAACTCACGGAAGCGTCTGGATGCACTCAAAATATCGTAGGTGACTCTCAACCTTTTAATTTCATTATCATCGTTTAGGACTGCGTAATCCAAGAGTTTGTCTAAAAATGCCACTCTATACTTAATTGGTAAATAATGTAGGTTTAAACCAAGAAAGCCATCACTATATTTTTCTAATGCCAATACCAAAGGAAATCGGTCATAATATGGTAAATCTGCCTTACCTTTTGGGTCATAATAGAAATGGTACAAACCACCTAAAATGAATCTCTTATTCTTTCTAAAATCTTCAGCTGCAATATTTTTAGGAATATATGATGGATTCCTAATCTCAGCAATCTTCTTCAAAAACCATTGATATGATTCTCTGGACAATGATTGTATTTGTGCAGCAGATTTTTGCTGTGTCAGTTGAGTAAGTTTCGATTGTGCCATTTGAGTATTTAGTTGATTCCTAGGTGGTCTTCCGTGACCAATCTAAACTCCCAGCCACGATCCAAACAATATTCTGTTGCTGATTTCCATTTAGCTTGATTGACGCCATAGGTACTAACTTCATTGATGTATTGCTTTGTAACTCTCTTGCGGGGTTCTGGTGGCATGGTTTGTTTTTTAGGTTTGACTTCAAGTATCATTGTTTTGAGTTTACCATCTCTAGTTTTTACTTTAACAATGAAATCAGGAAAGTATCGGTGCCATTTACCATCAACAGGAGATTTGTAAGGAATGCAAAATTCCTCTGAACCCCATGAAACAATGTCATGGTTATTGTCTAGCCATGTCATTAATTTGACTTCCCATGAGGAACGATAAACGATATTGGTGGGGTCACCAATATATTTTTGTGGATAACGAGGTTTAAATCGACCAGAATATGCCATAAATGCCATAAAAGTTTATAAATAGGTGTAGGCCACGGTACGGGAATACCTGCCTACTCTAACATTGTAAAGGAATGCCAGCATGAATATATATTCGTTAAAATTTTATGTCTATGCCTATCTTAGAAAAGATGGAACGCCATATTATATTGGCAAAGGAACAGGAAATAGGGCATGGGGTCAACATCATTTCAAGATACCAAAAAATAAATCCAGAATTGTTATACTAGAATCCAATTTAACTGAAATTGGAGCGTTTGCTTTAGAACGTAGAATGATTCGTTGGCACGGAAGAAAAAATAATAATACTGGAATTCTTTACAACAGAACAGATGGCGGTGAAGGTGCTACAGGATACAAATTTACAGATGAACAAAAAAAGCATCTTATTGGACCATCAAAATCATATACAATTTTAGACCCTAACGGTAAAAAATTTAATATTGTAAATTTGAACAAATTTTGTAGAGATAATGATTTAGACCAACCTACAATGACTTCTGTGGCAAAAGGTAGGCGCAAACATCATAAAGGATGGACTTGTTGGTATTCAGTATAAATACCGGATATTCAATTTTTTAGAGAATTTAATGGCTATCATTTCAATTCCAAGTTCCCTCGGTGGTATCAGTATACCTGGCCTTACAACTCAAGGTCCTTTAGGTTTACTTTTTAATAACCCATTTAGTCAAACTAATTTACAATATCCTAGAGATTTACAATCTACTACACGTGGTCATTATGTTACATTTCTGATTAAGGATATTAATCCCGTTGGATATGACGAAACTGCAGGCTATGATATTTCTGGCGTAGGTGAATCAGTCGCTCAAGGATTAGGTACCTTAGCTCAAATTGTTAGTGGTGTTGGATTATTTAATCCTGAATTACAACTTTCACCTGAAACCACTACACCTAGAGGTTCAATCTCTTTGTATATACCAGAAACCATTAACTTTTCTTATGGCGCAACATACAATCAAGCTAGTTTGACATCAATTGCAGGTCAAGGTCTTGGTGCAATTGCAAAAGGTATTTCAGGTGCAATACCTGGAGCCGAAAGTTCTTTTGGTAAAGCGGTTTCATCTATTGGTGGCGGTGTGGCTGATGCGGTAACAGGTGATGCACTTAAAGTAGCATTGAAATCTGTTGGTCTTGCAGTTAATCCAAAATTACAATTGTTATTTGAAAGTATTGGTTTTAGAAGTTACTCAATGTCATTTACTTTTACTCCCTACTCACAACAAGAAGCGGACCAAGTAACAAAAATTATTAATACATTTAAGCAGTTTGCTGCACCTAGAGTTGTAAAAGGTGCAACTAATGGTATGTTCTTTATTCCACCTGCAATATTTGAACCTAAGTTTTATTTTAATGGTTCAGAAAACAAAAAAATTAATGCAGTTAAACCAAGCGTGATTGAAAATATTGATGTAAATTATGCCCCAAATGGTTGGTCAACTTTTGGAGATGGTTCTCCAGTTCAAACTACATTAACAATACAATTTAAAGAAACAGAGCTTCTTGACCGTGATACTCTTGTAACAGGAAATTACTAATGCAGTATTTCGCTACTTTACCCAAATTACTAAAGACGGATCAATTTGGTCAATCTGTTTTAATGACCAATTTAATGGCACGTTCTAGTGTCATTCCTTCATTATTAAATAATGCGGCACTATTTTATCAATATGACATACAAGATGGTGACACACCAGAATCGGTTGCTTACAAATATTATGGTGAATCATATCGTTACTGGATTGTTTTGTTTGCAAATCAAATTCTTGATCCGCAATGGAATTGGCCAATGAACAATATTGTATTTGAATCTTACCTTAATGACAAATATCCGTCAACTAATGTATATTCAACAATACATCATTACGAAAAAATAATTACTCAAACTGATTTTGGAACAAATATAACCACAACTGACCAAGTTGAAATTAGTGAAGATGATTATAATAATTTATTTACAAGCACTAATACATATTCGTTACCAACAGGACAAGTTTCTGTAACAATATCAAAAAGTGCGGTAAGTATATACGATTACGAATTGGCTTTAAATGAAGCAAATAGAACAATTAATATTTTAAACAACTCTTATGTTAATGAAATAGAAAAAGAATTTAAATCGTTGATGAAATCTTAAAACATGGATACAATTTCTAATCAATTTGATACTACGCCAGCGCCTGCTGGCATTTTTTACCCACAAGACTTTTCGTTACAGAAACTAGATTTTGTTAATGCTAGTGGTCAACGTTTTGAAATGCAGAAGTTAATGGTTGAAATGTCATATTATGAGGACATTTATAGTTTTTGTGTTTCAGGTTCAGTAACCATAAGAGATGCTCAAGGTTTCATTGAAGCATTTCAATTAACTGGTAATGAATACATGGAAATCAACATGGGAAAAATTAAAGATGCTCCCAATACTGATGACCAAGTATTCCATGTGTATAAGATTGGTAAACGATTACCTACAGGTAATTTGAATGATGAGTTCTATACTCTTTATTTTTGTTCAGAAGAATTGTATTTGTCCGAACAATTAAAGATTAGTAAATCTTATATGGGCCAAAAAATATCGAATATTGTTAAAAGTATATTGACCAATACATTAAAAACAAAAACTTCTAAAATTAATGTAATTGAAGAAACAACTGGTGTTTATGATTTTATTGTTCCAAGATTTAAACCATTGGAAACAATTAGTTGGATATCAACTTATGCCAGACCAACCACAGGTACCGGTTGTGATATGTTATTCTATGAAAATCGTTATGGTTTTAATTTTAGGTCTTTGCAATCAATTTATAAAGATCCTGTTTATGCTTCTTATCGTTATCAACAGAAAAATTTATCTAAAAATCTTGAACAAATACAAGATAAAGTAACATCAGTTTTAGATTACGAATTTGTTAAAACTTATGATGTATTAAATGATACAAATTCTGGTACTTTTGCTAATCAATTAATATCTTTGGATCCTGTGACCAGAAAATCAAACATTACTAATTTTGATTATAAAAAATATCAAAGCGAATCAACTTCTTTAAACGGTTCTGGTGTTTTAAATGCTTCACCAAATAGATTAGGTACAACACCTAATCAAAGTTATAGTGCCGTTACAAAAGTGGCAATCGGCAATGCAAATCAAGCCACAACACCTTATATAAAACAGGCTCCCGGTTCGGTGGCCAAAGATATATACTTAGAAACATATATTCCTAATAGAACTGCACAACTTGGTTTAGCAAACTATACAGTATTAAAAATTATGATTCCAGGTGATTCTGGAGTAACGGCAGGTTCTATTATTAATTTTGAATTATTAACTTTAAAACCTACTAGCACAACTAAAGATGCTGATAAGTTTTATTCTGGTAAATATTTGGTGACAGCAGTAAGGCACGTAATGAATGATTCAGGTTCTTATATTACCATCATGGAAATAGCAAAAGATAGCACAAATACTGCTTATGGAAATGCTAATGACAATACTGAAAGATTACAGGCGGCACAAGATTAATGGAAAATTTTATTGGTAAAGATGGTTTCGTTTGGTTTGTCGGTGTTGTTGAAGATAGAGCGGATCCATTAGGTCTAGGAAGATGTAGATTAAGAATCTTTGGTTGGCATACTGATAATACATCAGAATTGCCTACTACTGATTTGCCTTGGGCTTTACCAATGTATCCCATAAACAATTCAAAAGCCTTCTCGGCTCCTAGATTAGGAGAATGGGTTGTTGGATTCTTTATGGATGTTGCTTCTGGTCAATCACCGGTAATGATGGGAATAATTCCTGGTTTACACCCGTAGGAGAATAACATGGCAGATATTCAATCACCACCACAAGTTGCAAACGATAATTTAATTCCATTATATACAAATAATGGACCAACATCAGGTAATCCAACAACACCTGCACTCTCTCGCAGTGTGGTTGCAAATACTTCTATTGCTGCGGCCAATAGTGATTTGGCACACATTTGTGATTTCTCACTAGATATTCAACGCAGAACAGAATTGAAGAAATTTCTTAATGCTCAGGCCAATAATATTAGAGAAGCAATTCGTGCAGTAATGAGAGCATTAGGTTTCTCTGATGGTACTGGCACATATCAATGGTTAATTGATAAACTTCAAGCAATCAAGCGAGGCTTAAAATACATTCAGAAAAATGTAATTCAACCAATTCAAGATTTTAATAAAGCTGTCGTTCAATACATTCAGAAAGTTGAAGAAATTATTGCTTATATTTTGAGTTTGCCTGCTAGACTTTTAGCATTGTTAGGTGATTGTTTAAAATCTTTGCGTCAAGCAATTTCTAATGTATTGTCTGATGCTTTTAGTTCTACTGGCGGTAGTGGTTCTGGTGGTGCCGGTTTTAGTGATGTGATTGCTGCAGCAAAAGATACTGCATCAACTTTGGCTACCACAGTCGGTCAAGCATTAACTACGGCAACTCAAACGGCTGCACTCGCAACTGTTGCATCGTCCGCTGGAAATGTTGTGACTAATATTAAGAAGGGTGTATAATGGCAGCAACTAGTGGACTATGGACTGAACCAGAATCGGCCGCAAATACCGATTATCAGCCAATATACCCATATAACAATATCAATCAAACCGAAGCAGGTCATTCATTTGAAATGGATGATACGCCTGGCCGTGAGAGAGTTCGTATTCAACACGGCAAATCTGGCAGTTTCTTAGAGATGCACCCAAACGGTGATGAAGTTCACAAGATTTATGGTGATGGATATGAAATTATTGCAGGTAGAAAGAATGTATTAATCAAAGGTGTATGCAATATCACTATTCAAGGTGATTGTAATATGCACGTAACTGGTAATAAGAATGAACAGATTGATGGTGATTACAATCTATTAGTTGGTGGCAATATGATTGCTCGTGCCTCTGGTTCAAGCGGTATGACACTCATCTCTGATAGTGATATGTCTATTCAATCTAACTCTGCAAGTGATGGTGCATTGTATATGTCTGCGGGTGACCATGTTTATATTGCTTCAGACTTACAGATTGCTGGTGCAGCTTCAGCAGATACTATCTCAGCAGAATCTCGTATCAATGCTGGTACAGGTCTTTATGCTGGACCTTTAGGAACATATTCTGAAGGACCAATCACTTCGTTAGTGTCAGTAACTTCACCTTTAGCAACTTTTGCATACGCTTCTTGTGGTATTATGGATGCCGTGTTGATGACCGATACAATTAATTCAGGAATATTTAATTCTCATGTGCATATCGGTAACAAAGGTTTCCCAACAAGTCCACCTACATCTGAATTTTTTGGAGTTTAATTATGGCAATGGTTAATAATGCAACAGGTGTATACACAACATTAGGTTTTAATTTTAATGACCCTAATGGTGATATTCAAGTATTATCAGCTAATACTCAGGCACACTTAAATACAATGCCTGCTTTTATTACCTCTTGGCAGGCTCAAGATATTGCTAGTAATTCAGTAGGCAATTATTTTCAGAATCCGGTAGCAACTCCAGTAAACAATATCATCACAATATCAAATCAAATATACATTTTGGCCAATTCTATTGCTGGTAATGCCAATTCAACATTTTCTGGTACTGCCAATTTGGCACCGCTTATTCCTGCTGCTCAGACTTTAAATATTACAGCAAGTTCATTCCTGGCACATACAAATAGACTTTCTGGTGTAACACCATTCACAGGAACAGACCAAACTAATCCATACTATACTAATGCAACCAATTTTGGTAAAACTGCATTGTATATTACCAATCAAACAGACGGAATCATTAATAATTCACCTATTTTAGGTAGTTTTACTAGTATTCTTGTTGGTCCCCAGATTAGTGCTAATTCCAATACAATTACTTTAGATTATTCAACTTTGGCGGCTGGGGTAACAGGTAATACATTATCCAATACTCAGGTTTCACAAATTGTATCGGATTTGACTAATACAAATAGTTTTTTAAGCACCAGACAGAATGGTGATATCACATATTTTGGTAATTTACAGACTTTTGTAAATAATTACAATACCGTAAAACAGTTCAGTAATATGGGTGAAACACAAACTTATTTGATTAATAATTTCATTGGCACACCAAGTTTAGTCGCTAAACTGAATTCGTAAGGAAAATTCAAATTTTTCGTTCCGGCCCCGAAATATTTCCAAAGGTATCCTGAAGTTTCGGAACGTGTTTTACTCCAAGGCTCTATAAATAAAGAATGGCACTCAATCAAAAAATATACTCAGATATTGATTTCACTTTCACCAAAAGACCAGGTGTAAAGGATGTCGCTCTAAGTTACGACAATCAAGCGGTTATTAGGTCAATTCGTAATCTTTTATTGACAAAACACTTTGAAAGACCATTTAATCCTGAGTTGGGCGCCAATATTGACGGTTTATTGTTTGAACCTATTTCTCCAATCACATCTTCATTATTGGAAAATGAAATCAAAACAACAATACAAAATTTTGAGCCAAGAGCCAAATTAAATCAAATTAATGTGACTCCTAATGCTGACAAAAATGCTTATAATGTTTATTTAAGTTTTTTCATAGAAAACGCAACATTACCAACGACAGTAACACTTCTTTTAGAGAGAAATAGATAAGATGGCCGGCGCAAACTCTAATATTCAGATTACGGATTTGGATTTTAATAAGATTAAAACTAATCTTAGAACATTTTTACAATCACAAGATACACTTAAAGATTATAATTATGAAGGCTCTGCTCTCTCCACACTCTTAGATATTCTCGCTTACAACACTCAATACAATGCCTACTATTTAAATATGGTGGCCAATGAGATGTTTTTAGATTCAGCATTATTGCGTAGTTCTGTGGTATCTCATGCCAAATCTTTAAACTATGTTCCAAAATCTTCTACTGCTCCAAAAGCAACTATCGATTTAAATGTATATGGTGTGACTTCTGGTTCTTTGACTGTTCCACAATTCACACGATTCTTATCTGAAGCAGTTGATGGTGTGAACTATAACTTTGTTGCAACAGATTCAACTACTGTCAATGTTGTTAATAATACTGCAACTTTTAATAATCTTTCAATCAGCCAAGGTATCCCAGCAACATTAAAATTTACTGTTGATTCAGTTACCAATCCAACTTACACATTTGAGATACCAGAAACCAATGTTGATACTTCAACCATTTTAGTTACAGTTCAACAATCTGGTTCAAACAACGCTTCGGACACTTATACATTAGCAACAAATTTTTTAACATTGACAGGTTCTTCATTAGTATACTTCTTACAAGAAAGTATGACAGGAACATATCAAATTTATTTTGGTGATGGCATTTTGGGTAAACAATTAACTGATGGCAACATTGTTAATGTTTCTTATATTGTAACAAGTGGCACATCCGCCTATGGTGCAAACAACTTTGTATTGATGGACGCTATTTCTGGTTATGCAAATAATTCTGTAACTCCAATTACCGCAGCAACACAAGGTTCAACAAAAGAATCCATTGATTCTATTAAGTTTCAAGCACCCAAAGCCTACGCAGCACAAAATCGTGCAGTTACAAAGAATGACTACATCACTTTAATTCAGCAAAATAATTATGGTATTGCTTTAGATGCGGTCAATGTATGGGGTGGTGAAGAAGCTAATCCACCACAATATGGTAAAATCTTTGTTGCAGTAAAACCAACAGGCGGATATTCTTTAACAGACAACCAAAAACAAATTCTTGTCAATGATGTGATTGCTCCTATTTCTGTATTGACTGTCGTACCACAAGTTGTGGATCCAACATATATCTACCTTTTGTTTAATGCTTCGGTATTAGTTGATTTTAAGAAAACAGTATTGACATCTTCACAAATTCAAACATTAGTCACTAATGCAATTAAAACATATTGCAATGCAAATTTAAATACATTTAACTCTACATTTGTTGTCGGTGATTTAATTCAATACTGCCAAAATTTAGATAAATCTATTATTGCAGTTGACTTTGATGTATTTTTACAAAGACGGGTAATTCCCACTTTAAATTCTACTCAAAATTATACAATTGATTTAAATGCACCCATTGAAAACGGCATTGGAGATGAATCACTTCAAATCACTCCATCATTCTCAACATATGATTCTGCTGGCAATTTCTATTCGACAGTATACTTTGAAGTTGCGCCAGATTCTACTACCAACATTGATACCGTCACAGTAGTTTCTGGTGGCACAAATTATACTTCACCTATCGTCACTATCTCAGGCGATGGTACTGGTGCAACAGCAACCGCAACAGTAGAAAATGGCGTAATTACTGCTATTACTGTTGTTACTGGCGGAACTAATTATACTCAAGCGTCTATTGTTATTACTGACCCAACAGGTTCAGGAGCTTCAGCGATTGCAGTTCTTCGTGGCAACTATGCTCAATTGCGAACATACTATTTTGTTAATGGAGTTAAGAATATTTTAGGAGGTTCTGGACACAATTCATCTCCAGGTTCAGTAGACTTTAATACAGGTATCGTTACTTTAAATAGTTTTGCACCAACAGCACTAAACAATACTGATGGAATTTTACGGGTAAATGGTTATGCTGCCAATCGTATTATTTCTTCTACTTACAATAAAATTATTACATTAGATAATAACGACCCATCAGCAATTACAGTTAACGTTACTGCAAAGTAATTCATGTCTTATATCAATAAAACTTCGTTACTAATACCATCACAGTTACCAGAATTTGTTCGGGATAATCCTGACTACGCCACTTTTGTTACTTTTTTACAAGCATACTATGAGTGGATGGAACAAACCAATGGCGTAACATATGGTTCTAAAAATTTACCCAACTACTATGACATTGATACTACATTAGATAGTTTTCTTCAATACTATGAAAATGACTTTCTTTCATTCTTTCCTGAAGGTTCATTAGTAGACGAAAGAAAACTTATTAAAGTTGCAAAAGAGTTATATCAATCTAAAGGCACTCCAGCTTCTTATCAATTTTTGTTTAGAGTTCTTTATAATTCTGATGTTAACTTGTTTAACGCTTCCGATTATATTCTTCGTGCTTCTGATGGTAAATGGATTGTAACAAAATCTTTAAAATTAGCATCGATTGATCCTAACTGGTTGCAAACAATTAACTATCGTTTGTTTGGTACAACTTCTAAAGGTTATGCCACGATTGAAGATGTTATTATTGGTAATACAAGCACACAGATTGTTCTTTCTGGTATTGATAGAAATTTCACATCTGGTGAATTTGTTACCGTTGTAGACATTCATAATTCACCAGTATTGTTTAACGGCAATACTCTCACAAGTCAAATTATTGGTTTACTAAATTCTGTTGTTGTAGACCCAGCACATCCTGGTTCAGGTTATAATGTTGGTGACCCCGTAGTATTCTATGGCGGTTTAAATCCTGCTGTTACTAATCCTACGCCAGCATCAGGATACATTTCACAAGTTTCTGGTGCATCAATTACATCGGTTAATCCAGTTTACATCGGCCAAGGTTATAGGCCTGGTAGTTATACATCAATGCAAATTGGTTCTGGCTCAGGTACAGGATCCGGCGCATACGATATTGCAACAACATTTGACCCAAATCCTTATTACATTACTTTAGTTAATAATGATATTATTGGCGCAAAAGCAAACACACAAATTGGTGATGGCTCACATTTAGTAACATATAATTTTGCCAATCTAACAAGTGCAAATTATAATACTCAATTACAAGTAGCTCTTGGTTTTCCCGTTCTCAATACTTTTGGTATTTTAGGAACAACAGTTACATCAGGTGGTACAGGATACGATGCAACAACCACAGCAAATGCTACTGGTTATTATCAAACTGCTGGCGGAACATTAGAACCATTACCTAGTTTAGGTATTTTGGCGCCCGTTCAAATTGCTGCTGGTGGTATTAACTATCAAGTCAATGACAAGATTGTATTTACTGGCGGTACAGGTTATGGCGCTCATGCCAACGTAACAAGTGTATTGGCTAATGGTGCAATTGCTCAAATAACTTATGTGCGTGACCCTTCTGGTGCTACTGCTTACCCATTGGGTGGTATGGGTTATAGAACGGAACAATTACCAACAATATCAGTCAATACGGCAACAGGTTCCGGCGCATCACTTTATATTCCTGGTTTAGTTGGTGGTGATGCAACATTTACGATTAGTTCAACTTCTTATGGCCAAGTTCAACAAATCACTCTAACAAATGCTGGCCAAGATTATATTTCTGCACCAGGAATTTCTTTACGAGTAGAAGATTTATTGGTAAAAAATGTCAATGTGTTTAATCAACCAAAACAAGGCGATATTATTTACCAAGGATCCGTAACATCTGAAACATTTACGGCCAATGTAAATTCAATTAGTATTAATACAGCAAATTCTTCTAATTCTTATTTCAGTACCTATAATTTAAGAACATATGATTACAATGGTCTATTTAATCCTAATGCTTCAATTTATGTTCTTCGTAATGGTGTTGATATTGGTGCCAATTTACAATTATCTAATACAACGACAGGTATCTACACCAATGGCCGTAAGATTTATGGTAATGGTTCTGCCAAAGCAATTGCTAACTTCTTAAATGGTATTATTACAGGTGCTGGTTTCTATCAAAATGCTGACGGACAACCTTCTGCATATTCCGTATTAGAAAATTCAACTTATAATAATTACACATATATTCTTCAAGTTCAAGAAGCATTAGCTAAATATAAAAATACCGCATTATCATTCTTACATCCGTCAGGAATGAATTACAATGCCGTCAATTTATTGAAGAGCAAAGGTTCATTTACATCGAACATGATTGGTGAAGAACTCACCATCAAACCATTAAGTTATCTATTAGGCACTACGAGTTATGTGGCCAACTCATCACCTAATGCTTCCAATACAGTTGTCATATTCACCAATACTTCTGGTGCCAATGTAGCCAATGTGGTTCAAGCGAACTCATTCTTAACTATCTACACAACTTATGGCAAACCTTACTATTCTAAGGTAACAGGAGTTACTTCTAACATAATTACATTACAAGATGATTGGATTATATCTGTTCCAAATGTTGCTGTGGCAAGCGCTTCCGCCAATTCAAATGTCATAAATATCAGCAGCCTTACTAATGCTTGGAATATTGCTACTGGTAACATTGTATCATACATTAGTGACTTTATTCACATTTATGATTCAGTATCATTTGATGGTGTAACATATAAGACCATCACCCATGTAGACCAACCAGATGCTGGCACCAGAATATTTGTCAATTCTGCTTTCCCATCAGCTCAAACTGGTTACCTAAGCTTTAAAGCGAACGTAATATCAAGTAACGTATGGGTGAGTGGTATTACCTCAACAACAGAAACAATTGATATTACTAATGAAAATGACAACCCAATCACAACAGAAAGTGGAAGTATACTTCTAATAGGATAAGAAATGAGTTCAGTAAAGATTTCAGGACTGCCCACCAGTTCTAATTTAAATGTCAATCCAGCGCAATCTATATTTCCTACTACCGATTTGGTAACAGGACAAACTACACGCATTGATGCTAAGAGTTTAGGTACTACGCTTTACGCCAACAACAATTTAACTGTTGGTACTGGTGGTATTCTTCTTCCTAATCTTGTTGCACAGTTTACAGGCATTTCTAGTGGTTATACACAAGTTAATGAACAAAATATTAACAATCAAGGTACTGCTGACTATATTGTAACGGCTGACATTGGTAACGATACGAACTACTATATTGATATGGGTATTACCAACTCACAATATAGTAATGTAAATCCATTTAATTCATTAGGCACAGCAATTGAACCACTCTCTGGTTACTTGTATGTTACAGGTAATACAGTAACTAATTCAAGTGGTAATCTAGTTATTGGTACAACAAATCCAGGAACAGAAACACGAATTTTTGCTGGCGGTGTTAATGATAATAATGTGATTATCAAAATTAAATATAATGATGTTAAATTCCGTCAAAACACCATTGTAAACGTAGCAAACACTCTTTTAGTAAACACCGTTACATTCTATGACGGCACTTCAGCAAATAGTTTTTCTGCTGTTGCAAATGCGACAAATAGTATTGTTTATATTACTGGTGTAAATACATCACAAAACACCAATATTCAAGCAGCATTTAATCGTGCTAACTTGGCCAACTCTATTGCTAATACTGCAGTTCAAAACACCGCAGTCGTTCAATTACAAGCATTGACATTGACAGGCAATTTGATTGCTAACTCGGTGGGTCAAGGCATCTTTGTTGATTCTTTCACATCAAACAATGCCACATTTAGCAAGAACATGGTTGTATTAGGCAACCTTCAAGCTAATACATTACTAGGTAACATTTTCTTCTCTAATGTGGTAACAACAACTTCACAATCTAATACCATTATTTGGTACCCACAAGCATCAATACCACCACAACAAGTTGGACAGTTGTTTTATTATAGCAATACTCAGTCGTTAATTTTAGATACAGACATTGCTGGTGATAGATTGTCCATTTCTAAAGTTCTTTTCTTCCGTGGTTATAATAGTACCGGTTCAACTATTCCCGCCAACTCATTTGTTCGTTTAACGACAGGAGTTACAACTAACAATATTCCATATATTACTTTGGCTGATGCAACAAGTTCTGCTAATGCAACTGTTGCTGGTTTTGTTAAGAACGCAATTGCAAACGGCGCTTATGGTTTTGCCTACTCACAAGGCATTGTTGAAGAATTTAACTCAACCGGTTTGGGCAATAGTGGTGATATTCTTTTCTTATCTACAACACCAGGTCTTTCATCTAATGTGGCACCAGGCGGTGCTAACACAGTAGTTCAATTAGGTAGAATCATTGTAAGTGATGCTGTTCAAGGTAAAATATTCATCCAAAATCAATTACGCCAAGCATATGGTAGACCAAACGGACAAGTATTGTATGCTTATGCCAATAATATTATTTCAAGTAACTCAATCAGTATCAATGACTCAATCGGCACAGTTAATGCAAATAATATTATTGCAAATACTTTTGTGTATAGTTCTGCAACTGCAAACTCTGGTGTAACACAAACTGGTAGCAGAACAACTGCTGTGACCGCAAACGGCATTTCTGGTACAATTATTGGTTATTCTGGAAGTGGATTTCAACACGGTACAGGATATGTTTTCACAGTAAACAACAATCAAGTTTTACATACGAATGATATTGTTGTTGTTTCGGTTCAAAGCACTACTTGTCCAATACTTAAAGTTTCTGTATCTAATACTAGAGTAGGAAGTTTTGATGTTGCTGTATATAATGCATCTCCTGCAGGCAATGATGGAAGTTACACAGCGAATATAAACTTTGGAATAATCAGAGTCGGTTCCTAACGAATAAATAAAACATGGCAAATACAGTAAACGGAATATTGACAACATACGGCTCGGTTGTAGAGGTAGAGTTAACCTATTTCTTCTCAATTACGGCAGCTGGCTTCACGCCTAATGCTCAATCGACTTCGTATTTCTTCATTGGTAAACCTGACCAATGGCCAGACGATAATAATCCGCCCATTCCTACACAAGACCAAGCCTATCTTAAACAAACATATAAACATATGTTTGCGACTAAATTAATTACTTCGTCTAATTTATCACCTGTCATTCCTCGTATTGATTGGACCACAGGCACAGTATATACACCATATACTGATTATGACGATATGTTCACCTTTGATTCTAATGGTATCATTACAAAGCCATTCTATGTTCGTAATCGATATGACCAGATTTTTAAATGCTTGAGTAATGGTAATGGTGTTGTTTCCACGGTTGAACCTGTTCTACAAGCTGGTACAACAGATGCAACACAAACTCTTTACTTATCAGATGGTTACAAGTGGATTTATGTAACAACTATCGATAAAGGTTTGAAAAAGTCTTTCTTTGATAATCAATGGATGCCATTGGCAGTAGGTATCAATACTCCTAATCCATTAGTAACTGCAGGTTTAGGTTCTATCAATGCAATCAATGTGACCAACTCTGGTAACGGTTATTCTAATGGTGTGACTACTACTGTTGTTACAATTAATGGTGATGGTCAAGGTGCAACTGCTTATGCCAATGTATATAATAATATTGTGCAAGATGTTATTGTGACCAACACAGGAAACAATTATACATACTCAACAGTTACAATTTCTCCTCAAGCAGGTTATGCAGGTAATAATGCAACTGCTAATGCTATCATTTCACCTATTGGCGGTCACGGATATGATCCAGTATCAGAATTAGGTTGCAATCATATCATGTTATCAACAGAAATTGATGGTTCCGAGAATGGTAATGTGCCTACTGATGTAGCATTCCGTCAAGTCGGTATCATAGTTAATCCTTTATTGATTGACGGAACTGTACCTACTGGTTCAGTTTACAACACTTCAGATTTGGCAACCGTATCTTTTGGTTTAGGTTCTTTCAGTTCAGGTGAAACAGTATATCAAGGTTCAAACTTAAATAATGCTAATTTTACGGCTACAGTTTGTTCTTTTGACCAAGGAAACAATGTGGTTTCGCTGATAAATACAGTAGGAACATATACTTTAGGTGGTGCATTATATGGTGCAACATCAGGTACTTCAAGAGTTCTGTTACAATATACACCAACTAGTTTCTCTGTTGGTTCAGGTTATGCGATGTATTTTGAAAATAGACAACCCGTTCAGCGTTCACCAAATGGCAACGAACAACTCAGATTAGTTTTAAGATTCTAAGGCAGAATAATGATTAATTACAATGTAGATCCATACTATGATGATTTTGATCCTTCAAAAAATTACCATCGTATTCTTTTTCAACCAGGTCGTGCAGTTCAAGCTCGTGAATTAACACAGTCACAAACTATTCTTCAGAATCAAATTTCTGAATTTGCTTCAGCAATCTATTCCCAAAATACACCGGTTTCTGGTGGTCAAGTTACTACCAATTTAAAATGTAATTATATCAAGTTGAACACCATCTATGGTGGTTCTTCTATTGTTGCGGCCAACTTCTTAAATAAAACAATTACTGATTCTACTGGCACAATCAATGCTCGTGTTATTGCTACTGCCGAAGCCACAGGTAATGCAACTGTTGCTGGTGATCCACCAACATTGGTTGTAACTTATCTTTCTGGTACTCAGTTTTCTGATGGTATGACTGTCTACATTCAGACAGCTTCTACAATTTCTCCTGCTGCTACAACAATTGGTTCTACTGGTGGTACAACTTCAGTTGGTAATTCTTCTGTTGCTTCTATTTCTGCTGGTGTATTTTATGTTGTAAATGGTTACAATGAAATCATTAATGCGGATGGCACATCAACAAACTATTCTATTGGTAACTTTGTTAATGTATTACCTCAGACCGTAATTCTTGATAAGTATGACAATAATCCATCATTGCGTATTGGTCTGAATATTACAGAAAATACTGTAACAAGTTCACAAGATTTAACTTTATTGGATCCTGCTGCTGGCGCTTCTAACTATCAGGCTCCTGGTGCAGACCGTTATCAAATTATTTTAACACTTGAAACTCGACCACTTACTTTAGGTAATGATGATGGCTTTATTGAGTTGTTGAAAACTCAAACAGGTCAAACTCAGACACAAACTAATTCAACAGTATATTCTGCTATTGATGACTACTTTGCTAAACGTACCTATGATACTAATGGTGACTTTATTGTTAATTCATTTAACATTACACCATCTACCAATACTGCCAACTCACAACTCTATGACGTAAATGTTGGTCCTGGTATTGCTTATGTTCGTGGTTATCGTATTGAGAATCAAGCATCAATCAAGTTAACCAATTCTCGTTCACGCAACACAGTATCACAAAATAATAATCCTGTATTTGTAGATTATGGTAACTTCATCTATATTGATACAGTTAAAGGTTTGTTTGATGTAACTACATTACCTGCTATTGATTACCATTGTGTTCCTTATGCAAACGTATCAACAGCAAACACGACAGCATACAACGCAACTAAAGTTGGTTCTGGTTATATTCGTAACTTGATTTACGACCACAATGTTACTGATGCAAATACATTGTCTTATGTGTATCGTGCTTATGTGACGGACTTTACTGCAAATACTATTTCTGGTAATACCTCTACCGCTACATCAACAACACTTACCATCAATGATGTTTCAAATGCTTTCTCTAATGTGACTGGTGCTTATGTTGGCACTACGTTGTCTATTGATTCTGGTACCTCAGGTGGTGATTTAAGAACCATTACTGGTTATAATGGTTCAACAAAAGTAATTACTGTTAATAAAGCATTTTCTATTGTACCAGATACGACAACCAAATTTTCATTGAAGTTTAATATTGGTAATGCAAATTCTTTGATTAATCAATCTTCATTGACTATCAATGCTAAAGCCAATGTAAATGCTTCAGGCAAAACATATTCACAAACAGGTGGTGTAACAATTGGCACTACAAATGTTCAAGCTGGCGGAACACCAGAATTAATTTATAGAATTGGTTATCCATTCTTAGCTGGCATCAACAATTCACAATATAGTTCGACTGAAGTATTCCGTAGCAAATCATTCTCTAATGTATCCGGTGCTTCACAGATTCAAATTACATTACCTGTTGGTATTCAAAATATTGTTGACTTTGCTGGCGGAACAGGAACATTATCAACATCAGCTATTGAGCAAAACTATACTGTTATTTGTACCTCAAATGCTGGTTCTCCAACTATTAACGTAGGCGATGTAATTCCTTTTGTTACTGCTGGACGCTCCGTAAGTATCTCTACTGATAAGAATACATTGACATTAAATACAACAGATACCGCCAACGTAACAACTGGTATGACTGTTTCTATTATTGCTAAAGTGAATATTACCAATGGCGATGATACCAACCATGTGGTACGTGCCAAGAATTTGGTAACAGGTAACACTTCTGTTGTTTCCACTTCAGGTCCTGATGGTGTAGTTGCCAGTTATTCTTATGTGGATTTAACTAATGGCCAAGTATACATTCAAAATGCTGGATTGGTATCTCCAGGAAGCGCACAGATTCTTTATGTAACAGACTTGAAGAGCATCGCTAAGATTATTGACACAGGCGCCCCAGGAACTGTTCCTAATGTGTCCATGTTAGGTAGTCCCTCGTATGATATTACCTCACATTATAACTTTGATAATGGACAGAGAGATAATACCTACGAACACGCCAGAATCACTTTAAAACCAGGAGTTCCACAACCAAAAGGTAACATTCTGGTAATCTTTAATTACTATAAACATACCGGTGGTGATGGTTACTTTACTGGTATGTCTTATCTGTCACCAATCTCTACCAGTCCTGAAGCATACGGTTCTATTCCAAGTTATACAGCTAAAGATGGCACAACATACAATCTCCGTGATTGTTTAGATTGGAGACCTTCTCGCAAGAATGGTACTGCAACTAGAACTTTTGAATATACAGGTAATCCAGCGTCTGATGATACCGGTTTTTATATTCCACAAGACTTAACAAATTTCACAAGCAACTATTCTTACTATCTTGCTCGTAATGATATTCTTGTATTAAGTAAAGATAATAGTTTCCAAATTGTCAATGGCGTACCTTCAACGGTACCTGTATTACCTTCACCACCTGATGGTTCATTGGTCATTTCTAATTTGTTCAATGACCCGTATACCGCATTTATTCCAAGCGAAGCACCATCTGGTGTATTGCCTAATCTTTCTGTTCAAGCAGTTCAACATCAACGCTTTACAATGCAAGATATTTCCAACTTGCAAAATCGTTTGAACAATATTGAATATTACACAAGTCTTTCTTTACTTGAACAAAATACTCAAGCATTACAAGTACCAGATTCAAACGGTTTGAATCGTTTCAAAAATGGTATTTTGGTAGATGACTTCTCATCATTTGCTTCTATTGATACTGCTAATCCAGACTTCAATGCTTCTGTTGATACTGTTAATAAGATAATGTCAGCATCACAAACAGTTACAAATTATCCATTGCAATCTTCTGTATTGTATAATGCTTTGGGTAATGTTTCTAACACAGCATTATCTGGTTTAGGATTTGGTGTTAATTCTATTAATTATACTACTAATCAATTCTCGTTGCCATATACAACAACTGCATTAGTAACACAACAATTAGCATCTAATACAATCAGTTTAAACCCATTTACAACACCAATCTATCAAGGTTCTTTGGCAATTAATCCTCCAATGGACAATTGGGTTGATAATACTAAAGCGCCAGATTTATTGTTAGTTGATCCTAATATGACTTTGTATCAACAAAGTTCTACATTGAATGTGCTTCAAGTAGGTAATTGGCAAACTGTTCCTGGTTCACAATATTCAACATCTAGTTTCTTAGGTTATACAATTGGCCACGGCATCAATTGGAGTCCATTTGGTTATGTTGGTTACGGATCAACACAGGTTAATACCTATCAGTCACAAAGTCAAACAACATTGACAGGTTATTGGTCACAGTTACCTTCAACATATAATAACACAAATGGCTTTATTACTAATGTATCAATTCAACCATACATTCGTGCTCAAGATTTGACTGTTTCCGGTGGTTCATTAAAAGTAAATACACCATTAACAACATCATTTGATAATACGATTGTTGATCCATATATTTCATTACCAACTGTTATTGAATTGACTAATGTTTCCGGCACATTTGCTACAGGTGATATGATTGGTTATATTTCAGGTGGTAATTGGTATACAGTAGGTACTGTTCTTGATGTATACAATTATCCAAATACAACTAATACTCGTTTGTATGCTTTTGTATCATCACAAGCAATTACAGCAACTACAATTACAACCTATTACAATGCTAAGTTTGATGGCAATGGAAATTGGATCTCTGGTTCCGCTACTGCTTATGGTACTCCAAATGGTGGCGTAGTCAATGGTGTAACATTGAACATGACTGGTGGAGTTGTTGCTGCTGACAATGGAACTACAACAAGTGTTTCTGGTGGTGGTACATATGCAACTAATGTAACTCAAATTACTTTAAGTCCATTGGCATCTGCAACCAATAATTTCTATACTGGTTCTACAATTAGTATTACTTCTAATAATGGTTCAACTTCAACAACATATACTGCCAATGTAACAAACTATGTTGGTTCTACTAAAGTTGCTACATTAGATACACCAGTAAATATTTCTCTTGGTTATAATAGCACAGCAGGATTAATTACTTCATCTTACCGTATTCATGGTAATAAGAATTGGTCTAATAACACAAGTTATTTGTTAGGTATTTCTAATGGTGTTGCACCACAGATTTCAACCAATGAAGCTGGTTCATTCTCTGGTTTGTTCTCAATTCCAGCATCTACATTCCAAAATGGTCAAAGAATCTTCCGTGTAGATAATAGAACTGTGCCGACAGACCCAACATCAGCAACTACATTTGCTACGGCAACATTTACTGCTTCTGGTTTGTCCACAACATCACAGAATTTGGACTTCTCACCATCTATTGATTCTGCACCTAATACATTCTCAGCCACACAGTATCAATATAATCAATTGATTTCTACATCAACTGTTTATTCTAGATGGGATCCTGTAGCACAAACATTTATTATTGATAAACAAAATTATCCAAATGGTGTATTCTTGACTTCTGCAAAATTCTTCTTCCAGTCAAAACCAACTACATCAAATTCTCCTGTTCGTTTGTCAATCGTTGGCACTTTAAATGGTTATCCAAATGGTACAGAATTGGATCATTCTATTGTAACTATGACACCAGATATGATTAATGTATCCGATAATCCACATTATTTGGATTCTACAACATATACTGACTTTGAGTTTGATGCTCCTGTATTCATTCAGCCAAATAAATTATATGCCTTTGTTTTACATTCACAATCAACTGAATATAACATTTATTTGGCTGCACAAAATGCTACAGCAATTCCTTCTTCTGTTAAGAATTTGCCAACAGACCCAACACCAACTGTAATTACTAAGATTGGTGCTGCACCATATGTTGGATCATTGTTTGAATCACAGAACTCTATTACATGGACTGCTGACCAAACTAAAGCATTGATGTTTGTATTGAATCAAGCACAATATGATATCACTCAGAATCCTAAGATTCAATTTATTGTTCCAACAGGATTGCCAAATCGTAAATCCGTAGTTAATGATGTTAATCGTTTTGTTCAAGCAAATACAATTAGTAATTTGAGTGGCACATATTCAACATCAAATGTATTGTCTGATGCTTATAACATTACCACAACTGATTTGTTACCAACTACAACAAATATTAATTACACCTACAATGCAACAATTGCAAAAACAGGTTCTTATGCTGGCGAAACAACAGTTCAACCTGGTCGTTATGGTTCACCAACATTGAATAACATTTATTTGAATGATGGACAAGGCGAACGTGTATTAGTTGCCAACTCTAATAGTTCATTCTTGTTATACGCTTCATTATCATCTAATGATCCTAATGTTTCACCTGTTATTTCTGATGATGGTTTGGCAGTTTATAATGTTCAATGGAATATTAATAACTTACCAGTAACTAACTCACAGATTACTTTAGTTTCTGGTGGCTCTGGTTACAATAACGCCAACTCTATCTCAGTAACAGTATCTTCACCTGATGTTGCTGGTGGAACAATTGCTGTTCTTGGTGCCAATGCTGCTAACGGCAACATTGTTTCTGTATATGTCCAATCTGGTGGATCTGGTTATTTGGCACCACCAACAATTACTATTAACGATGCTAATACAACACCGGGTTCTGGTGCAACTGTTCAAACTGTTTCAGAATATTCACCAAAAGGTGGTAATGCTGCTACACGTTACATCACTAAGAAAGTGGTGTTAGCACCAGGAAATGATTCAGGCGACCTACGAGTATACTTGACTGCTTACCGCCCATCAGGTAGTAACATCTATGTCATGTATAAGATTTTGAGTTCATCTGATAGTTCTGCATTTACTGACCAATCGTGGCAGTTAATGACACCTGTAAATAATGGAAGTTTCTTCTCAACAACAATTGGTAATACACAAGAAATTGAATATGCTCCAGGTGTAAACAATATAGCAAACAACTATATTCAATATACAAGCACTAGCGGAACAACATACAAATCGTTTATTCAGTTTGCTATCAAAGTAGTTTTGACTACATCCGATAATACTAATGCTCCATACTTAACAGACATTAGAGCTTTGGCATTACCACCAGGAACAGGAATCTAATATGAATTTTGTTAAAGTAACAGGCACTTCTTTTGTGCGAGATATCAATTCTATGGGTTTGAGCAATACTGATACTGTTGCCAAAGACGAATATTATAGCAAGTTACGAATGATGAAGTCCCAAAAACAAGAACTAAATATGGTCAAAGAAGAAATTGACAATGTTAAAATTGAGATGAGTGAAATTAAGCAATTGCTCCAACTATTAATCAGTAAACAATAATGGCAAATAACGTAACCATACTTAGCTACGCCAATACCTTTGGTGATTGGGTAATCAATACCAATCAACTCGCCAATGAAGTCAATACTATTGGTAAAGGTAACTACACCAAAGATACTGGTCTTTTGACCATTAATTCTCCAGGTACTGGCCTACAAGTATCTAATAATTCATTGTTTACTGGTAATGTGGTTATTGCTGGAACAGGTCAAGCACTTCAAGTTAACCATGACGCCATTATTACTGGTAACCTGACTGTTGTTGGAAATACTTTATTCTCTGGTTATGAGATCGACCTAAAAGATATTAGTTCTAACACAATTCATGCCAATACTGGTACAATTATTACTCTAAATGTTACGGGTAATGAAACTGTTGGTGGAAACTTAGGCGTCACAGGAAATACAACTATTGGTGGTAACTTAACTGTTGCAGGTAATACCAATATTAACCTAAATGAGATTGTTGCTGGTACTATCACCGCCAATACTCTGGTGGCCAATAATTCCGCCACACTAAATACTGCTAATGTCACAAACAACCTAGGTATTGGTGGTAATACCTATATTACAGGTAGTCTGACCGTTACAGGAAATACCAATCTCACCATCGATAATATCAGTATGAATGAGATTGTGACTGGAAACCTAACTGTTAATGGTGATTTTTCTGGTACAGGTACCGCAAACTTAGCGACAAATATTCTGGCCACTTCATTGGCCTTTTCAATTGCATTAGGATAAATATAAAAAGGTAAAGAGAGAAATATAACATGGCAAACACCTTCAAATCGGCTGGTTTATCAAACGTTACAGCAAATACAGCACTATATTCTGTGCCTTCAGCTACTCAGACTACTGCCATTGGCCTTGTAGTTGCTAACAAAACTCAAGGTACTGTTACGGCAAACGTAACGATTAGTCGTGCCGCAAATACTTACTACATCATTCAACAAGCACCAATCGTTACTGGTTCATCTTTAGTTGTAATCGGTGGTGACCAAAAAGTTGTTCTTCAAGCTGGTGATGGTGTTAATATTTCAGCATCTGCCAACGTTGATGCTTTCATTTCTGTATTAGAAATCGCTTAAGGTAAACAATGAGTTACTTAGGATCTAGTAGTTCTCTATACGACCCAACAAGAAATACACCACGCAGCGCACAAGTATTTTCTGGTGATGGCGTTACTACCGTATTTAATTTACAATATTCAGTAGCACAATCTACTGACATTGAAGTTATTGTTGAAAACGTTATTCAACAACCAGATTATGCCTATACTGCAACAGGTAACTTACTTACATTTACTGGCACACCAAGACCTGGTACCAATAACATCTATGTTAATTACAATAGAACTGCTGGTCTAACTGGTACTGTTCCTGATGGTTCAATCTCATCTTCTAAATTAGCAACAAACATTCGTTTATTGGCAACAGACCAATACACAGGTAACGGCTCAGCAACTCAGTTTGCTCTCTCTGATACTCCTGCTGATGCAAACTCATTAGTTGTTACTGTTAATGGTGTAACACAAGCTGCACCAACAAACTATACAACAAGCGGCAACATTATTACTTTCACTTCAGCACCTTTAGCTGGTGCCAATGTGGTGATTCGTAACTTAGGATTCAGAACAACATCAACATTGTATGCTTTAAGTGCTGGCACACCAATCGTTCAGCCACAGATTACTGGTGGTACAATCAATCTAGCATCTTCTGTTTCCACAACAAACGGATTCAACGTATACGATTCCACAGGTACTCAATTAAAAGCCGGTATCAATGCAAACTATGTGTTGACCTCTAATCCGTTCTTTCTAAATAGTAATACTGTTTCAGCTAACGTAACAATCCCAAGTGGTTACAATGCGTTTGCTGTAGGTCCTCTAACACAAGCCGGCAACGTATCTATTACAGTTGCTTCAGGTTCAAAATACGTTATATTCTAAGGTTAAAACATGGCATTAACATACGATGGAACAAATGGTATAACATTTAATGATGGTTCTCAGATTGGCTCTGCAAGCCAAATGGGTATTCGGAATAGAATTATTAATGGCCATATGATTATTGACCAAAGGTCCGCAGGTGCATCTTATACACCTACTGATGGAGCATACGGTACTTGTGATAGATTTTTGTTTCGTGTTTCACAATCTTCTAAAATTACTGCTCAGCAAATGAATTCAGCTAACAGTAGTGTTAGTAATTATGAATCAGGTTCTACACCATCAGGTTTCACAAATTCTTTAAAAATTACCTCGTCTAGTGCTTATTCTATTGGTTCAAGTGATTTTTTTGCAATTGAACATCGTATTGAAGGCAATAATGTTTACGATTTGGATTTTGGATTATCTACCGCAAAAACAGTTACATTAAGTTTTTGGGTTAAATCTTCTCTAACAGGAACTTTTGGTGGTTCAATTGCAAACGGTTCTTTTGCGAGAAGTTATCCATTTACATATACAATCAATTCAGCCAACACATGGCAACAAATTGTAATTACTATTCCTGGTGATGTAACAGGTACTTGGTATAGAGATAATCAAACAGGTCTAAGGATATGTTTTGGACTTGGAGTTGGTTCTAGTTACTCTGGCACAGCAAATGCGTGGGCAGCAAGCACATCTTGGTCTGCAACTGGCGCCACATCATTAGTTGGTACAAACGCAGCCACATGGTATGTTACTGGTGTGCAATTAGAGAAAGGCTCTGTGGCTACTCCGTTTGATTTTAGATTATATGGTAAAGAGCTGCTGATGGCACAAAGATATTATTGGCAAGCAGGTATTGGTTTAGGTGGTGTAACACAAGGTTCTACTGCTATCACTTTATTTGGAAATTATCCTGCAACGATGAGAACGTTACCTACTGTAACTGTAACGAGTGCTTTAACAATTTATCAAACGGGTATTGGTGGTTCTAAAACTCAATCATCAGCGCAAGGCGGTATTAATGCTTCAATTAATAGCGCAGGAAGTTATGCTATTGAATGTGGAAACTTTAGTGGTTTAACAAATCCATGGCAATGCACAGTAAATACTGGTTTAATAACATTTAGTTCGGAATTATAAAATGTATAAATTGTATAAAAATATTTACACAGAAATTTCAAATTCGGTTATTAGACTTTCCGATAACGCTTGTATTCCTTTTGACCCCGATAACAAAGATTACCAAGAATACTTAAAGTGGGTTGCCGAGGGTAACACACCACAACCAGCAGAAGGAACAGAATAATGGCAATCACACTAGACGGGACCCTCGGAATTACATTTCCTTCAGGAAGTGTTCAGAATAATGCGGTAGCAAATAACGCTGCGATTACTGCTTTGGTGGGTAGTAGAGGTTTGGCACAGAGTATTGTGCCAGCAGGTAGTGTGATTCAAGCAGTATCTTATACAAATAATGCTGAAAATGCAACATCATCTACCTCATGGCAAGCAACAACATTGACTGCTTCTATTACTCCAAATTTTTCAACAAGTAAAATATTAATAATGGTACTTGGTGGTACGCTAGATAATAATGGTGGAACAAACTCTCAATGTTATTTAAGTATTTTTAAAAATAATACCACAAATCTAGGAAATACAAACTACGGAATTGTTGAAGGTTATGCAAATGGTTCAGTAAGAGTTCAATTACCTTGTAGTTTAGGTTATGTAGATTCTCCAGCCACAACATCTTCTACAACTTATACAGTTTATTTAAGAACAAACGGTCAGGCTACTTGTTATTTTAATACCGATGGTACATTTTCTACATTAGTTCTTATGGAGATTGCACAATGATTAACTCACATGATGCAATTTTTGCACTCAATTCTTCTATTGTAACTATTCGTGGTGATATTGCTTATGACGAAAACAATAACATTATTGAATATGATAAGTCTGCTGCTGAAGCCAAACTTGCAGAACTTCAAGCTGCCGCAGAAGCCGCAGAGCAAGCCAAGGCTGCTGCAAAGCAATCTGCAATTGCTAAGTTAACGGCACTTGGTTTAACTGCTGATGAAATTGCTCATTTAATACCTTAATAAATAAAACAATATGACAACGTTAAACGCTATCACTTCTCCAGCACCAGCACTAGTTACTACGGTTGATTCTACCGGTAACTTGGTAATGCAAGCTGTAAATTCAATTCAGCTACAGAGTGGTTCTAATACTGCTACAATGCCTGCTGCGGCTGGCACAGTAATGGTTAGCGGTAATATGCCAGCTTTTAGTGCTTATAGTTCATCGCAATCATTAACTGGTGGAAGCCTTACAAAATTAGCTTGTAATACAAAAGATTTTGATACAAACAATTGTTACGATGCCATAACCAACTATCGTTTTACACCTACAGTAGCTGGATATTATCAAATGCAAGGAAGAATAGAAGTTTCTACCACTAATGCTACTTTACGATTAATCCCATACAAAAATGGTGCTGCATTATTAAATGCGTTGTTTAGCACTTACCCATCTAATTTTGACACAATTAGTGCGGTTTATCTTGTTTATTGCAATGGTTCTACTGATTATCTTGAAATGTATGGTCAAGTTGGTTCTAGTCAAAATTGTTATGTAGGGTTTCAAGCATTTATGGTAAGGGCGGCATAATGACTTTATATGAAAAAATTAAAGCAATTTATCCAAGTCTTGAAGATAAAGATTTTTGGACTGTTATTGAATTGCGTAATGATTCAGACGGCAAAGGCGATTACATTGCTAAATGGGAACACCCTACACTAGCTAAACCAACAGAAGAACAATTAGCTTCTATTAGTTAGTAATAAATAAAAGAATAACAACAGAGAATAACGATGCCATTACAACAAGTTACATATAACGATATATCTCAGCCCCTAGCGATTGCTCCTAGTGCGGTAGAGAACTATATGAGCGCTCAAGGTTCTTCTTTTGGATTTAGGAATAGAATCATCAATGGTGCCATGGTGTTTGACCAAAGGAATGCTGGTGGTTCTGTTAGCAATCCAAATTCTTATATTATTGATAGATGGTTAGTTGAAACATCAAACTCATCTACAACAGCTCAACAAGTTACAGATGCTCCTCCAGGTTTTACAAAATCACTAAAGTTTGTAACAACAACAGGAACATCTATTGTTTCAGGTTCTTATTGTGATGTAACGCAAAAAATTGAAGGTTATAATGTTGCTGATTTTGGTTTTGGTACATCATCCGCATCAACATTTACAGTTTCATTTTGGGTTAAATCTAGTATTACTGGAGTATTTGGTATTACTTTAAGAATGGAAAATGGTCCTCCTTATGCAGGATATTTTACAACATACACAATTAATAATTCAAATACTTGGCAATATGTAACGATTACTGTTCCAGGCAATAGTGCGACTGCTTTTGGTAGCACAACAAATGGAATTGCACTTAGTCTAAACTTTATGCTTGGTGCTGGTTCAACTTATACCGCATCAACAGCAAACACTTGGGGCGCTTATGGTGTTACCGGTTATGGACAATTAAGTTCTGCGACCGGTTCAAATGCAGTATTTACAACAACTGGTGCCACATGGCAAGTTACTGGTGTCCAATTAGAAAAAGGTCCTACAGCTTCTGCGTTTGAATATAGAGATTATACTAGAGAGCTTCAGATGTGCCAGCGCTATTTTGAATCTAGTGCTGATTTGGGAAGCTCAATTCCTAGTGGTCAATGTTCTTCTTTTGCAAACTCTGGATCAAACACAACAGGCTATATTCAAGATCAAAGATATTATCAAGTTCAAAAAAGAGCAACACCCACCATTACTTTTTGGGATAATGCAGGAACTTCTGGAGTATTAACAAGAAATACACCGGGTTCTGGAAGCTCAAACGGACAATCTGGATCAACTCAGCAAATTACAACAAAAGTATTCCAAATATATAGTTCTGGAAGTGCAAACTTTTCTGGGTTACTTTATTACTGGCAAGCATCTGCGGAGTTATAATTATGTATAAATTAGCACCATTAAATTTTAATACTCAAAAACAAGAGTGTGTTATTCGTTTATCGGACAACGCACATATCCCATTTGACCCAGCAAACACCGATTACCAAGAATACTTAAAGTGGGTTGCTGAAGGTAACACACCACAACCCGCAGACGAATAAGGATAATAAATGTCTTTGGAGTTGTTTGAAGCAATTGAATTACATAAACCATTTTTAGACAATAAATACACTAGATGGTACATGGAGTTAGTTTCAAAAGAATGTAATGATGAGTATACTGAGAAGCACCATATTCTACCAAGAAGTATGTTTCCACAGTATGCTAAGAGTAAATGGAATATAGTAAGACTGAGTGGTAGAAAACATTTTATTGCTCATATGTTATTATACAAAATGGTCAACAAAAAATCATTAGAGTATGGTAAGATGTTGGCTGCAGCAGTAAGAATGAAAAGTTTTGACGATAAGAAATATGTTAATTCTTATCTGTATGAAACTGCTAGAGTTGGTTATTCTAATTATTTAAAAGGAAAACCAGTTTCAGAGGAGACCAGAAGAAAACTTTCTATAACAGTAAAGGGAAGAATAAATGGTCCGATGAAAGAGGATGCAAAACAAAGAATGATTGCTACCAAAAAAAGGAACCATGTTCCAAAGATTTGGATGAATAAAGATGGTATACAAACAAAAGTTGTATACGAACAGATAGATAAGTATTTGAGTGAAGGCTGGAAAAAAGGCACTCACGGAAAATATATTAATGAAGATTGGCGGAATAAAATGAAAATATCTGCCATTCAACAATGGAAAACAGTTAAAAGTCTAGGATATAAAAACCTAGTTAAGGAGAGCTAAAATTTCACTCACATATGCCGATGGTCTACTAATCACCGATTTAACTATTACGCAGTCAATGATTGCTAATGGTGCTGTGGGTGCTGCACAGATAGCACCACTCAATGCTTTACCATTTGCTAATACAATCACAGCGAATACAACAATACCATCAGGACAAAACTGGTTATCTGTTGGACCTTTGACTGCTGCTAATGGTAACAATATCACAATTTCTGC
>Ga0214192_1000306_pt1 | contig 31344 bp, 32 predicted proteins | sample TroBogEpilimnion_44_FD_153030 | JGI IMG/M metagenome (GOLD analysis project Ga0214192, IMG submission 153030) | Freshwater microbial communities from Trout Bog Lake, WI - 29JUL2008 epilimnion | ecosystem: Environmental > Aquatic > Freshwater > Lake > Epilimnion/Euphotic zone | place: Trout Bog... | reverse complement strand
CACTGGAAACTTTAGCAGCTGTTGATATTTTGCGAAGCAAAGTGCCTGATTTAAAAATTCGAGTGATCAATGTGGTCAATTTGATGAAGCTTCAGCCAAATACCGAACATCCAAATGGTTTATCAGATAAAGATTTCGATGAATTGTTTACTAAAAACAAACCTATTGTATTTGCTTATCATGGTTATCCATGGCTGATTCATCGATTGGTTTATAGACGCACTAACCATTGTAATTTGCATGTGCGCGGTTATAAAGAAGAAGGGACAACTTCTACGCCTTTCGATATGGTCGTAATGAATGATATGGACAGATTTCATTTAGCTGCTGATGTTATCGATAGAGTTCCACGGTTGCGTAATCATTCCGTTTATTTAAAACAATTTATTCGAGATAAATTGATTGATCACAAGCAATATATTTATAAATACGGCGAAGATATGCCTGAAATACTCAATTGGCAATGGCCTTTTGGAGAGGAAGTTATAGAAAATAATTAAGTTTATGTAATTGAAAATCTGGATATTTTGAGATAGTCAAGCAACTATCCAATACTGTTTAAGCATTATTGACAAGATAATCTATACTTAAAGTTTTTGTTATTTAAGCAGTTAGTCATTTTATATTAATGGAATCGGCTGATTTGAAGAAATCGTTTCAGAGTTAATTTTGTACTGACATAATTTTAGTAAATTAGATTTTGTCAGCTAACGGTAGGTTAATTATAGTCATTTTAATAAATTAATTATGTCAAGACTTAATATTCTCGTTGTTGAAGATGAAGATGCCATCAGAGGCATGTTAATGATGGTGATAGAGCAAGCTGGCTTTAAGTCAATCGCTGTTGCCGATGCAGAAGAGGCTCAAAAAGTACTGAATGAAATATCGTTAGATTTGATATTGCTTGATTGGATGCTGCCTGGCATTAGTGGTGTAGAATGGGCTAGGCGTTTAAAAAAAGAGCCTATGTATCGAGATTTACCTATTATTTTGCTGACCGCTCGTGGCGAAGAAGAGGATAAGGTAAGAGGGCTTGAAATAGGTGCTGATGATTATATTACCAAGCCTTTTTCACCTAAAGAATTAATAGCAAGAATTCGTGCGGTGTTGCGCAGAAGCGGAAAAATACAAGGCGTAGCACAAATAGTTTTGGGTGATTTAATACTCGATACTGAGCAGCATCGTCTCAGTATCGGAGATAAACAATTAGAAGTCAGTCCGACAGAATTTCGTTTGATGCAGTTTTTTATGACACATCCTGACAAAGTCTATAGCCGAACCCAACTACTTGACCAAGTGTGGGGGCGCAGTGTCTATATTGAGGAACGAACGATAGACGTCCATATTCGTCGCCTTAGAAAAATTTTGGCTGAATATGGGCGTGAAGATTTAGTTCAGACAGTTCGAGGATTTGGTTATCGATTTTCTTTAATTGATTAGATTTTTATTATGCATCTGTGGAGCAAAGACATCAGAACGGCTTTAATTCTTTTTTGGGTTATTTCTGTTATAGGTCTTAGCTCGGGATATTTTTTACCGTTACTTTTTTGTTTATCCGTATTTTTATTAGCGCGCCAGATTTATCAAATCCGGCGTTTGGAAAAATGGCTTAGATTAGGCGCTAAAAGCCCATATCCCAAGACCAGTGGGATTTGGGAAGAAATCTATTATCATCTTTATCAACTAAGAAAAAATGAAAAACGTCGAAAAAAGAAATTAAGGAGATTGCTCGAACAATTTCGACTTTCAACTGAAGCTTTACCCGATGCAGCAGTGGTTTTGCGTAATAATGATTTGATTGAGTGGGCAAATAAGGCCGCCCGACAAGTATTGGGATTACAGCAGAATGATACCGGGCAACGAGTGTCTAATTTGATTCGTTCACCTGATTTTATTTCCTATCTAAAACAAGGTAATTACAGCCAGTCTGTAGTTATTCCTTCGCCTCGCAACCATCGTATAATTTTAGAAGTCAGAGTCATTCCTTATGGAGCAGGTCTTCGCTTATTATTAGCCCAGGATGTGACACAGCTAAAAAAAATGGAGACTATGCGTAAAGATTTTGTTGCCAATGTTTCTCATGAGCTTAGGACGCCATTAACAGTGCTAAAAGGCTATTTAGAAACTATGCAGGATTTAGATGACGGCAGTTCACCGTTATTAACTAATTCTTTTCAAGAAATGCATGGGCAAACCGAGCGTATGCAGCATTTAGTCGATGATTTATTGTTATTGACGCGATTGGAAACTCAGCGCAAAAAATCACTCTGTATTAATGTGCCGGTGCTATTAACTCAAATTTGTAAAGAATGTGACAATTTAGTAGATGTGAGTGGACGTATTGAGTTGAGTTTGGAAACGAACGCTTATATCTTTGGTGAAGAGCAAGATTTACGAAGTGCTTTTACTAATTTGCTAGGCAATGCTCTTAAATATTCTCCAGAGAACTCATTGGTAAAAGTTCGCTGGTATCAATTGGAAGATGAGTTGGTTTTGGCGGTAGAAGATTTTGGCGAAGGGATTGCTCCAGTTCACATTCCTAGATTAACCGAGCGGTTTTATCGAGTTGAAATCAAACGCCCTAAGAAGATAAGTGGCACAGGATTGGGTTTAGCGATTGTTAAGCATGTATTAATGCGTCACGATGCCAGTTTAAAAATAAGCAGTGAACAAGGTAAAGGTAGTTGTTTTAGCTGTCATTTCCCAATTAGACGTATTTGTTATCAAGGCAATCGAACTTAAATATTAGTTTAGCCTTTTAAGATACAAGTAACGTACTGAGTACGCACTATGATTTCAAAAAAAGCGGCTTAAAAAGCCGCAAAAGAGAAGGATTTAAAACTCTGGATATTTAGAAAAATAAAATACCTAGCGTTGACTCTATCATAGCTAGATAATCTAACAGATGGAATGTGGCAAATTGTCGCGTGACAGATTGTCGCAGAGTTTAATTTATAATCAGATTACTCAGTCTTGCAAACTCAGCTAAGGTAATATTTTCTGCTCTTGCTGCTGGATTAATATTCAAATCTATTATTTGCTGTTCTGAAATAGATTTTTTAAGAGAATTGCGTAAAGTTTTGCGTCTCTGGGAAAATGCCTCACTAACGACTCGTTTAAATAGTGCTAAATCTTCTATAAAGACAGGTGGTTTTGTATGCGGTATCAATCTAATGACTGCTGACATAACATTGGGTATTGGAGAAAAACTTTCTGGCGGAACATAAAACAAACATTCTGGCTCGCAGTAATATTGCATCATAACGCTTAATCGTCCATATTGTTTGCTACCTGGAACCGCACAAATTCTTTCAACCACTTCTTTTTGTAACATAAAATGCATGTCTTCAAAAAGATTGGTGTTATCCAGCAAATGAAACATGAGAGGGGTAGAAATATTATAGGGAAGGTTGCCAATGACACGTAGTCTAGGCGAGTTATCGCTAATTAATTTTGAAAAATCAAACTGTAATGCATCGGCGCTGTGAATAGTTAAGTTGTTATTTTTGCTAAATTTTTCATTCAATAACGACACTAGATCACGGTCTAATTCAACGACATCTAAGGTGACACCTTTTTTTAATAAAGGCTCTGTCAATGCGCCTAATCCCGGACCGATTTCTACCCAGTGATCATCAGGTTGTGTTTGAACACTGGATATTATGTTATTGATTATAGAATGATCTTGAAGGAAGTTTTGACCAAAACGTTTGCGAGGGTTATGCGTCATGCTGTCCTACGGGTGTTGATGCCATTGTTAATGCTGTTTGGAGAGCAACGGTCAAGCTGCCAACATTGGCTTTGCCTGTACCAGCGATTTCTAGTGCTGTGCCGTGATCAACTGATGTGCGGATAATAGGTAGCCCTAGAGTTATATTCACGGCTTGCCCAAATCCTTTATGTTTAAGTACAGGTAAGCCTTGATCGTGGTACATTGCTAAAACTGCATCGGCAGAAGCTAACAACTTTGGAGTGAAGATACTGTCAGCAGGTAATGGTCCTGTTAAGTTGATGCCTTGACTACGTAAGTTGTCGATAACAGGAATAATCACATCTATTTCTTCTCTACCTAAATGTCCCCCTTCACCGGCATGCGGATTGAGTCCGCAAACTAAGATTCTAGGGTGGCTAATATTAAAGCGCAAGCGTAAATCTTGATCTAAAATTTTGATGACGGCAGTTAATCGGTCATGAGTAATGGCAGCACTCACTTCCGTCAAGGGCAAATGGTTAGTAACCAGAGCAACCCGAAGATTTTCTGTTGATAACATCATAACAGGGTGACCGCCTGTTAATTCGGCTATATATTCTGTATGACCACTAAATGAAAATCCAGCATCGTTAATAATACCTTTATGAACTGGCGCTGTTACCATAGCACTGAAAATGCCATCAATACAGCCTTGGGTTGCTTTGTTGATGGTTTTTAAAACATAGTCGCTATTGGCAATATTGAGTTCACCACAATATACGGGTTCAACAAGATCAACGGGGAGAACAGTCATAGATCCAACTGGTTGAAGTGTTGGTGGTGTATTTTCATCAAACATTTTTATAGTAATGGCTAAATCAAGTTCTTTAGCACGTTTTTCTAATAGTTTTGGGCTGGCAACCACAATTAATTCACACGGCAAATGATGTTGAATCAATTGTATGCAAATATCTGGACCAATCCCTGCTGGTTCTCCAGGCGTTACAGCAATACGCTTAATAGCGGGTGTCGTAGCAAGTGTCATTAGTTAATTACTAAGAAATATTTATGCAGATTATTATTTTATTTGATTAATAATACCATCGAGGACGTCAAGACTGGAATAATTGATAATTAATTTTCCACTACCGTTATTTTTATGATCTATAACTACTTTGGCACCTAAGCGATTGGTTAAATCATTTTGTAAACGCAGCGTATCATTGTCAGGGAGTGAGGGTATTTTGATTTTAGGTTCCTCTAGTAATTCTTTTACTAAGCGTTCTGTTGCTCTCACGGAAAGTCCTTCTTTCGCTATTTTATGAGCAGCATTGATTTGTCTAACGCTGTCTAAGGCTAATAAAGCTCTAGCATGCCCCATTTCTAATTGCTTCGATAACAACAGTTTTTTTACTTCTGGTTGAAGGTCCATTAATCGTAGCAAGTTGGTAATAGTGGTTCTTGATTTTCCAACGGCCTCTGCTGTTTGTTGGTGTGTCATGGCAAATTCATCCAACAATCTTTTTAACGCCTCAGCCTCTTCGAGGGGGTTAAGGTCTTCACGCTGAATATTTTCAATCAAAGTTTGTGCTATAGTTGCCCGATCGTTAATGTCTCTGATAACGACCGGAACTTCTTGTAAACCAGCTAACTGGGCAGCACGCCACCGACGTTCACCGGCTACGATTTCATATTTTTCAGCGTCAATTTTACGAACTATGATGGGTTGTATGATGCCTTGAGCTTTTATTGAATCTGATAGCTCTTGAAGTTTTTCTGGGTCAATGTCTTTACGAGGTTGAAATTTTCCTCTTTGCAACTGTTCAACGGGTAAACTTTGTGATGTCTGTTTGTCTTCTCTGTTGGCAACATCACCCAGTAAAGCATCGAGTCCTCGACCTAAGCCTCGTTTTTGTATAACCATTGTCTACTTTGCTCTTTAAATTGTGCTGATATTAAGCGTAATGATTTTAATTTTATTTATTTTTGAAGAATATGAATTAACTCATCTAATAAGAGTCGTAAGTCTTCTGCTTCATTTAATAAAATAAGTTGCTCTAGTTTGAATGTATCTAATTTTTTTGAGGCTATGTTATCGTTTGACGCTGGCGAAATTAATTCTTGTCCATTTACGTTTAGACGGGGGGTGTCGGCTAATAAGACTTCAAGTCCTCTTCCTAATCCGCGTTTTTTTTCACTCATTTAGTTCTGTTCAAGTTTTATCATTTCATCGGCTAAAGCAATATATGAAGTTGCTCCACGAGAAGATTTGTCGTAGTTAAGTATAGGTAAACCATGGCTTGGTGCTTCTGCCAAACGAATATTTCTTGGAATACACGTTCTGAAAACTTTGTCACCGAAATAGCGAATAAGTTGCTCAGACACATCTTTGGTAAGTCGATTTCGGTCGTCGAACATAGTGCGTAAAATACCTTCTAAATATAAACCAGGGTTAACGGTGTTTTGAATATTTTGCAATGTGGACATTAATGCAGATAACCCTTCTAATGCATAATATTCGCATTGCATTGGTATTAACAAGCTATTGGCTGCAACCATAGCATTTAAGGTGAGCATATTCAATGAAGGTGGGCAGTCAATTAAAATATAGTCATAATTCAGCTTGATGGATGCTAATGCATCTCTCAGTCGGAGTTCTTTTCTGTTCGCGGTCATTAACTCAACTTCAGCAGCTGTTAAATCAGCGTTTCCAGGGATAATAGAGAAGCCAATTTCAGTCAATTCAATAATAGCTTGATTGACCGGTAGATCGGTCATTAATAAGTCATAACTGGAATAGTGAATAGATTCTTTGTCAACGCCGCAACCCATGGCGGCATTGCCTTGTGGGTCCAAATCTATGAGCAATGTTCGTCGTTGAGCGGCAGACAAAGATGCAGCAAGATTAACGCTGGTTGTTGTTTTTCCTACGCCACCTTTTTGATTAGTTATAGCAATTATCTTTCCCACTAGGCTACTCCAGTATTGGATGATTCAATTTTTACTAGGCATCGTTGTGCTGCTATACCAGGTATTGTCATTGGAATTACCGTCGCGTTAACTTTTAGTTCAATGAGTTCTGTTTCTGGGTATTGTCCTTTCATCGCTAATAACACGCCTTTGTTAGTGAGTAAGTGATTTGTTAGTCTCACTATATCTGCCAAGTTAGTAAATGCTCTGGTCAAAACAGTTTCAAAGCGTTGTTCAGGCAGAAAATCTTCAACTCGTTGATGGCATACTGTCACATTAGTAAGATTTAGTTCTAGAACTGCCTGTTGTACAAAACGGGTTTTTTTAGCGTTGCTATCCAGTAAAGTAAAGTGAATGTTTGGTGAGCAAATGGCTAGAGGGATACCAGGGAGTCCTGCGCCGGTACCAATATCGATTACTTTATTTCCAGTAATAAAAGGTAGAATTGCTAGACTGTCCAATAAATGAAGACTGACCATATCATCGAGATTACGAATGGCGGTCAGGTTATAAGTTTTGTTCCATTTTGCAATGAGATTAATGAAGTCCAATAATTGTTGTATTTGTCTTTCATCAGGGAATAATGCGAGTGATTGCAATCCAGAACAAAGGTTTTTTTCTACGATATTCATTAAGCGGATTTTTTCTTCAAGTAAACAAGTAATAAAGAAATAGCAGCAGGTGTTATGCCTTGCATTCTGGATGCTTGACCTAATGTTTCTGGTCTGTTTTTTCTTAATTTTTCGCTTACTTCATTTGATAGACCGGGTATGTTTTCATAATCGATATTTTCTGGCAATCGTAAATGATCATATCGAAGTGATTTGTCAATTTCGGCTTGTTGCCTGACAATATAACCAGCATATTTGGCTTGAATTTCTATTTGTTCTTTAACGTCATCAGGAAAAATTTCGTTGTTACTTAAGAAGCAGGCTAGATTTTTTATGTCAACTTCTGGTCTACGCAGTAATTCAGCTAAATTCACTTCTTTTAGCAATGGTTTGCCCCAAATTTGTTCGACTTTTATGGCTTCAGGAGAGTCCATTCTAATCCATTGCTTTTTTAAAGTGTTTTGCAATTCATTAATTGCATTTTGCTTCTTTTCGAAAGCATGCCAGCGCTTGTCATCGACTAATCCAAGTTCTCTCCCTTTTGTTGTTAAACGTAAATCAGCATTATCTTCACGAAGTAATAAGCGATATTCAGCACGACTAGTGAACATTCTGTAGGGTTCTTGGGTGCCACAAGTAATTAAGTCATCGATCATGACACCCATATAAGCTTCATCACGCCCCGGACACCAGCTGTCTTGCTCTTGTATTAATCGAGCGGCATTTAAGCCAGCAATTAACCCTTGGGCAGCGGCTTCTTCATAACCAGTAGTTCCGTTAATTTGACCGGCAAAAAACAATCCGCCGATATGCTTGGTTTCTAATGAGCTTTTTAAGTCACGGGGGTCGAAAAAATCATATTCGATAGCATAGCCGGGGCGAATGATTTCGGCGTTTTCAAAGCCGTGCATTGAGCGCACAAATTCGTATTGAACATCAAACGGTAAGCTGGTTGAAATGCCGTTTGGATAAATCTCATGAGTATCCAAACCTTCAGGCTCTATGAAAATTTGGTGGCTATCTCTGTCAGAAAAACGAACAATTTTATCTTCTATCGATGGACAATATCGTGGACCTATACCTTCAATGACACCCGAATACAGAGGCGAGCGGTCTAATCCTCGGCGAATGATATCGTGGGTTTGATGAGTGGTTCGGGTAATGTAGCAGGGTATTTGTCGTGGGTGTTGTTCTCGTTTGCCCAGAAAAGAAAATACAGGGAGAGGATCATCTCCATGTTGAACTTCAAGTTTACTAAAATCAATGGTTCGTCCATCAATACGCGGAGGGGTGCCCGTTTTTAAACGATTAATACGTAGAGGAAGTTCGCGTAACCGATCAGCTAGTGCAACCGATGCTGGATCGCCGGCACGTCCACCGCTATAGTTCTCTAGGCCGATATGTATTTTTCCAGCTAAAAAAGTGCCAGCAGTGAGAATAACGGCTTTGGCGGTAAAGTCGACGCCAATTAATGTTCTTACCCCAGTCACTTGGTGATTAGTTACAATAAGATCGGATGCGGTTTGTTGGAAAAGAGCGAGGTTAGGGTGGTTTTCGAGAGTATATCTAATGAAGTTTTTATATAATTTCCTGTCCGCTTGTGCACGAGTCGCTCTAACCGCTGGACCTTTGCTGGCATTGAGTGTACGAAATTGAATTCCTGCGCTATCAATTGCTTTAGCCATAATGCCGCCGAGAGCGTCAATTTCTTTAACTAAGTGCCCTTTACCGATGCCTCCAATAGCAGGATTACAGCTCATCTGACCTAATGTGTCTAGATTTTGAGTAAGCAGAAGAGTTTTAGCGCCACATCTTGCGGCAGCAAGAGCCGCTTCGGTGCCTGCGTGTCCTCCTCCAACAACAATCACATCAAAATGTTTTTTGAATTCCACTAGCTTTAATTAATTTATCAAGGTTTACATAGGTTCATATTATAGCAAGGATAATCTATGATAATATGTAAAAAGTGATGATAGGCTCTTCCTTAATTTGTGCATCAGTCTATTAAGGTTTGTTTTTGAAGAAGACTAAGTATAGAATCCAAACAATAGTATTTAAATGATAATTGCTTAATCATATTTTTGATAAATTTGATCAGGTTATATATTGAGATAAGCACGCTGTTAATTTGTTCTATTTCTAATATGTTTGTGTGTGTCGGAAAATAATATCTTATGAATAAAGTGGTTATTCCGTCTTGATTAAGTGAGTTTCTCTGGCTATAATCGACCAGCTTTTTTGTTCGGAGTTGAAGGTGGCAGAGAAAGCATTTGTAGTTATAAGTAAGGTTTTAGGCTACCAAGTGCTAATAATAACGCTTACAACATTATTTGTTGCGATCATATTGGGTGGGGCGAAAGCTTGCTCAAGTGCTTTAGGCGGGTTAGCCGCTTTTTTGCCTAATTTGTATTTTGGTATTCGTGTATATAAGTCAGCAGGTCAGCCATCAAAAAAGATTTTAAATTCTTTTTATATCGGTGAGGCGGGTAAGCTGTTGTTCACTGGTTTATTATTTCTGATGATCTTTCAACTCCCGAATATAGAAATAGTGCCTGTTTTAATTGGATACATATTAGCGCTTTCAGTTTTTTGGTTCGCATTGTTAATGCGTTAGTTTTAAATTAATTTTTTAGAGAGGGATGATGGCTACTGAAGCTCATGCTGCTGAAGGTGCTACCGGTTATATTATTCACCATCTGACATCGCTGCATTTTGGTGAGGGATTTTGGACGTTACATCTTGATACCCTGTTCTTTTCTTCTGTTTTAGGTGGATTATTTGTCTGGTTTTTTAAGACGGCAGCTGAAAAAGCAACATCGGGAGTACCCGGTTTAGTACAGAGTTTTGCGGAAATGATTATTGAGTTTGTGGATACTCAAGTTAAAGACAGTTTTCATGGACACAGTAAATTAATTGCCCCGTTAGCATTAACTATCTTTTGTTGGGTATTTTTGTGGAACTTTATGGACTTGTTCCCAGTAGATATTTTTCCATTAATTGGATCTTTAATGGGTATTGATTATTTGCGTGTAGTCCCTAGTACAGATTTAAATGCTACTTTCGCAATGTCTATCTCTGTCTTTTTTCTAATTATTTTTTATAGTATTAAAATAAAAGGTGCTTGGGGTTTTGCAAAGGAGTTAATGTTTCAGCCTTTTGGACCTTGGCTTCTGCCATTTAATCTACTGCTAAAGTTAGTAGAAGAGATAGCAAAACCAATCTCACTCGCATTGCGGTTATTTGGTAATTTATATGCGGGCGAATTGATTTTTATTTTAATTGCTTTGTTGCCTTGGTATATTCAGCCTGTTTTGAGTTTTCCTTGGGCAATTTTTCACATCTTAATTATTACACTTCAAGCGTTTATATTCATGGTACTCACTATTGTGTATCTAAGTATGGCTCACGAAGATCACTAATTTTTTAACTTTACAACTAAACGATACATTTTGGAGGTTTCATGGAAATTGCAAGATTAATTGCTGATGTTCAAGGTATGACAGCGATTGCAGTAGGTCTGGTATTAGGTATGGGTGCGTTAGGAACAGCGATTGGTTTCGGTCTTTTAGGAGGTAAATTCTTAGAAGGTGCTGCTCGTCAACCAGAAATGGTGCCTATGTTGCAAGTAAAAATGTTTGTTGTTGCTGGTTTGCTGGATGCGGTAACTATGATTGGTGTTGGTTTGGCTCTGTTCTTTACCTTTGCTAATCCATTCCTGTCTGCTGTACAAGCGGCAGCGGGCTAGTTTTAAAAATTATTAATTCATTATAATTTAAGCAACAAGAGGGACGCATCGTGAGTATCAATGCTACTCTGATTGGGCAAATGATCACCTTTGCACTTCTGGTATGGTTTACCATGAAGTACATTTGGCCTCCTTTATTTGACTCTTTAGAAGAACGTAGAAAAAAGATTGCAGAAGGTTTGGCGGCTGCCGAAAAAGGTCAGGAAGCCATGCAGTTAGCGGAAAAAAAAGCTAAGAATGTTTTAAAAGAAGCTAAAGAGCAATCTTCTGAAATAGTCAGTCTTGCGCAAAAACGTGCAAATGAAATTGTTGAAGAATCTAAAGAACTCGCCAAGAAAGAAGGTGAGCGCTTGATTCTTTCTGCAAAATCACAGATTGATCAAGAAATACAACAAGCTAGGGAAGGTCTTCGTCAAGAAGTTGTTGTTTTAGCTTTCAGTGCAGCTCAACAGATTTTGAAAGCAGAGATTGATCAAGCTAAGCACCAAGACATTATTAGTAAAATATCTAATCAGTTAGCAGGATAAGCAGCAAATGAGCGAACTGGCAACATTGGCAAGGCCTTATGCAGCAGCTGTGTTTAAAAGAGCTAAAGAAACAGAGAGTGCTGAAAAGTGGTCTCAGAATTTGGCTTTCATGTCTGATGTTCTATTAAATCAGGATATTTCGGTTATTGTCGATAATCCTAGAATAAGCAGAACTCAAGTATCTGAAATAATGTTGGATATTTGCAAGCAACAAATTGATGCAGAATGTGAAAATTTTCTGAAATTGTTAATTCAGAATAATCGTTTGTCATTGTTAGTGACAATCAAGCGATTATTTGAAGCTTATAAAGCTGAAGACGAAGGCTATGTCGATGTTGAAGTTTCTACAGCTTATGAGTTTGAAGAGAATGCTTGGCAGAATTTTGTTGCAACATTGGAAAGAATTTTAAACAAAAGTGCCCGTATTACCGTGAGCTTGGATAAGTCATTAATTGGCGGTGTTTGGGTACGGGCAGGCGACAGAGTAATTGATGGATCTATAAAAGGCCAGCTTCAATACATGCAAAAAACTCTAAAGTGAGAGCGAGAAAAAGAACATGCAATTAAATCCATCTGAAATAAGTGATCTAATTAAGAAAAAGATCGAGAATTTCGACGTCAGTGCCGAATCCTATACAGAAGGTACTGTTGTCAGTGTAACTGACGGTATCGTAAGAGTACATGGTCTTTCTGAAGCTATGCAAGGTGAGATGCTGGAATTTCCCGGTAACACGTTCGGAATGGCTCTTAACCTAGAAAGGGATTCCGTTGGGGCGGTAATATTAGGTGCCTATCAACACATCTCTGAAGGTGATACAGTCAAATGTACAGGAAAAATTTTAGAAGTACCTGTTGGTGAAGCATTATTAGGTCGTGTTGTCGATGCACTGGGTAAGCCAATTGATGGTAAAGGTGCGATTGAGACCACTCAAACTTCGCCGATTGAAAAGATTGCGCCTGGTGTTATTGCGCGTCAATCAGTTGATCAGCCGGTTCAGTTAGGTTTAAAGTCAATTGATGCAATGATTCCTGTCGGTCGTGGACAGCGCGAATTGATTATTGGTGATAGACAAACGGGTAAAACGGCTATTGCTGTCGATGCCATTATCAACCAAAAAGGCACCGGCATAAAATGTATTTATGTTGCCATTGGTCAAAAACGATCATCCATCGCTAATGTTGTGAGAAAGCTTGAAGAACATGGTGCAATGGCTCATACCATTATTGTTTCTGCTTCTGCATCTGAATCAGCAGCATTGCAATTTATCGCACCTTATACCGGCTGTTCGATGGGTGAGTTTTTCCGCGACCGCGGCGAAGACGCATTAATCATATACGATGATTTAACAAAACAGGCTTGGGCTTATCGTCAAGTGTCATTATTGTTACGTCGTCCACCTGGTCGGGAAGCTTATCCTGGTGACGTTTTCTATTTGCATTCTCGTTTATTAGAAAGAGCTGCACGTATTAATGCTGAAGAAGTTGAAAAACTAACTGATGGTCAAGTAAAAGGTAAGACCGGTTCGCTGACTGCTTTGCCAATTATTGAGACTCAAGGTGGTGACGTATCAGCTTTCGTTCCAACGAACGTGATTTCTATTACCGATGGTCAGATTTTCTTAGAAAGTAATCTTTTTAACTCAGGTATTCGTCCAGCAGTGAATGCAGGTCTTTCAGTATCTCGAGTGGGTGGTGCGGCACAAACTAAAATTATTAAAAAATTAGGTGGTGGTACACGGCTTGATTTAGCTCAATATAGAGAATTGGCTGCGTTTGCACAGTTTGCATCTGATTTGGACGAAAGTACGCGTAAACAAATTGAACGTGGTCAGCGTGTAACAGAGTTAATGAAGCAAAATCAGTATTCGCCAATGTCAGTAGCTCAAATGGCTATTTCGTTATTTGCCGCGAATGAAGGTTTCTTGGATAAAGTTGAAGTTAATAAAGTTTTAGATTTTGAAGCGGCACTTCATTCCTATTTTAGATCCGAGCATGCAGAACTAATGGATAAGATTAATGCAACCGGTGATTTTAATGATGATATTAAAAATGGTTTGCAGTCTGTAATAGAAACTTTTGTCAAAACCCATAGCTGGTAAGGGGCTATATAATGGCTGTTGGCAAAGAAATACGCAGCAAAATTGGAAGTATTAAAAATACACAGAAGATTACTCGAGCCATGGAAATGGTGGCCGCGAGTAAAATGCGAAAAACCAAAGATAGAATGCAGGCGACTCGTCCCTATTCCAAAAAAATGGGACGAATCATAAAGCATTTAGCGCATGCAAATCCTGAGTATAAGCATCCATTTCTAGTACAACGTCAAGTCAAACGGGTAGGGATTATTGTAATTAGTTCAGATCGTGGTTTATGTGGCGGTTTGAATTCAAATCTATTCAGAAAAACTTTACCTCATTTAATCGAGTGGGATAAAGATAATGTTGAAATAGATATTTGTGCGATTGGATCAAAAGCGGCAAGTTTTTTCGGGAATTTGAAAAAAATTAATTTGATTGGTCATGTGTCTAAGTTGGGTGATACACCTGAATTACAAGATATCGTTGGCATAATTCAAATTATGATTGATGCATATGAACAAAATAAAATTGATGAGTTATATGTCATAAGTAATGAATTTGTTAACACGATGACGCAGCGACCTAGCATAGAAAAGGTGCTGCCAGTGGCAACAGATGCAATAGAACATGACCTCAATAGACATTGGGATTATATTTATGAGCCGGATGCGAAAGAAGTACTTGATCATGTATTGATTCGTTATATTGAATCTATTGTTTATCAAGGGCTGGTTGAGAATAACGCTTGTGAACAGGCGGCAAGAATGGTCGCAATGAAAAGTGCATCGGATAATGCCGGTAAATTAATTAAAGAATTGCAATTGATCTATAACAAAGCCAGACAAGCCGCAATCACTCAAGAAATTTCAGAAATTGTTGCCGGAGCCGCTGCTGTTTAAGCCCTAGCAAATGATAAAACACTAAGAGGACAACTTAATGAGTTCGGGTAAAATCGTTCAGATTATTGGTGCGGTTGTAGACGTAGAGTTTTCACGCGAAGAACTGCCTAAAGTATATGATGCTTTAAATGTAGAAAATAATGGGTTGGTGCTAGAAGTTCAGCAACAACTTGGTGATGGAATCGTCAGAACCATTGCTATGGGTACTACAGATGGATTGAGTAGAGGATTGTCAGTAACCAATACAAATGCACCTATCTCGGTTCCTGTTGGACAGGAAACGTTAGGTCGTATTATGAATGTGTTAGGGCAGCCTATCGATGAGAAAGGACCTATTGGAGAAAAAGTACAATGGGGAATACACCGCGAAGCACCAAGCTACGCTGAACAAGCCGCTGCCAATGAACTACTGGAAACAGGAATCAAAGTTATTGATTTGATCTGTCCTTTCAGTAAAGGTGGGAAAGTTGGATTATTCGGTGGTGCGGGAGTAGGTAAAACTGTAAACATGATGGAATTAATCAGAAATATTGCTATTGAGCATAGTGGATATTCTGTGTTTGCGGGTGTGGGTGAACGTACTCGTGAAGGTAACGATTTTTATCACGAAATGACTGATTCTAATGTTATCGATAAAGTATCATTAGTTTACGGACAAATGAATGAGCCGCCAGGAAATAGATTACGTGTTGCGTTAACAGGCTTAACGATGGCAGAGTATTTCCGTGATGAAGGTCGTGATGTATTATTCTTCGTTGATAATATTTATCGTTATACTTTAGCAGGAACAGAAGTATCTGCTTTATTAGGTCGTATGCCTTCTGCGGTAGGTTATCAGCCAACACTAGCTGAAGAAATGGGTGTTTTACAAGAACGAATCACCTCAACTAAGACTGGTTCTATTACTTCAATTCAAGCTGTTTACGTACCTGCCGATGATTTGACAGACCCTTCACCAGCGACTACTTTCGCGCATTTAGATGCTACGGTCGTATTGTCTAGACAAATTGCAGAGTTAGGTATCTATCCGGCTATTGATCCATTGGATTCAACTAGTCGACAGTTAGATCCTCTTGTTATTGGTCAAGATCATTACGATGTTGCTAGAAAAGTGCAAAAAACTTTACAGCGATATAAAGAATTGCGGGATATTATTGCTATTCTAGGTATGGATGAGTTATCTGAAGATGACAAACTAATTGTTGCAAGAGCGCGTAAAGTTCAACGCTTTTTATCCCAACCGTTCTTTGTTGCGGAAGTATTTACTGGATCACCAGGCAAATATGTTTCATTAAAAGACACCATAGCTGGATTTAAGGGAATTATTGAAGGTGAGTACGATGCTATTCCTGAACAAGCTTTTTATATGGTAGGTACCATTGATGAAGCTTTAGAAAAAGCTAAGTCGCTTAAGAGCTAGTAATATATTTTAGGTAATAACCATGACTATGACCGTACATGTAGATATCGTAAGCGCAGAAAAAGAAATTTTTTCTGGACTGGCAGAAATGGTATTTGCACCGGCAGAACTCGGTGAAGTTGGTATTTCACCTCGTCACGCGCCGTTTTTAACAAGACTTAATCCTGGTGAAGTACGAGTAAAGGTATCTGAAAAGGAAAGTTATCCATTTTTTATATCCGGTGGTATTTTAGAGGTACAGCCTCATCTAGTCACTATATTGGCGGACACTGCTATAAGAGCTAAAGATATTGACGAGGCTGCTGCCATTGAAGCTAAAATAAGAGCTGAGGAAGCTTTAGCGGATAAATCAGGTAAAATTGATTATGCGACTGCTCAAGCGCAATTATTACAAGCAATCATGCAATTGAGAACACTTGATAGATTACGAAAACGTGGGGAATAGCATATTTGCTAATTAATAACTGGCGGTATCTCCGTCATTAATTCAACTCCTAAGCTTGATAACGTAAGGATGCGTTATCGAGCTTTTTTGTTATATGGACTATGAAAAATGAAAATAACGACTATCATTCTTGCTGCGGGTAAAGGTACACGTATGCACTCCGATCTTCCAAAAGTTTTACATAAAATAGCCGACAAGTCTTTAGTAAGACATGTTTATGATGCGAGTAGCCAGTTAGAAAACAATCAGATTCAGATAGTTGTTGGACATCAAGCTGAACTGGTTAGAGATTACATGCACGGTTTAAATGTTAATTGGGTTGAACAAAAGCAACAACTGGGTACAGGGCATGCTGTTCAGCAAGCAAGCACTTACATAGCTGATGATCAAGTTGTGTTAATTTTGTTTGGTGATGTTCCTTTGTTAAAGACGGAAACAATCAAAAAAATTGTTGCAGATGTTAATGAGAGTACATTATCTTTATTGACAGTATTCTTAGAAAACCCAAAAGGATATGGCAGAATTATTAGAGATGAAGATCAAAAAGTTATAAAAATTGTTGAAGAAAAAGATGCTACCGAGATAGAAAGGCAAGTGAGTGAAGTAAACACCGGTATTATGGCTGTATTAGGAAGGCATCTCAAAAAATGGTTAACACAGTTAGGAAATCAAAATGCGCAAGGCGAATATTATCTAACGGATGTCATTGCTATGGCTGTCACTGATGCTATTGAAATTGTTACTAGTCAACCAACAAGTGCTGATGAAGTACTCGGTGTTAATAATCGTTCTCAGTTGGCTTATTTAGAGAGGGTTTTTCAAGCTTCACAGGCAAGTAAACTTATGGAACAAGGCGTGACATTAAGAGATCCTGCTCGCTTTGATTTAAGAGGAGAAATCACAGGATTAGGTGAGGATATCTGTATTGATGTTAATGTTATCCTAGAAGGAAGTAATAAAATAGGGAATCGCGTAAACATAGGTCCTAATACCATAATAAAAAATGCAGTTATTGGTGATGACGTAGAGATTTTAGCTAATTGTGTGATTGAAAATGCATTAATAGGTAAGGGGTGCAGAATAGGTCCATACGCTCGACTACGTCCAGAAACAGAACTCGCAGAAAATGTACACATTGGCAATTTCGTTGAGATTAAAAAAGCATTAGTTGCCTCTGAAAGTAAAATAAACCATTTAAGTTATATTGGTGATGCGGAAGTTGGTAGCAAAGTCAATATAGGCGCAGGAACCATTACCTGTAATTATGATGGCGTTAATAAATTTAAAACGATTATTGAAGATGGTGCATTTATAGGGTCGGACACACAGTTGGTTGCACCAGTAACAGTTGGTAAAAATGCGACTATTGGAGCAGGCTCGACCATAACAAAAAATACCCCTGAAAATCAGCTGACCATCAGTAGAATAAAGCAATTTGTAATTCCAGGATGGCAGCGTCCTAGTAAAGTGGAGAAATAATTATGTGTGGAATTGTTGCGGGTATTGCTCAGCGTAATGTGGTGCCGATTCTGATAGAAGGATTAAAACGACTCGAGTATCGAGGTTATGATTCAGCTGGATTAGCAGTAATCAATAATAATCAGATTTTCCGAAAACGCGCTTTAGGGAAAGTTAAAGAACTTGAGGCATTATTGGATGCTGAGCCTATAAATGGTACGTTAGGTATAGCTCATACTCGCTGGGCTACCCATGGTGTGCCAAGCACAGCAAACGCTCATCCGCATATTAGCCGAAATCAAATTGCTGTCGTTCATAATGGAATTATTGAAAATTTTGAGCAATTAAAATCTCTTCAATTACAAAGAGGCCATGTATTCACTTCAGAAACTGATACGGAAGTCGTCGCTCACGAAATATTTGATGCTTTATTGGAGACAAAATCATTATTAACGGCTGTTAAAAAGACAATAAAAAAATTAGAAGGAAGCTTTGCGCTTGCAATTATGAGTTGTGAAGATCCAGATACTCTAATAATTTGCAGGAAAGGAAGCCCTTTAGTCATTGGTGTCGGTATTGGCGAATATTTTGTTGCATCTGATGTTGCCGCTTTACTACTAGTTACGCAACGATTTATATTTCTTGAAGAAGGAGATATTGCAGAGTTAAAAATAGATAAGCTGTCGATTTTTGATGTTAATGATCAGATTGTCCAACGAGCAATTAAGGTAAGTCAGTTAACGGTTGATTCAATTGATAAAGGCGAATATCGGCATTACATGCTAAAAGAGATATTTGAACAGCCATTTGCAGTGACTCAGACCTTGGAAGGCCGTTTTATAAATGGTCGATTACAAGAGAATTCCTTGGGGCATAATGCCTCATTGATTTTTGATAATGTTAAGGCGATTCAAATTCTAGCATGCGGTACAAGCTTTCATGCTGGATTAGTTGCACAGTATTGGTTTGAAGAATTAGCAGGTGTACCTTGCAGGGTTGAAGCAGCAAGCGAATTTCGTTACCGAAATCCAATTGTTGCCGAAGATACTCTAGTGATAACTATTTCACAATCAGGTGAAACAGCAGATACATTGGCAGCATTGCAGGAAGCAAAAAAATTAGGAGCTAAATATTCATTAGCAATTTGTAATGTTGCTGAAAGTTCATTAGTCAGGGAGTCCGATATTGCCTTAATGACTAGGGCGGGTGCTGAAATCGGTGTTGCTTCGACGAAAGCATTTACTACTCAGTTAGTTACTTTAATGTTATTGGTAATAGCCATTGGTAGGCGATTTAAATTATCCGACGAACTTGAGAATAAAATTTCACATGCATTAATAGGATTACCAACTAAGATTGAGCAAGTATTACTTTTGAATAATGAAATAAAGCAATTATCTGAAAAAATAGCCGAAAAACAAAATGCGTTGTTTTTGGGCAGAGGTTCACATTATCCAATAGCGATGGAAGGTGCACTTAAATTAAAAGAAATTTCGTACATTCATGCAGAAGCCTATTCAGCGGGTGAATTGAAACATGGACCCTTAGCACTGATAGATGCAGATATGCCTGTTATAACAGTTGCACCTAATAACAGCTTATTAGAAAAATTAAAATCTAATATTCATGAAGTCAGTGCCCGTGGAGGTCAATTGATTGTCTTTATGGATGAGTCATTGGAAACAGAAACTGATAGCAATATCCAAATTGTTAAAGTTCCTCAGGTTGATAACGAAGTATCACCCATTATTTATACTATTCCTTTGCAATTGTTGTCCTATCATGTTGCTGTGCTCAAAGGTACTGATGTTGATCAGCCAAGAAATCTTGCCAAATCAGTAACAGTAGAATAGAGGCTATAAGATGATGCCTAAAACAATCTTAATAACGGGCTGTTCTTCAGGTATTGGTTACATAACAGCTATTGAATTAAAAAAACGTGGTCATAAAATATTGGCTACGGCACGCAAACAAAATGATGTTGCGCGTTTAAAAGAGGCTGGTTTCTCTGCGTTTTATTTAGACCTTGCAGACAGTTCCAGTATTCGTATGGCTGTAGAGCAAATCCTAATAGAAACAACGGGAAAACTGGATGTACTATTCAATAATGCGGCATTTGGACAACCGGGTGCAGTTGAAGACCTAAGTCGAGATGTTTTGCGTGCACAGTTTGAAACAAATTTATTTGGTACTCATGAATTAACTAACCTGATAATTCCAGTGATGCGAAAACAAGGTCATGGACGAATTATTTACAATAGTTCAATTTTGGGTTTGGTTGCCATGACATACCGGGGGGCTTATAACGCAAGTAAATTTGCGCTTGAAGGGCTTGTTGATACGCTTCGTTTAGAATTATACGGTAGTAATATTTCTGTTTCTCTGATTGAACCAGGACCTATATTAAGCGATTTTAGAAAAAATGCGTTTTTACAATACCAAAAAAACATAGACACAACGCTGAGTCCACACAAAAATGTATATCAAATAATGGAATCGCGGTTACAAAAAGAAGGTCCCGCTGCCCCATTTACTTTGCCTGCAACAGCGGTTGCTAAAAAAGTCATTCATGCAGTGGAGTCGAAGCATCCAAAAATACGTTATTACGTGACATTTCCTACTTATCTTTTTGCAGTTCTCAAACGCATTTTACCCGTTTCTTGGTTAGATGTTTTGTTAAGATCGGTGAAATAAAAAAGATGTCTTTAGAAAAAACCTAAAATAAATTATTTAATGTCTGCAATTATCAAAAATGTTTTCTCAATTTAAGTTTAACTTTTATTATGAAAAATGTTAAAAATATTATTTTTGATCTTGGAGGAGTCATTATTAATTTAGATATTCCTCAAACAGTTGATGAATTTGGAAAACTGGGAATTTCTAATTTTGAAAATATATTTAATCAATTAGCCCAAACTCCTTTATTTGATCAGTTTGATAAAGGATTGATAACGGAAGACAACTTCTTTTTTAACATAAAAGAGAGTTTTAACTTAGACCATTCAATCGCTAAATTGGAGTTTGCTTGGAACGCTATGTTGCTCGATTTTCCTCGGCAAAGACTCGAACATTTACTGGAATATAAGCAAAAATACAATACTTTTTTATTAAGTAATACTAATTTCGCTCATATTAGGGCGTTTGAAAAAATTTTATTTGATGCTCATTCAGAAAATGATCTGAATAGATTTTTCAATAAAGTTTACTATTCTTGTCAAGTAAATCTACGAAAACCCGATATTGAGATATTTGAGCTTGTGCTTAAGGAAAATAACCTTAACGCCGAAGAAACATTGTTTATCGATGATACCATCACCCATATAAATGCAGCTAAGAAGCTAGGTATTAATGCAGTTCATTTACAGAAAGGTCAAGAATTTAAATTAATATTGGATAGCATTTTGGGTTAAAAATGATTTTAAAAAAATGGCGAACAACTTGGCTCATTATTCGCCCTACCAGTCTGAAGGTAGAAAACTCTTAACATTGAATTGGAAACAACTTTGGCGGATGTTTCTGATTCAATTATGCAAAAATATAACGTCTATCATTAGTTGACTATTGCTATGCCTATCCGGATAGTTTTGTCAAATTCAAGTCTGGAAAAACCCTCCGAAACAATTCGGAGGGTTTTACTAATTATTTACCTGCTTTTTGTTCTTCTGTTGCGTGATTGCTAGTTTTTCTTTTTTCTAAGTTAGCAAACGTTTCAGTTTGTAATTGTGCAACTGCGCCACTTTGTAAGTGAGCAGATTTTTCACCTTTTAAAAACATTACAACAACAACCATAGCCACGATGCAGCCACCAACGATTAACCATAAGCTGTTATCATTTTCTTTAACTTCTGACATTTTAAAATCCTCTCTAGTAATTAATATTATAAATTATTCCCTTTCCTCTAAAGGGCAACTCACAACGAACTTTATGAATTGGTTGTTTTAAAGCTAAACAACGGTTATTTTTTACCATGAGTTATTATGTTAGGTCAAATATTTAAGCTGAGTAAGTTTGTTAGAAAGCATTCTTAGCAAAAAGAATAAGCCGCTTCGTTATTTGAATTGCTGTAAAACTGCAGTTATCATGCAGATTAAGTAAGAGGGGTTAGTAAAATTATTTTGAATAAAATTTTTTTAAAAGTATCAAAATTGAAGGTAGGTTCTGCCTATTAAGCAATAAATTTTACTTATTGATTTGTCATAGAATTGTAAACAAATATTCATTTTTTTGTCATAGAAGGGCTTTATGCTTTAGTCAAAAACGATAACAACTATATCTCTGGAACTAAGTCTATTTAATCTGTAAGAGGATCAAATTAGATATTCCAGAATATCACTAGAAGGGTATAAAAATGAGATTACTTCTCTCCATACACAAATGTGATGTTTTTATGTTTACCTGGCTAATAAACGTAAAAATGCATGGACAATTAAGTAAAATGTGTCGATATTTATCGAAAACAGGTGATGGACAACTCTATACGTTGATCATTATTGTTTCGTATCTATCCGAAGGATTTGATAATTTATTTCTACAATCAATTTTGCTTGCTTTTTTAATTGAAAGACCTGCTTATTTTATTTTAAAAAATGGCTTCAAAAGAAATCGTCCTGAAGCGGCTTTAAAAAATTTTCGTAGTATAATCACCCCCTCTGATAAATTTAGTTTTCCATCAGGGCACACATCAGCTGCTTTTATGATGGCGACGATTGTCGCATATTTTTTTCCAATAATAATGATTCCGCTCTATTGTTGGGCGGCTTTAGTTGGGTTTTCTAGAGTGGTTTTAGGTGTTCATTTCCCTACAGATACTCTGATGGGGGTGGCTTTAGGGGTTAGTACGGCATTATTAAGTTTAGGACAGATTATATAATGAAAATTTTTTATGGAGTCCAAGGCACTGGCAATGGGCATATTACTCGAGCCAGAGTGATGGCAAAAGAGCTCTATTCTGCAGGTATCGACGTTACATTTCAGTTTACCGGACGTCCTGCAAATAAGTACTTTGATATGGAGATTTTTAAAGATTATCAGGTAAGAGAAGGATTAACTTTCAGTACTAATAAGGGACACGTAAATTATTTAAAAACAGCATTTGAGACAAAGTATGCTACCTTTTTTAAAGATATAAAATGTTTAGATTTGAGTCCCTATGATTTGGTAATCACTGATTTCGAACCGGTTACTGCTTGGGCAGGCAAGAGGCAGAAAAAATCTATTTTAGGTATTGGGCATCAATACGCATTTAATCATAAAATCCCTCGTGCAGGTGCCGATCCAATAGCAGTTCAAATAATGAAATATTTCGCGCCTGCTGACAATAATGTAGGGTTACATTGGCATCATTTCAATCAGCCTATTTTACCGCCTATTATTGAAACGCCAGAAACACCTAAAAATTATATTAAAAATAAAATAGTTGTTTATCTACCTTTTGAAGATCAGAACCAAGTAATAAAATTGCTTTCAGTTTTTAAAGATTTTAATTTTCATATTTATTCACCAGAGTTAGCGGTGTCGGATTTTGACCACATTACTTGTAATAGCTTATCTAGAGAGGGTTTCAAGAAAGATTTGTACGATTGTGCTGGTATTATTAGCAATGCCGGTTTTGAATTAGCAAGCGAGTCCTTACAACTCGGTAAAAAAATTCTTACAAAGCCTTTGCACTCGCAAATGGAACAAATTTCCAATGCCGCTGCACTAAAACAGTTAGGGTATGGTCACACTATGGTTGATTTGGATTTATCAACTATCGGTGATTGGTTGCATGAAGCTCAAGCGACACTGGTAACCTATCCAAATGTAGCAAAGCATATTGTCGAATGGATTACTCAAGGCATGCCAAAAATCGAAGGGAGTTTTATCGATAATATTTGGCAAGAGGTTAAAGTCTCTAAAATTAATATCTAACCTATTTGTATGTATAGAAAAACTGAGTATATTTTATACTCAGTTTTTTGGCTATCGATAGGTGCTACGGATTATTCTGATTCATTTATGATTTGGTCATCTTCATTTAAATCTTCAGATATTGAGCCATTGTTGAAATTAGCATATTCAATGATATGAAATTCTCCGCTCCAGTCCTCTGCTATTAGCGTGCAGGATTCCACCCAATCACCGCAATTAAGATAGTGAATTCCTTCAATTTCTTTGTTGGCAGCCGAATGTATGTGCCCACAAATTACACCGTCTAATTGTAGTTCTTTACAGTGTTTAGCCAAAACAATTTCAAATTGAGTTATAAAAGAAACTGCTGATTTGACTTTATGTTTAACAAATCGTGATAGAGACCAATAGCCGAAACCAAAATGGCGTCTAATCCAATTAAAATGTCTATTAAGTGTTAGTAGACTTTCATAGCCAATATCGCCTAGTATGGCAATTTGTTTGTGGTAACGAGTAACAATGTCGTAGTTGTCTCCATGAGTGAGTAAATATGATTTATTACTAGCCGTCTTGTAGATCAATTCGTTGTAAATCTCAACATTACCTACATTTAAGTCCCCGTGCGATAAAAAATTACGTAAGAACTCATCATGATTCCCAGAAATATAAACGACACGTTTATTTTTTGAAAATTTCAATATTTTTCTTAAAAAATTAGTGTGGTCTTGATGCCAGTACCAACCTCGTTTTATTTTCCATCCATCGATAATATCACCTAATAAATAAATTTCATCAAAACTGATTTTTTTTAAAGTTTTTATTAAATAACCAGCTTTACATGAGCGTGTGCCAAGATGGATGTCTGATATAAATACCGATTTATAAGGTGTTTTAGCTGTTTTACTCATTATTTTCTTCGCTAAGTTTAATTAAAATGAAATACAACAAGGTCATATAAAAAACACCCTTAGGGCATTATTGGTTTGTTAATCTTTTATAGGTGGTGGCGCTAACACTGTTCTAGATCCATTAGATTCAGCTGAACTTACTATTCCGGCCATCTCCATATTTTCAATGATGGTTGCTGCTCGGTTATAGCCAATTTTAAAGCGTCTTTGAACGCTGGATATTGATGCTTTTCGCGAGTCTGTAACAAACATTACGGCTTCATCATACAAAGGATCATTTTCGGCGTTATGCGTGTTAAAACTACTACTCGCAAATTGATCGTTACTATCAGACAACTCTTGGGTAATTTCGGGCAAATAATTGGCAGGAGCTGTTTGTTTTAAAAACTCAACCACTTGATGCACTTCGTGGTCGTCAACAAAAGCACCATGAGCCCGAATAGGTATACTTGTTCCTGATGGTAAAAAAAGCATGTCTCCGTTTCCTAGCAAAGTTTCTGCGCCACCTTGATCTAAGATCGTGCGTGAATCTATTCGTGAAGAAACCTGAAACGAAATACGGGTAGGAACGTTTGCTTTTATTAATCCGGTTAAAACATCAACAGAAGGTCTTTGTGTTGCTAGTATTAAATGAATTCCTGCCGCTCTGGCTTTTTGCGCTAAACGTGCAATTAATTCTTCCACTTTTTTTCCGACAATCATCATCATGTCAGCTAGCTCATCAATGATAATGACGATACTGGGGAGTGTAGTTAGAATAGGAAATTCTTCTCCATCGGGGAGTGGCGTTGTTATCTGAAACATCGGATCTCTGATAGTTTCTCCACGACTAGTTGCGTCATTAATAAGCTGATTAAATCCCGCCAGATTTCTGACTCCCATTTTTGACATTAATTTATATCGTCGTTCCATTTCTGCAACAGCCCAACGTAATGCATTACTGGCTTCTTTCATGTCGGTAACGACAGGTGTTAATAAGTGTGGAATACCTTCATAAACAGAGAGTTCGAGCATCTTTGGATCAATCATAATCATTCGCACTTGTTCATGTGTTGCTTTATAAAGCAAACTGAGAATCATTGTGTTAATGGCGACCGATTTACCTGAACCAGTGGTTCCTGCAACTAGAGCGTGAGGCATTTTTCCTAAATCAGCAACTATGGGAATTCCAGCTATATCTTTGCCCATAGCTAATGTCAGTAAAGACTTTGCTTTTGTGAAACTATTGGCTTCCAAAAGTTCACGTAAATTAACCATTTCCCGTTCACGGTTAGGAATTTCTAAACCAACGACTGACTTTCCGGGGATAATTTCGACTATACGAACACTTGTTACTAACAAAGCTCTCGCTAAATCTTTAGATAAACTACTAATACGACTGACTTTTACGCCTGCAGCGGGTTGTAGTTCAAAGCGGGTAATGACAGGTCCAGGATGAAAACCAATAACACTGACAGTAACATTAAAATCAGCTAGAATTTCTTCAACTTTACTTGACATTGCTTCTAAATCGCTCTGAGAATACCCGGTGACATGATTTTCACGCGTATCAAGTAAATCAAGTGAAGGTAGAATGTTTGATTGATTGGAAGGTGTCGAAGGTCGTGGTGATTTGGAAAAAAGTTTCTCCATTTTTCCAAGCGGTTGTTCTATTGGATCAGTTATAGGGGAATGTACTTTTATGGGTTTTATTTTAGAAACTTTTTTAGTTTTTTTATGGGTAGTTCCAATCGGATCAGCAGGTTTTGATTCTGTTTTGCGTAACATCAGTAGCTTACGAAGGCAGAGATGGCAAGCAATGCATGTGTGTTTTCCAAAGAAATCAACTAAGGTTACCCAAGATAATTCTGTTACCAAAGTGATGCCAGCTAATAATAAAACAATAAGAAATAAAGTTGCGCCAGAATTACCAAACAAAGTTAGCAATTTCTCTCCGGTTTCTTCGCCTAATATGCCGGCAACGCTCCGAGGCAGCTCTATGCTGATCCGTATGGGATATAGATAAAGTAAAGTTGATAAAGAGACTATGGTAGCAAAAACACCTAAAATGATAATTAATCGCTTTTCAAAATTATATTTAATTTCCCTGAAAAAAAGGTAGCTTTGCCAAAAAATTAATAATGGGAATAGATACGCGATTAAGCCAAAGAAATTTAAGCAAATATCCGCAAGCCAAGCACCTATAACACCACAGGCATTCATCACTTTTTCAGTGGTAGGTGGATGTAACCAGCCTCCATCTTCGTGATTAAAAGTAACCAGCGCGATTAATAAAAACAAGGCACTGGCAAAACTAGCTAGAATGGTAACTTCGCGCAGACCGCGAAAGGTTCTTTCTTCCAAAACAGCGGACATAATTATTGACTCGATATGTTAAATATCAGTGAGGGATGAGTATATATTAACGCATCTATTTTACGAGACTTTTGTATAAGTTCAAAAGCTTTGGTTAGTACAATTTTACAAGTATAACTTATTGATTTTATAAGATCATAAAAAATAATTATTGATACATTGTCTTTTTTTAGTAAACAATGCTAAATGAAAAACTGGTTTTATAAGAAAAATTTTTAATGTAAAAAAGTAAAGGTTATTTACCCCAAAGCCTTTAATGGGCATAATTTATAAGATAATTTTTCAATTTTCTAGAGATTTAAAATGAGTAGTAGCAAACATTGTCGTCTATTAATTCTTGGTTCCGGTCCTGCAGGTTACACTGCCGCTGTTTATTCTGCTCGTGCAAATTTAAATCCAGTGATGATTACTGGTATGCAGCAAGGAGGGCAATTAACGACAACAACAGAAGTAGATAATTGGCCAGGCGATGTAGAAGGGTTGCAGGGACCTGATTTGATGGAAAGAATGCGTTTACACGCAGAACGTTTTGATACCGAAATTATTTTCGATCATATCCATACCGCTAACTTATTATCTCGACCATTCACCTTAGTGGGTGATTCATCTACTTATACATGCGATGCATTAATCATTGCTACTGGGGCTTCTGCTCGTTATTTAGGTTTAGAATCAGAAGAAGCTTTTAAAGGAAAAGGAGTCTCTGCTTGTGCTACCTGTGATGGTTTTTTCTATCGAAATAAACCCGTTGCGGTTATAGGTGGCGGGAATACTGCGGTTGAAGAAGCCTTGTATTTATCAAATATAGCATCAAAAGTGATTGTTGTTCATCGTCGCGATAAGTTTCGTTCCGAGAAAATTTTATCTGATAAGTTGATTGAAAAATCTAAGACCGGAAACGTGGTTATAGAGTGGAACTATACCTTGGATGAAGTGTTAGGTGATGACATGGGGGTGACGGGTATTCGTATAAAAAGTACCCAAGATGATTCTTTCAAGGAGATTGATGTACACGGTGTCTTTATAGCTATTGGTCACACTCCTAATACAGAAATATTTTCTGGACAGCTAGAAATGGATCATGGATACATCAAAGTTAATAGTGGTATTCAGGGGAATGTTACTGCGACTAGTATAAAAGGCGTGTTTGCGGCAGGCGATGTGATGGATTCAGTTTACAAGCAAGCAATCACTTCTGCGGGTGCTGGTTGTATGGCTGCATTAGACGCAGAAAAGTATTTAGATGATTTAGTTGATGGATTGTAGTGAGAATATTTTATTATTCGAATAAATTCTGTTGTTTTTTCCATTATGCAGTTGACGGTTCTTGATCCAAGCACGCCTGAAGAAGACTTTCCTGCGTTAGAAAGCGCTTTAACAGAGCCAGATGGATTACTTGCTGTAGGTGGCTGTCTGTCAGAAACAAGATTGATAACAGCTTATCGAAAAGGCATTTTTCCTTGGTACAACGAAGGCGATCCAATACTTTGGTGGTCGCCAAATCCAAGAATGGTGTTGTTTCCAGATGATTTAATAATTTCTACCAGTCTAGGCAAAAAGTTACGAAAAAAAATTTTTGAATGTACAATCGATTCGGCATTTGGTGATGTAATTGATGCTTGCGCCGATTCTAGACGCGATGCAGGTACGTGGATAAGTTCGGAAATCAATCAAGCTTATAGACAATTACACAGAGCCGGAATTGCTCATTCAGCAGAAGCCTGGATAAATGGTGAGCTTGTAGGAGGCTTATACGGTGTTGCTATCGGGGGCGTTTTTTTTGGTGAATCAATGTTTCATTTTGTTTCTGATGCATCAAAAGTAGCTTTTGTGCATCTAGTAAATCAATTAAAATCATGGGATTATCAATTGATAGATTGTCAAATTTATTCAAATCATCTATCCAGTGTAGGGGGACAGGAAATTGAGCGAACATATTTTACTCAATTACTTGAACAGTACTGTTATGCGCCTGTTCACCCTGCTGCTTGGCAGCATTAATGCAGTCTTTACCTATATTTTTATCATCGACCCATACATGCGGTTATCTAGATGACCATGTGGCACAATCAATTTTTATTGATCCATCAGTTCCGTTATCATCGTTAATCTATAGCGAATTGATAAAAAAAGGATTTCGTCGTAGTGGGGATGATGTCTATAGACCCTATTGTCTAAATTGTAATCAATGTATTCCTGTTAGATTGATGGTAAATCAATTTCACCCAAATAGAAGCCAAAAACGCTGCTGGCAAAAAAATATAAATACAGTTGCGACCGTTAAGCCTGCAGTTTTTGAGCAGGATCATTTTCAAATGTATTTGCGTTATCAACTAGCTAGGCACAATGGAGGTGATATGGCTGATGCCAGTAAAAATGACTATATTCGCTTTTTGGGTAGCTCTTGGTGCGATATCAAATTTATTCAATTTACGGTCAATGATGAGTTAGCGGCAGTAACGGTTGTAGATGAAATTGAGAATTCATTATCAGCGGTATATACATTTTTTGAACCTAAATTCGCTGCTTACAGTTTGGGAACGTATGCGGTTTTATGGTTGATTCAGCAAGCAATAACGGATCATAGAGACTATTTATATTTAGGTTTTTGGATAAAATCGAGCAGAAAAATGGCTTACAAAAGCAACTATCAGCCATTACAGTTATTTAATGGAAATCAGTGGGTTGATTTCTCTTTTTGAGTCTATTTGATAGTTTACAAAATAATAGCCACACACTTTTATTGCTAATAATAAGATTATGTTACAATACTCGCTTTTAATTACCTGAGTAAAAAAATGGCTAAAGAAGATCAAATAGAAATGGAAGGAAAAGTGATTGATACACTTCCAAATACAATGTTTCGTGTTCAGTTAGAAAATGGTCACATTGTAACTGCCCATATTTCTGGAAAAATGAGAAAACATTATATTCGAATCTTAACCGGTGACAGCGTTAAGGTAGAGATGACACCCTATGATCTCACTAAGGGGCGTATTTCGTTCCGCATGCGTTAGTTGGTAGGTTATTACCAACTATATTGAGAGCATTCGTTCTTAACTGTTTTCAGAGACGCTCAATTCTTTGCTTTCTATAGCAAATGCCAGTTCGTCATTTTCCACATAGATTCTAACATGACCTCCGTTTGTTAATTTGCCAAACAATAAATCATTGGCTAGTGGTTTTTTGATGCACTCTTGAATTAATCGAGCCATAGGTCTTGCTCCCATCTTTGGATTACAGCCATGTTTTGCTAACCATAAACGGGCATCGGTTGCCAATGATAATGTCACTTGTTTATCAGCTAGTAATGCTTCTAGTTCGAAGATGAATTTATCAACAACGTGACCAACCACATTGATGTCCAAAGGTTTAAATTGAATAACCGCATCCAGTCGATTGCGAAATTCAGGTGAAAACCACTTTTCAATTGCTTTTAGGCTATCAGAAGTGTGGTCTTGATGGCTAAAACCAATGGATGCTCGACTGCCTTCTTCTGCTCCAGCATTAGTTGTCATGACCAGAATAATGTTTCTAAAGTCTGCTTTTCGACCATTATTGTCTGTGAGTGTGCCGTGATCCATGACTTGTAATAATAAATTGAAGACATCTGGATGTGCTTTTTCTAATTCATCAAGCAATAAGACCGCATGTGGATGTTTGGTTACCTGCTCAGTTAGTAATCCACCTTGATCAAAACCGACATAGCCTGGGGGCGCACCGATAAGTCTGGAAACAGTGTGTCGCTCCATATATTCAGACATATCAAAGCGAATCAATTCAATGCCAAGTACTTTGGCAAGTTGACGAGTTACCTCTGTTTTACCTACGCCAGTAGGACCGGAGAACAGAAAAGAACCAATGGTCTTTTGACTATCCCTTAATCCTGCGCGAGCTAACTTGATTGCAGATGACAAAGTGCATATAGCTTCATCCTGACCAAAAACCAGCATTTTTAGATTTTTTTCCAAATTTGCCAGTTTGTCTTTGTCGTTAGATCCAACTGATTTCGCAGGAACGCGTGCTATTTTTGATACGATATCTTCAATTTCAGCAATATCTATCAAGGCTTTCCGTTCTGATTCTGCGGTCATGCGTTGTTTTGCGCCTGCTTCGTCAATTACATCAATCGCTTTATCAGGTAAATGACGGTCATTAATGTAGCGGTCTGACAATTCTGCAGCAACTCTCAAAGCATCAGGGGAATACTTTACATCATGATGTTCTTCAAAACGTGATTTAAGACCTTTTAAAATAAGGATAGTCTCTTCGACAGAGGGTTCAAGCACATCAATTTTTTGGAAACGCCGAGCCAATGCGTGATCTTTTTCAAACACTCCGCGCTAT
>Ga0214192_1000304_pt1 | contig 31374 bp, 26 predicted proteins | sample TroBogEpilimnion_44_FD_153030 | JGI IMG/M metagenome (GOLD analysis project Ga0214192, IMG submission 153030) | Freshwater microbial communities from Trout Bog Lake, WI - 29JUL2008 epilimnion | ecosystem: Environmental > Aquatic > Freshwater > Lake > Epilimnion/Euphotic zone | place: Trout Bog... | reverse complement strand
CTCTCGGGCCTCGTGCCCACCAACAGTGTGGGGCGCCAACGTAAGACGTTCTCTGGAGTTCGGTAAGGAAACGGTTGGAATGCAATCCGAGGGTTGCCCCTCGTGCCCGTTGAGTTAGTAGCCGAGCTCGAGGTCGACGACGCCCTCCAAGGGCTCGCCAGCCAAGTAGCGCTCCAAGTTCTCGCAGAACTGCTCGAGGGCGGAGGCCATGTACGGCGCCCCCATCCACGACGAGTGTGGGGTGAGGCGGACCTGGGGGTGGTGGTAGAGCCAGTGCTCTGCGTCGAGCAGTGGCTCGGGATCACAGACGTCGAGGCTGGCTCGAGCCGCGCCATCTCGGTCGAGCCAGCGCTTGAGCGCATCCTGATCGACGAGTGCACCTCTGGCGATGTTGACGAGGTGGAGACCAGGTGTGGCGAGGTTGAGCACCGAGTCGTTGATGAGGTGCGCCGTCGCATCGGTACTCGGTGCGCAGAGCACGAGGTGATCGACCGATGCGATGAGGTCGGGTAGCGAGGTCTCGATGGTGACCCCAGGGAGTTCGCTCGGGATGGGGCGTCGACGCATCGCTGCGACCTCCATGCCGAAGGCGAGCGCAAGTTGGGCGATGCGCTGGCCGATGCCACCGAAGCCGACCAGTCCGAGTCGTTGGCCAGCGAGGTTCTTCGGTTGGATCGTTCGGCCATCCTCCAAGGGAACCTCTTGGATGTTCCAGACCCATGGGCCAGACGGAGGTTGCTGGAGCCAGAACTCGGGGAAGTGGCGGTTCTTCGCCAACATGACGGCGAGGACGTACTCAGCAATGGGTTGGGCGAGCGCCCCTCTGGCACAGGTGACGATCGGTGCGGTGAGCATTGCGGGATGTGCGCTGTCGATGCCGGTGTAGGGGAGGGCATTCCACGCCACGCCTGACGCAGCGGCAGCGATGGCTTCACTCGAGAGGTGACTGGCGAACAAGATGGCGTCGGAGGGAATCGGGCCGTCGTAGCCCCGAAGGTCGATGACGGTGACCTCGGGGAACTGCTCATGCAGACGCGCAATTGCGCCTGGAACCCCGGCGACGAGGACGGTGGTCACAGGACCAGTTCGGCCATGGTCCGCAGGTCAGCGACTGAGCCGTTGATGAGGAGGGTGGTCAGCATCGACTCCTTCCACATCTCGAGGTCGTCGCGAATCTTCTCCTTCGGACCAACGAGGGCGATGTCTTCGACCATCTTCGTGGGCACGGCAGCCGTTGCCTCGTCCTTGTAGCCAGCCAAGTAGAGCTCTTGGATCTTGGTGGCTTCGGCTTCCCAGCCCATGCGGCAGAACACGTCGAAGTGGAAGTTCATCTCCTTGGCCCCCATTCCACCGACGTAGAGCGCGATGGCAGGTCGGTAGAGGTCGGCGGCGACTTCAACGTCGTCGTGGATGATCGTGGGAGCGAAGGCGAGGACCTCGAAGTTCTCCTTCGTGGTGCGCGCTCCCGGACGAGCGAAGCCTTCGTCGAGTTGTGCTTGGAAACTGCCCATGGCTCGAGGGGCGAAGAAGATCGGGAACCATCCATCGGCGATCTCGGCGGCGAGGGCGATGTTCTTTGGACCCTCGGCACCCATGATGATCGGGATGTCGCTGCGGAGCGGATGGGTGATCGACTTGAGGGGCTTGCCGAGGCCCATGCCGCCGGGGTAGGGGAGCGGGTAGTGGGGGCCAGCGTTGGTCACGGGCTCCTCTCGACGCAGCACCTGGCGGACGATGTCGATGTACTCACGGGTGCGAGCGAGCGGGCGAGAGAAGTCCTGGCCGTACCAGCCTTCGACGACCTGGGGCCCTGAGACGCCGAGTCCGAGGACGAAGCGACCGCCCGAGAGGTGGTCCATGGTGATCGACGCCATGGCCATCGCCGTTGGGGTGCGGGCCGAGAGCTGACACAGCGACGTCCCGAGTCGCATGGTGGTCGTCTGAGACCCCCACCACGCGAGCGGTGTCAAGGCATCAGAACCCCACGACTCGGCCGTCCAGAGCGAGTCGAATCCCAGGCGTTCAGCTTCGAGGATGGTCTCCATGGCGTTGGCTGGCTGGGAGCGGCCCCAGTAGCCCATCTGCAGTCCGAGTTTCAGGTCGTTGCTCACTTGGCTACCTCCGCACAGGGTCGGACAATCTCATCAGCGAACTTGTGGACCTCGTCGAGGCGGCGTGCCATCAAGTGCTCGGGGGACTCACCGGGCTCCTCGTTGACCATCATCCACGGTGCGCAGATGAAGTCCGTCACGCCAGCTTCGGAGAACTTCGTGTAGAGCTCCACCGAGGGCATCTCGAAGAGCGACAAGAAGATGCGGAACCCTTCACGATCTGCGGTTCCGGCTGCTTCACGAGCTGCCTTCAGATCGGCGAGGTGGGCCCACGCTTCATCTTCTGGGTAGGCGCCGGCGGCAACCCATCCGTCGCAGAGCTCAGCCGTCCTTCGGAGGGCGACCGGGGAGTGCCCGCCACCGATGAAGGGGATGGGCTTCGTTGGAGCGGGGAGGATCTGGCACTCGGGCACGTCGTAGTAGGTGCCGTGATACTCCACCCAGCCTGGATTCCAGAGAGCTCGACAGGCGGCGATCATCTCGTCGAGGCGCTTCCCTCGGGTGCTGAAGTCTTGGCCCGTCTGCTCGAACTCTTCCCGACACCACCCGACACCGATGCCGAGGTTGAGGCGGTTGTTCGACAGCACGGCGGTCGTCCCCACGGACTTGACGACGGTCATGAGGTCCCGGAGCGGAGCGATGTAGACGCCGGTCGTGAACTCCAAGTGCTCCGTCGCTCCAGCCATGGCCGAAATGGCGCACATGGGGTCGGGCCAGTGGGTCTCCTTCTCCCACATCGGTGACCCGTCTTCTTCCTTGGAGTAGGTGTAGCGGCTCTCCAAGTTGCGGGGGTTGAACAGGTGGTCCGAGACGTACATGCCGCCGTAGCCCAATTGGTCCGACACCCGAGCCAACGTCAGGATCTGACTGGCGTCGAGGAATGACGTTGCTTGATGGAACCGCATGCTCCCCCTCCGTGGATGACCGCAGCGACGCACTGGTCACGCGATCACTAGTTCCGTCACCATACAGCGACCGGGTGGGGGGAGAACGGTACCTGTTACAGTTTTCACAAACGCCGGAAACCGTGGAGGAATACGCCATGCACCTCGAGGAGACCAGAGAGCAACTCGCCCTCCGAGCCGAGCTTCGGGCCTACTACAAGGACCTGCTCTCGCCCGATGTGAAGGAGGCCTTGGCCGGCGAAGGCGACGGCGGAGCAGTGTGGCGAGAGACCGTTCGCATCATGGGCAAGGACGGCTGGCTCGGCATTGGCTGGCCGAAGGCATACGGCGGCCAGGGTCGTCCGGCCACCGACCAGTTCATCTTCTTCGACGAGACCCGTCGTGCCGGTGCCCCGTTCCCCTTCGTGACGATCAACACCGTCGGGCCGACGATGATGAACTTCGCCTCTGAGGAGATGAAGGCCCGCTTCTTGCCACCAATCCTCGCCGGCGAGCTCAACTTCGCCATTGGCTACTCCGAGCCCGGGGCGGGAACCGACCTGGCGTCGCTGTCGACCAAGGCGACTCGCGACGGCGACCATTACGTCATCTCGGGACAGAAGTTGTGGACTTCGGGTGCGGACCAAGCGGACTACATCTGGTTGGCCTGTCGTACCGATGCCGATGCGCCGAAGCACAAGGGCATCTCCATCATCTGCGTGCCGACTTCGGCCAAGGGATTCGACTGCAGCGTGATCACCACGGTGGGTGGCCTGACCACCACCGCGACCTTCTACGACGACGTGATCGTGCCGGCGGAGAACCTGGTGGGAACTGAGAACGCCGGGTGGTCCATGATCACCACGCAGCTCAACCACGAGCGGGTCGGACTCGCTGCGTGGTCGGGACTTGGCCACCTCATGTTCTCTGACGTCATGGACTGGGCCAAGGTGACGCCCTCACCCGATGGCGGCATGATCATCGACCTGCCATGGGTGAAGAGCGACCTCGCCAAGGTGCACGCCGAACTCGAAGCCATGTGGCTCCTCAACTGGCGCATGGCGGTCAACGTCGCAGCCGACAACGTGGGGGCTGCCGAGTCGTCCGCGATGAAGGTCTTCGGTACGGAGCGGATCATCGAGGTCTACCGAACCCTCCTCGGCATCGTTGGGGCGGCGGGGTACTTGACGCCTGGATCCCCGGGATCCATCCTCGGAGGTCGACTCGAAGCCACCGCTCGCCAAGCACAGATCAACACCTTCGGTGGTGGCGTGAACGAAGTCCAGCGCGAGATTCTGGCCATGGCCGGCCTCGGCATGAAGCGCGGTGCTCGCTGATGGCCGACTTCCCCGACCACTCAGCAGCACTCGCGGCACTGGTTGGACAATCCTCCGGCCCCATTGAACTGTCACCTGACCCGGTCAACACGGCCATGATTCGCCACTGGGTCGAGGCCATGGGGGACACCAACCCCGTCTACACCGATCACGATGCGGCAGTCGCTGCTGGGTATCCGGGCATCGTCGCTCCGGCCACCATGCTCCAAGCCTGGATCATGCGCGGCCTCAAGCACACCTTGGACTTGGAAGCTGCCCGTGCTGCTGGGAATGCCCCCAAGGGCGACGCCAACAGTCAGATGATGGCGCTCTTCGATGAAGAAGGTCGCACCTCGGTAGTGGCCACGAACTGCGACCAGGAGTACTTCCGCCCCCTCGTGCTCGGTGACCGGCTCCTCGTGAAGTCGTCCATTGAATCGATCTCGGACCCGAAGCAAACCGGTCTCGGCCACGGGCGCTTCGCCACGTCGCTCATGGAGTTCTTCGCGGTGCCGAACGACGCCGTGACCAAGGATCTGACCAACGAGCAACTCGCTGAGCGCGGTGAACTCGTCGGGACGATGCGCTTCCGGATCTTGAAGTTCCGTCCCGGAACCGGGGCAGTTGCACCGAAGGCCAAGCCACCACGCCCGCGGCCAGCGATCACCCAGGACAACGCCTTCTACTTCGAAGGCACCTTGGCCGGTGAGCTCCGTATTCAGCGCTGCACGGACTGTGGTGCGCTCCGTCACCCTCCGTTGCCAGCCTGTGGCAAGTGCGCCGGTCTCAACTGGGACTACGTGGTCTCCGAGGGCCGTGGCGAACTGTTCTCGATGGTCGTGAACCACTTTCCGCAAGTTCCTGCCTTCGACTACCCACTCCCCATTGGTCTCATCGCCCTCGACGAGGGCACCCGCATCGTGGCCAACCTCGCCGGTGAGCCCGGTGACTGGACCATTGGCGACCGTGTCGTCGCTGAGATCGTTCGCTTCGACGATGAACTGGCGCTGCCGGTCTTCCACCACGAAACCAAGGAGGCATAGTGGACTTCACCTTCTCTGAAACCCAGGATGCGGTGCGTGAGGCTGCGACGGGGATCTTCAACGGCCTCGTCGACCCTGATCGGGTCGCGGCCATTGAGCAGACCGACGATCGTATCGATCGTGAACTGTGGTCCGCACTCGCTGAAGGTGGCCTCCTCGCCCTCGGCCTCCCCGAGGCAGTTGGTGGCGAGAACCTCGGGCTCATGGAGATCGGCCTCCTCCTCGAGGCCCAAGGCAAGTGCGTAGCCCCCATCCCGCTCTGGTCGACGCTCGTTCTCGGTGCGTACCCCATTGCGAAGTTCGGGACGCCAGCGCAGCACGAGACCTACTTGCGCTCCATTGGTGACGGTGCCGCCTTCGCCAGCGCTGCGCTCGCCGATGTCGCCATCTCCTCAACCCGCCGATCCTCGGTGACGGCAACACCTTCGGGTGATGGTTACGTGCTGACCGGTATCGCCACCGCGGTGCCGAACGCCCACGTTGCCTCTTTCGTGCTGGTGCCAGCGACAACCGCCGATGGGTCGACCATCGTGGCCATCGTCGACCCGAGCGCCGACGGCGTGCGCCAAGAGCGAGCCACGACGACGAATCGAGAGGTGCACCCGCACCTCCACTTCTCTTCAGTCGCGGTGAACGGGGCGCAGATTCTGGCCGGAGAAGCAACGGGTGCAGCAGTGCTCGAGGCCATGCTCGACGCCGCGATTACCGGGCTGTGCATCATCGCCACTGGTTGCGGTGAAGCCGCCATCGCCCAGACCGCTGCCTACCTGAACACCCGAGAGCAGTTCGGGCGCACGCTGTCGACGTTCCAAGGGACGATGCTCCGCCTCGCCGATGCCGCAATCGACGAAGAGGTCATTCGTGTGACCGCGTGGAACGCGGCGTGGTTGATCGACCAGGGTGCAGATGCCGCCGAAGCCGTCCGAGTGGCCAAGTGGCACACGAGCGACCGTGGACAACGGATCGTGCACGCCACTCAGCACCTCCACGGTGGCATGGGGGCAGACATTAGCTACCCGATCCACCGCTACTTCTTGTGGAACAAGCAGATCGAGCTCCAGCTCGGTAGCCCGAGCCTCCAGATCGCCGCTCTCGGTGAACTGCTCGCCGCTCGACCCGTTGGCGTTGGAGGTCGATGATGGTCACCGCATCTTCGATTGCCGTTGGCGATGTCTTGGAGCCACTCATCATTCCCTTGACGAGAACGCTCATCGTCTCGACGGCGATCGCCAGTCGGGATTACCAAGACGTCCACCACGACCACGAACTCGCCCAGAGTCGAGGATCGAAGGACATCTTCATGAACATCTTGACGACCAATGGTCTCGTCGGTCGCTACATCACCGACTGGTCGGGCCCAACTGGGCACCTCCAAGAGGTGAAGATCCGTCTCGGCGCGCCGAACTACCCCGGCGACACGATGACCCTGACCGGAACGGTGGAGTCGGTCGGTGCCGTTGACGCAACGACGGGACGGGCGACCGTTGTCGTGGCGATTCGCGGGGCGAACTCCCTCGGCGACCACGTGACCGGAACGGTTCGGTTGACCGTGCCGCAGGAGGGAGCGAAGTGACCGCCAAGCACACATTTGCGGGGAAGGTGGCCATTGCCGGCATCGGCGCCACAGAATTCTCCAAGGAATCGGGTCGCTCAGAGCTTCGCCTCGCCGTCGAAGCGGTCAAGGCCGCCCTCGACGATGCCGGGATTGCGCCGAGCGAAGTCCAAGGCACCTGCACCTACGGTGCCGACACCAACCCCGACATCGACATCGCCCGCAGTTTGGGCTTCGATGACCTGACCTTCTTCTCCCGCATCTACTACGGCGGTGGAGCAGCAGCGGGCACCATCCAGCAGGCTGCCCTCGCGGTCTCCTCCGGGGTTGCCGACGTCGTCGTCTGCTACCGCGCCTTCAACGAGCGTTCGGGCAATCGCTTCGGTGCCGGTGTGCAAGGCCGGGCTCCCGTGGCGAACGCCGAGATGGCCCACTTCGCGTCCTACACGCCAGTCGGTCTCGTGACCCCTGCCCAGTGGGTCGCCATGGCGGCGGCTCGCTACATGCACGTGAGCGGGGCCACCTCTGAAGACTTCGGCCGGGTTGCCGTGGCTGACCGCAAGCACGCAGCGACCAACCCCAAGGCCTGGTTCTACGAGCAACCCATCACGTTGGAGGACCACCAGAACAGCCGGTGGATCGTCGAACCCCTCCACCTCCTCGACTGCTGCCAGGAGACCGATGGCGCCCAAGCCATCGTCGTGACCTCTCTCGAGCGGGCCAAGGACTTGAAGAACGGTGCGGTCGTCATCGAGGCCGCAGTCCAAGGTGCAGCCAAGGGTCAAGACATGATGACCTCCTACTACCGCGACAACCTCGACGGCTTGCCCGAGATGGGACTCGTCGGTCGCCAACTCTGGGAGACCTCGGGCCTGACCGCTCAGGACATGGATATGGCCGTGCTCTACGACCACTTCACCCCGTACGTGCTGATGCAACTCGAGGAGCTCGGGTTCTGTGGCAAGGGCGAGGCCAAGGACTTCGTGAAGGACGGCCGCATTGAGCTCGGCGGTGCGCTCCCGATCAATACCCACGGTGGCCAACTCGGGGAGGCCTACCTCCACGGAATGAACGGCATCGCCGAAGGCGTCCGGCAGATTCGCGGTACCTCCTACAACCAGGTGACCGGTGCCGAGAAGGTCCTCGTGACCGCTGGAACCGGCGTGCCAACCTCAGGGTTGATTCTCGGCAAGGACCGCTGACCCAAACCGGACCTCCGCCGTCGCCCACGCATGGTCGAGGGCACGGTGGCTGACGAGAACAATGGGTCGATCGCCGCTCCAGCGGTCGACCTCGCAGAGCGCGGCGGTCGCGGTCTCATCGTCGAGTCCTTCGGTTGGTTCATCGAGCACGATCACCTCCGGTGCGGCGAGGAAGAGTCGAGCGAGTCCGAGGCGCCGTCGCTCGCCACCTGACAGGCGCTCGCCACCAAATCCAACGGCGATGTCGAGACCACTTCGTGCCAGATCGTGGAGTTGCGCCCGCTCGAGGGCGACGAGACACTCGGCGTCGCTCGCATCGGGGGCGGCGAGCAGGAGGTTCGCTCGGAGCGTTGCGTTGAAGCAGTGGGGTTCTTGATCGAGCGCTCGGACGACGGTGCGGACATCGCTCCCATCGAGGTCTCCAAACGGTGCATCGCCGAGCGTGAGGGTTCCCGCCGCCGGAGGAACGAAGCGGAGGAGCGCGTCGCAGAGCGTTGACTTCCCCGACCCCGAGGGTCCGGTGACCGAGAGTCGGGTCCCTCGGTCCACGGTGAAACTGCAGCCCGTGATGAGCGGCACTGCCGCGTCGTGGCAGAGGGTGAGGTTCTGGGCGGTGATGACGGTGGAACGCGGTGGAGCGGTGTGTCCGTCGGGCCAGGTTGCCGGGAGGTCGAGGGTCGCTTCCAGCCTGGCCATCGCCTCGAGATCGCTCGACAAGGTCTGGGCAGCCGGAGCGAGTGCGGAGATGAGTTCGAAGCACGCGATGGCGAGCAGTGGGACCACCGCGACCGTGGTTCGAGAGAGATGTCCGTGGTGCACGGCATCGACGGCCAACGTGCTGATGGCGAGCACGGCAAGGCCACTCACCGCACTCGTTGCTGCGCCGAGGGCGCCGCGTCGCCTGGCCAGGGTGGCGTCGATCCTGCGGCGTTCAGCGGTGTTGCGGTCGAGCGCTCCTAAGAGCGCCTCCAGACCCGGACTCGTGGAGAGTTCAGCGCCAGAGTGCACGAGGGTCGCGAGCATCTCGTGCCGCTCGCGATCGAGGCGGATACGTCCGGCGGCAGGTTGTGTGCTCCAGCGGGCAGCGACCACCGGGGCAGCGAGGGCGAGGAGGAGCATCGCGAGCGCCATGATGCCGGCAGCAGCTGGGAGGAGACTGCTGGCGATGGCGAGGCTGAGGAGCGCGGCGCTCACGCCAGCGATGACCGTGGGGAGTGTGGAGATCGCCACGTGCTCCACGGCGTCGACGTCGTCGATGACTTGGGCCTGGAGCTCAGCGTCACTCCGACGACCGCGTGGGCCGGGGATGCACCGCGCCAGCGTTGCGAACGTTTCGACGCGGAGTGTGCCGAGCATGCGCAACGCCCGATCATGGGTGAGCACTCGCTCGAGGTAGCGAGACACCGCACGAGTGATGGCGAAGAGCTGCACGAGTCCCATGGGGATCGCGAGCGACAGAATTGCCGGCCGGGTCGACGCTCGAACGATCAACCAGCCAGCCGTTGCTGCCAAGGCCACGGCGCACGATGCCGTGGTGATGGAAGCGACGAGGGTCCGCCGTGGGTGCGGACCAGCGTTCCAGAGCCGGCGGAGGAGTGCCACGAGGGCGGAACGACGCGTCATCGAGCGAACCGTTCGAGGTGGAGGTGGAGATCAATGGGGAGGGGGGTGAGGTCGTGGTGCGAGGCGATGATGACGGTGGACTCCCCGCATCTGCGAGCGATGGCGGTCAAGACGGCGGCTCGACTCGCTTCGTCGAGGTGGGCGAGCGGCTCATCGAGCAGGGTGAGCCGGCGGGGGCCGAGCAACGTACGGAGGAGGGCGAGGCGGCGTCGCTCACCCGTTGATGCCTCCCGGAGGGCGTGGTGCGGTGGAGCGTCGAGGATGCCGGGGCGGTCGAGGAGGTGGAGGAGTCCGAGCTCGTCACCGAGCGAGAGCAGTTCGACCCGGCTCGTCGTGGGAGCCCGCATGGTGAGCGCGTCGGCGACAGTGGTGCCAGGGAAGGTTGGGTGCTGCGGGAGCCATGCGACCTGCGTTCGCCACCACGTGGCGTTGACCTGGTTGAGGCGTTGTCCCTCCACGGTGATCGTTCCAGAATGTGGATCGATCAGGTTGAGGAGGAGGGAGAAGACGGTGGATTTCCCCACACCGGAGGGTCCATCGAGCCAGGTCACCGTTCCTGCTCCAGCGGTGAACGAGAGCGGTCCAATTGGCGTTGTTCGATCGGAGAGTTCAACGGTGACGTCGGCGAAGGTCACCGAGGCTGGCTGGGACGTGGTGTCCACAGCGTCAGCGCGTGCCGGCCGCGTGGCGCAGCGGTCACCGAGATCGAGGAGCGAGGCGGCTGCAGCGACGCCGTCGGCCGCCTCGTGGAATTGGGCGGACGCTCGTCGGAGGGGGAGGTAGACCTCAGGGGTCACGATGAGGATCGCCAGTGCAACGCTCAGTGAAATGGATCCATTCGCCAGTCGAATCCCAAGCCCAACAGCCACGAGGGCCGTCGCAATGGAGGACAGCAACTCGAGGGTGAACGACGACAGCAGGGCAATCCTGACCGTGGCCATGGTGGACGACGTGAGCTCCTCCGAAGCCGCGGCCAAGATGTCGAGTTGTCGCGCCTCACGATTGAAGGACCGCAAGGTGCGCATGCCAGCGACGACATCGGCGAAGTGACTGGTGAGCGTTGCGAGGCGCTCCCAGGTTTCGTCCATCTTCGCTGCAGCGGCGCGACCGAGCAGCACCATGAAGATCGGGAGAACGACCACCGTTGCGAGCACAATTCCTGCCGACAGCGGGTCCGTTGCGGCCAACCACACGAGCACGATGCAGGGGGCAGCGGTGGCCACGACGAGGGCGGGGAAGTACTGCGCGAGGTACGTGGAGGTAGCGTCGACGCCTTTGGTGCACAGCAACTGCACCTCAGTTCGGTCCTGAGGAATCGTCCGTGCAACGGCGGGATCCGACATCGCCGTCGTTGCCCGGCGGAAGAGGGTTGCACCAGCTGCTGATGCGGTGGTCGTCGTGAGGAGTGGCCCGATGCCGAGTGCAACGGTGATTGCCGTGAGGCCGACGAGGACGAGGACGACCGCGTGCTGCGAGACGGCATGGGAGGAGTCCTCCAGCGCACTGCTCAAGAGGCGCGAGAGACCAATGGCCTGCAGGATTGTGCCAACCGTGGCGAGTACGCCTCCAGCACAGGAGGCCACGAGGTTCGCACCGACTGACCGGTCGACGCCGAGGAGTCGCCGGTCAATCGGTGGCCGAGATGTCCGTTGCCTAGTTGGTTGCGTTGGCGACGTCACGTCCACCGTTGGTCACCTGCTCCTGCGGAACCGCTCCTGGCCGATGGATCCGCCGGGCGAACACGACGTAGCTCCACGCTTGGTAGCCGAGGACGAAGGGGGTGAAGATCAGCGCCACGATGGTCATGACCTTCAAGGTGTAGGGCTGAGACGCTGCGTTCACGATGGTGAGGTCGTTCGAGGCTCCGTGGCTCGACACGAGCACGCGAGGGTAGAGCGCCAAGAACATCGTGGCGGTCATGGCAGCGATGGTGATGCCCGTCGCAACGAACGCCCAGCCATCCATGCGCTCCCTCGTCAGCCAACTCACCGATGCGAGGACGAGGAGTCCAATGATCGGGAGGAGTGGAGGTACGAGTCCTTCGTGGTGGGTGTGGGCGGCGTCGAGGTAGGTCCACGCGAAGAACGCCGTCACCACCGTGAAGGCCACTGGAGCAATGACGGTGGCAGCCTGGTGGGCACGGGCGTGAAGGTCCCCGGTGGTCTTCAGGCCCAAGAACGTCGCCCCATGCAAGGTGAACAGACTCAACGTCGCCAGCCCTCCGAGGAGCGCGTAGGGCTTGACGAGCGAGAAGAATCCGCCCACCCACGTTCCTCCGTGGACGATTGGGACGCCGTGGAGGAAGTCGGCGAAGGCGACGCCCCATAGCAGTGCCGGGAGGAACGATCCAACGATGATTGAGAGGTCCCACCCGAGCCGCCACTGAGCGCTGTCACGCTTGCCGCGGAATTCGAAGGCCATCCCTCGAACGATGAGGGCCACCAAGATGAGGAACAGCGCGAGGTAGAAGCCACTGAACACCGAGGCATACCAGAGGGGGAACGCCGCGAACATCGCCCCACCGGCGGTGAGGAGCCAGACCTCGTTGCCGTCCCAAGTCGGGCCGATGGCGTTGATGAGCAGTCGACGATCGAGGTCATCCTTGGCGAGGAAGGGCATCAAGATGCCAACCCCGAAATCGAAGCCCTCGAGGAAGAAGTAACCAATCCAGAGCACGCCGATGAGGAAGAACCAGAAGATTCCCAGTCCCCCGGGGTGTGGGGTTGCGGCAGTAGTCAGTGCATCCATGGGGTCTCCTAGTAGACGAGTTCGAGCGGACGGTTGGTGTCGGTGGTCGCTCCATCGGTGACCGTCACCGGCGCGAGCCCCTTGCGGCCGACAGTGAACATGAGTCGGATCTCGATGACGGCGAGCACGCTGTAGAGCACGGTGAAGCCCACGAGCGACGTGGCCACGTAGCCCGTTCCAAACGGACTCACGCCGGACTTGGTGAACATGAGGCCGTAGACAACCCACGGCTGGCGACCCATCTCGGTGAAGATCCAGCCCGTCGAGTTGGCGAGGAAGGGGGCGGCGATCATCGCCGTGCCGAAGAGGAGGTAGCGCCTGGAGACCTCAAGCCGTCCGCGTCGCATGAGCCAGATCCCGATCCCGCCGAGGAAGAGGAGCAAGAACCCCAGACCCACCATGATCCGGAAGGTCCAGTAGGTGACCCACAGCACTGGGGCGTAGCCCCCGGGGCCGTACTTGGCGACGTCCGCTCGTTGCAGGTCGTTGATGCCCTCAACCGTGCCGTTCCACTGCCCCGTTGCCATGAGGGAGAGGACGTGGGGAACCCTGATCTGGAAGACCGGAGCTCCAGTGAAGTTGCCAATGGTGAGGAGCGAGAAGCTCGCTCCTTCGGTGGTGTTGTAGAGCGCTTCGGCCGCAGCCATCTTCATGGGCTGCTGCTTGGTCATGAGGCGAGCTTGGCTGTCGCCGGTGAACAAGGTGGCAATGGTCGAGAACAGCACGACGACGATGGCGACCTTCAACGCCTTGGCGAACACGGCGGTGTCGTTCCCCTTGCGGACGTGCCATGCAGCGACGCCGAGCATGAAGGTCGCACCGGTCAACACCGCGGCGGCGAGAACGTGGAGGTACGCGCTGATGAACGTGGAGTTCGTCATGACCGCCCAGAAGTCGGTCATCACCGCTTGGCCGGTGGCGTGGTCGATCCTGAAGCCAACCGGGTGCTGCATCCACGAGTTCGCCGCGATGATGAACGCCGCCGACAGCATCGTCCCGAGGCTGACGAGCCAAATGGTGGCGGTGTGGACGGCGGGGGACAGCCGATCCTTCCCGAAAATCCAGAGGCCGATGAAGGTCGACTCCATGAAGAAGGCGAGCAGCGCTTCAATGGCGAGGGGCGCTCCGAAGATGTTCCCGACGAACGTCGAGTACCGAGACCACGCCATGCCGAACTGGAACTCTTGGACGATGCCGGTGACGACGCCGATGGCGAAGTTGATGAGGAACAACTTCCCGAAGAACTGCGTCAATCGCTCGTAGTCGGCGCTCTTCGATCGGGTCGCGATCGTCTGCAGAATCGCGACGAGGAACGCCAGCCCAATGGTGAGGGGAACGAAGAGGAAGTGGAAGACGGTGGTGATGCCGAATTGCCACCGTGCGAGGAGGAGCGGGGAGAGTCCGGCGATTCCCGTCATCGCGCACCCCCTGCAGGTACTCGCGCGGCGCCGACGACGTCTGGTGCGTCCATGTCCATCCCTTCGCTGTGGTTCATCCTCAGTATGTGATCGGGTGAACACACTGAAAACGCTTTGCCACGTTGTTCCGGTGGCAATTGGAGGAACCCCCGCAGGAGCGAGAGATGGTGCTGGAGGTGGCGGTACTACGCCAGGCGATCGCCGACGGCTGCGGTCAACGCGTCCTTCTCGGCGCTGGTCATGACGCCGTAGGGACCACGTCGACCCGTGCGGGTGAAGGTGGGCTCAGTCGTGTTCCAGGCGTCTTTGCGCAGGGATTGCTTGAGCACCTTGGTGGTCGCGGTGATGGGGAGCTCGTCGCAGATGCGGATGATGGCCGGCGCCCACTTGGTGCCGAGGTCACTCTGCACGTCGAGGAATGCGGCGAACTCTGCACCGTCGAACGTTGCCCCCGGACGCAGTTGCAGCGCGGCCATCACCTGATCGCCAACGATGGGGTCCGGCACGGCGTACACCGCGGCCAGCATGACGTCGGGGTGGCGAGCCAAGATGCCCTCGACGGGGGCAGAAGCGAAGTTCTCGCCGTCGACACGCAGCCAGTCGAAGTCGCGGCCAGCGAAGTAGAAGAACCCGGCCTCGTCGCGATAGGCCAGGTCGCCAGTGTGGAAGCGTCCAGCCTTCATTCGAGCCGCATCTGCCTCGGGGTTCTTGTAGTAGCCCTCGAAGGAGCTGTTGGGAGCAGACACCAGCGCTCCGGTGGCGTCTTCGGCGTTGAGGAGTCGTCCGTGCTCGTCGAACTGTGCTCGAGGGCACTCGTTGCCGTCTTGGTCGATGACCATGGTGCCCTCAGGGGCGACGCCGAGCGCCGACGCGGGGGTGTCGGGTGTCCGTGAGATGGAGAGGCCACCTTCGGTCGATCCGTACCCATCGATGATCGTGACCCCGAACCGCTCCGAGAAGCGGATGCGATCATCTGCGGAGCCCTCATTGCCGAATCCGATCCGAAGCTTGTGGTTCGTGTCCTCCGGTGAGGGTTCGGTGGCCAAGATGAAGGCCAAGGGCTTGCCGACGTAGTTGAAGAACGTGGCACCCGCGCGCCGAACGTCGGGCAAGAATCCTGATGCTGAGAACTTCCCTGCCTCGGGGAGTGCGAAGGCGCCGTGGGCGTTCACCGCCGGTGAGTAGCAGGCCATGATGGCGTTCGAGTGGAAGAGGGGCATGGCGCAGTAGAAGACGTCATCTTCGGTGAGGCCGAACATCTGCGCCATGATGCTGCCGATCATGACGAGACGGCCCTGGCTGCACTTGACGGCCTTCGGCGCACCCGAGGTGCCCGAGGTGAAGATCAGTTGACTGAGGGTTCCAGCGTGGACTGAGGGGTCCGCCACTGACGTCGCGGTTGCTCCCGTGAAGGGGTCGAGCGCTGCAGCAGACGTCTGATCACCGACGACGAGGACCCGGGAATTGTCTCGGCGCACCACGCCAATTGCCGGACCGAGGTCGAGCCCCTCCACGAGCGGGAGGAACTGCTCGCTCGTGATGAGGAGTTGGCAGTCCGTGTGCGCGAGGTCCCGGGCGAGGTCTGCTCCTCGGTGCGTCGAGTTCGCCCCGACGATGGTGGCACCGATGAGGGCGGCCCCGTGGAGGGCGTAGACGTACTCGGGGCAGTTGTCGAGGAGGACGCCGACGTGGAACGGTCCGTCGACTCGACGGTCCTGCATCCACGCTGCACGCTGCGCAGATGCAGCGAGGACTTCGCGGTGGGATTGCCGGAGTTCTCCGGCAACTAATCCAAGGCGATCATCGTGCTCAAGCTCCAGCAGTCGAGCCTTCATCGTCGCAACGTCACCCATGAATTCTCCCTCATGCTCCGGTGAAATCTACCCCGGAGGGGGAGGGGTGGTGCCAATCCATGGACCCCGGCGAACGGCGGCGTGTGTCAGAGCGGAAGGAGCGTGCACGTGCCGAGAACGCCACCGACGACCGCTGCAGTGACGAGCCCACTGAGCGGTGACCGTCGGAGGAGAACCATCCAGCCGAGACCGAGCGCAGCGAAGAGGAGGACCTGCCAGAGGTGCCGCATTTCACCGGCGAGGATGATGGCGCTCGCCACGATGGCACCCATCGCTGCCGGCGCTGCACCGCCGAGGAAGCCTGCCGCCGTCGGGTGCGATCGCAGCGCTTCAAACCGTGGTCCACCGATCAAAATGAAGGCGAACGAGGGGGCGAACGCGATAGCGGCGGCGACGAGTGCACCGACCACTCCGCTTGCTCCGTAGCCAACCACAGCGATGGTTTGGACGACCGGCCCCGGGGTGAGCTGGCCGAGGGCGACGGCATCGAGGAATTGGGGGCCGGTCAGCCAGTGGTGAGAGATCGCCGCGCTGCGCATGAGGGGGATGATGACGAACCCGCCACCAAAGGACAAGGCCCCGATGGTGAATGCCGTCACCACGAGTGCCGGGAGCGCAGCGAGTGCAGCGAGAACCGGAGCAGCGGTGACCCACGATGCTGGACCCCGCTGGGTGGAGCGGCGGAAGATCTCCAGGCCACCGCATCCGCAGAGCACGAGGACGAGGAACGGGCCGAGGGTGAGCGTGGCGATGCCGCCGAGGAGGGCGTAGAGCACGGTGCGGTGTCGTGGCGTGAGGGTCGTCCGCTTCGGTCCGAGCGCCGGACGCAGGAGATCAATGCCGGTGCGCAGCGCAATGGCACCGACCACGGCCCCGGCACCATCGGCAGCGCCGAGGAGCCAGCGAGGAGGTGTGGCGGCGAGGATCACGCTGGCGGCGATGATGATGGCGATGAGGCCGGGGATGATGAACGCCAGTCCACCGAGGATGGCGCCAGCAGGCCCGGCGACCCGCCACGCGCAGTAGATCGCCATCTGGGTCGACGCTGGACCTGGGAGAATTGCGGTCGTCGCCACTGCGTGGTCGAACTCCTCTTCACGCAACCAGGCGTTCGACGTCACGCACAGCGTCTTCAAGAGTGCGAGATGCGCTGGCGGCCCACCGAATCCCGTGCAACCGAGACGCCCCCACGAGCGCACCACCGTGCGCAGCGGAACGAGGCGAGCGTTGGTCATGCCGGCCCGGTGTGGCTCGCGTTGCAGGCACGAGGATCCCACGGCTCAAGCGGTTGTGCGGTGGCTGACGGAGCAGAGAATCGATTGTCGGTCGCGACGCCTGGGACGTCGGGGACCGTCGTCGCTGTAACGGGCTGCGTGGTGCTCGACGGATGGGTGGAGGAGGTTGACGGCGCAGATGTCGTCGTCGTGGTCGCTGCAGTTGGATCCGATGGAGCCACGGAGAGGTCCGAGCCGGTTTGGACGGTCACGGTTGATCCGGGAGCGAGGGCGTGCGGGTTGTAGCCCATGATGACGGGACCTTGGAGTTGTTCGACCACTCGCTCGGCGTCGGCGAGTGCGGGGTTCGCCCAGGCGCCGTTCTTCGGTGGGGGAGGCCCGCCGTACCAGACGACGGTTTCAGCCAAGGGGCCAACCGGTGTTCGGTCACCCGTGGACGAAATGGAGTAACCCCGCAGGCGCAGGGCGTCGGCGACGATGGAGGCTTGGTGGGCAATTCCCGTGCCGTTGAGCACCGCAACGGAGAAGCTCGACGCTGCGGGGAGGGTTCGACCGTCCCAGGTCGATTGGTTGGCGGTGGTCCCGAAGACCTGGTTGATGGTTCGAACACCGCCTGGCTGGATCGGGAACGCCACGTCGCCGTAGGAGCCGCCCTTGTAGCGGTAGCCGTTCATGAGGTCGATCAGGACGGGGTAGGTGAGTTGGGGCACGTTGCCAATCGACACGGTGGCGAACGTCTCGGCCAGGCTGATCATGTGGTTCTCGTTGAAGGTCTGGTCGACCGTCAGGTTGGGGAGCACCGACGTCGCGAGGTCCAGGTCGGTTGAGGGATTTCCGATGCCCTTCGATGCGACCGCTGCGGCCAGGACGCGGAGGAACTCATGGGTTCGGCGAATGCGAGCGAGATCTGATTGGGCTTCTTGGGGCCACGTTGCGTGCACGTTCGAACCCCCGATGGGCTTGATCTGCAAGTGGCGTGCCCGAACGACCTGGAGGGCGTGGTAACCGTTCAGGTAGTGACACCCAATGCTGCGCACGTTGAGGAACGACTCGGCGTCGTAGACCGGGCGGGGGAAGTACATCCAGACCCCACCAATGGCGTCAACGACGCTGGCGAAGCTGTCGAAGTTGAGTTCGACGAAGTGGTCGATGGGGATGCCGAAGTCCTCCTCGATCGCCGAAACGAGCTGGCTCGGTCCTTGGTAGAGCGCGGCATCGATCTTGTTCGCTCCCTCAATGCGGGCGTTGGGAACGAAGAGGTCGCGCGGAATGGAGAGGAGCGAAACGCCTCCGGTCTTCGGATCGAGGTGGACGATCATCGTCACGTCGCTGTTGACGCCAGTGACCCCGAGTGCGCACAGTCCGTAGTGGCGGTCTTGGTGCTTGAGGCCACACCGGGTCGTCGATCCGACGAGCAGGATGTTCTCGCTGGACCCAGCGTGCTGGAGGCCGTTGACGGTTCGGTGGTGGATCAAACTCCCGAGGTAGAAGTACATCGCCACACTGGCGATCCCGACGACGAACGCGAGGAAGATCCCGAGCACCATGGCCCGGCGTGCCCAGTAGCGCCGCTGCGACACCCGACGCCGGCCGCCGCCGTTCGAAGATGCACGGGGGCGTTGCGGTCGCGCACTCGGCGTCGAAGGAGCAGCACCACGTGCCGTTCGGGCATGGGCAGGAGGGCGCCGCGCGGGAGGTCGAGGAGACGCAGCGCGTCGTCGACGCTCAGGTGGTTCTCCATTTCGAGAACCCCGGTTGATGATGTCCTCGGTACCCACGGAGGCAGGCTACCGACTAGGCGGGAGGTGTGGGGGATGCCGCGATGATCTCCTCAGTGGTGGCCAGCGTGCAGACGAGGCTGAGGGTCTCTCGGATCACTGCATCGGCGTAGGCAGCAGGCGTCCCGGCGACCGCGTCGGTGGCGAGGACGACCTGGTAGCCGAGGTTCACGGCTTCGATGCACAGCCCGAGAACCCCGAGGTTGACCGAAACGCCGGTCACGATGAGGACGGTGACCCCCATCGAGCGAAGGGTCTGGTCGAGTGCAGTCCCGCAGAAGGGTGAGACTCCGCTCAACCGAGGAATGTGGAAGTCGGCTGGGCTTGCGGCAATCTCGGGGATGAGATCGGTCGCCGGTGTTGCGGCCACGAGGTGTCCAGGGATCCGGGCCATCGCCGCGTGGAGCGGAGAGTTGATGACCGAACCCGCCCAGTCTCGTCTGAACTCTGCCAAGCAGTGCACGATCGGCCAGCGGTGTTCGCGCCCGTGGTGACACAGCGCGGCCGTGTGGCCAGCGACGTTGGCGCCAGCAACGGCGTCTCGGAGTGCGGGGAACGTTGCGAGGTCGCCGACGACGCCGCGCTGGAGCTCCATCGTCACGACGGCTGTTGTCGCACTCCTCCCTCGACGGAATTCACCACCGCTGAGGAGCGCGCTGAGGTCAATCGGCACTAGATCGCTGGCGTCGCCGTCGCAACGATTTCGCCCGCCCAGCGGTAGTCCGGCTTGCCCGCAGGGGAGCGGAGGATGGCGTCGACGATGAAGAGCTTGCGGGGGACCTTGTACCCGGCAACGTGGTCTCGACAGAACGTCTGAATCTCCTCAAGTGTTGGTGTGAGGCCTGGTCGCGGGTGGATGATGGCAGCGACAGTCTGCCCCCATCGCTCATCGGGAGCGCCGACGACGATGGCGTCCACGACGCCGGGATGCGAGCGAACTGCAGACTCCACCTCTTCGGGGAAGATCTTCTCGCCGCCGGAGTTGATGACGACCGAACCACGGCCGAGGAGCGTGATGGAGCCGTCCTCTTCGACGGTGGCGAAGTCGCCAGGCATGGCGTAGCGAGTGCCGCGAACGGTGATGAAGGTCTCGGCAGTCTTCTCCGGAGCCTTGTAGTACATGAGGGGGATGTCGCCGGCGCGAGCGATCTTGCCGACGACGCCCGATCCCGGGACGACCTCGTTCATGTCCTCGTCGAAGACCACGGTTCCACCGAGGCGAGAGACCGTCGGGCCCGACGTCATCTTGGTGTTGCCCTTGGTGAACATGCGCATGCCGTTGTTGCCGGACTCTGAGGATCCAATGGCGTCGGTGATGATCAGGTTCGGTAGGACCTCGAAGAATTGGTCCTTCACCGGCGAGGAGAAGATGGCCGCTGAGGAGGAGATGGCGAAGAGTGACGAGGTGTCGTACCTCGAGGGGTCTTCGGCGAGGTGCTCGATGAGCGGCTTGGCCATGGCGTCACCGGTGATCATGAGGTTGGAGACCTTCTCCTCTTCGATGATCCGCCAGACCTCATCGGGCTCGAACTTCGCGGTGAGCACGATCTTCGACCCGACGAAGCTCTGACCCATGAGGCACCACTGGGTGGCGCCGTGCATCAGTGGAGCGATGGGGAAGTGGGTGAGGACGAAGTCGCCGCTGCCCTTGGCGATCATCTCGCTGGCGTTCGTGATGCGGGTGTTGGCAACAGGATCGAGGCCTCCGCCGAAGGCGAAGAAGACGTCGTGGTGGCGCCAGACCACGCCCTTGGGCATGCCCGTCGTGCCTCCGGTATAGACCATGTAGTGGTCGTCGCCTGAGCGGGGACCGAAGTCGCGCAGTGGTGATCCGGTGGCGAGGAAGTCCTCGTAGTGGAGCGTTCTTGGCGTCGGGTCAGCGAGGTCGGTGCCGTCTTCAATCACGACGACGTGCTCGAGGGTCGGCATCTCTGGGGCGAGGCGCTCGACGCGGTCAGCGAAGGAGCGCTCGACGAAGAGCGCCTTCAGGTCGGCGTTGTCGAAGAGGTAACGGAGCTCTTCGTCGACGTAGCGGTAGTTGATGTTGATCCACACCGCACGAATCTTGAAGACCGCCCAGAGGATCTCTGCCCACTCGACGGAGTTGTAGGCGTAGATCCCAATGTGGTCGCCGGGCTGAATGCCGAGGTCAGCGAGCGCGTGGCCGAGCTGGTTCGCTCGAGCCTCGAGCTCGGCGTAGGTCCGTCGCTTGCCACCCGCGACGAGGGCGGTTCGTTCGGCGAATGCGTCGACGGCTTGTTCGAAGAGGTCAGCGAGGTTGAAGTCCATTTGCGCACAATAGAACATGTCGCAACTCCGCTCCTTGTTCTCGTTGGCCACGACGCGGTCGCTCGTCGACCCTTCGTCACGGTGGCGAAACATTGCTGGAACATGGCCTCCGTAGCCTTGAGCGCATGACGGTTGCGTTCGAGCTCGATGCGTCAGGCGCGTGGAACGAGATGTTCGAAGCACCTGGTGTTCCTCGCGCGCTCTACCGTCCGGTTGTCGAGCAACTGAGCATGGCCACGATGCGCGAACTCCACCAGCGACGCGACCTGTTGGCTCGAACGTTCTCCGATCGCGGCGTCACCTTTGCGTTCTCTGGAGAGGAACGCCCCTTCCCGCTGGACCTCCTTCCAAGGGTGATTTCGGCGCTCGAGTGGGACCTCGTCGCTCGAGGGATTAGCCAGAGGGTCCGCGCCCTCGAAGCGTTCCTCGCCGACGTCTACGGCGACGGACAAATCTTCAACGACGGCCTCATCCCTCGCAGTGTGGTCCTGTCGAGTCCGAACTTCATTCGGGCTGCCAAGGGCATCGTCCCAGAGAATGGGGCGAGGGTGACCGTCTCTGGTGTCGACCTCATCAGAGACGAACTCGGAGCATTTCGAGTCCTCGAAGACAACGTGCGAATTCCTTCAGGGGTGAGCTACGTCATTGAGAATCGTCGTGCGATGACCCAGCACGCCTCCTCGCTCTTCAGCGAGTACAGCGTCCACCCCGTTGACGAGTACCCCTCTCGCCTCCTCGCTGCGCTGCGGAGCGCCGCACCCCAAGTGACAGAACCCGTGGTGGTGGTCCTCACCCCAGGGGTACACAACGCCGCGTACTTCGAGCACGTCCTCCTCGCCCGAATGATGGGAGCTGAGCTCGTCGAAGGGAGTGACCTCATCTGTCGGTCGAACAAGGTCTTCATGCGCACGACCCATGGCGAACGCCAGGTGCACTCGATCTACCGCCGAGTTGATGATGAGTGGCTCGACCCGCTGCATTTTCGATTTGACTCGATGGTTGGGGTTCCTGGTCTCGTCAACGCTGCTCGCGCGGGCAACGTCGCCATCGCCAATGCGCTCGGCAACGGCGTGGCCGACGACAAGCTCGTCTACACCTACGTTCCCTCGTTCATCTCCTACTACCTCGGTGAGCAGCCGCTTCTTGAGAACGTCGAGACCTACCGTCTCGAAGACGCTGAGATTCGAGGTGAAGTCCTCGGGGCACTGGATCGCTACGTCGTCAAGCCCGTCGATGGGTCTGGAGGGAAGGGCATCGTCATTGGCCACCTCGCGAGCGAAGAGGAACTCGCCGCCACCGCAGCGGCGATCGCCGCTGACCCGCGGAAGTGGATCGCCCAGCGACCCGTGGCGTTGTCGACAATGCCAACGCTCACCGAATCCACCATCGGGGCGCGCCACATCGACCTCCGCCCCTTCGCCATCAACGATGGAGAGTCGGTGTGGGTATTGCCAGGGGGCCTCACGCGGGTCGCGCTCGCAGAGGGAGAACTCGTCGTGAACTCATCCAAAGGTGGGGGATCGAAGGACACCTGGGTGGTCGATGACCGACGTCGGGGTATTCCGCAAGGGCAACAACGTAGCGAGGAGCCTGTGCCCGTACTCGTCCCCAAAGCGTCGGGGGCGCTGCGTCAGAGCGATCCGGTGCTCCGGGCGGAGGACGATCAATGAGCGACCGCGGCATGCTCTCTCGCTTAGCCGAGTCGCTCTACTGGATCGGTCGCTACGTCGAGCGTGCAGACGACACCGCCCGCATCATCGACTCCTACGTCCACCGTCTCGTCGAGGCGCCGACGAGTGGGCAAGACGAGATCGTCCGGAGCCTGTTCTCGATCCTCGGTGTTGAGTCCACTGCATCAGGTGCACTCACTGCTGCCGATGCCCTCGCAGTTCTGGCCTACGACGCAGCGAATCCGAGTGCGATTGCCGGAGCACTCGTCGGTGCCTACGAGAATGCTCGCAGGAGTCGGGACATCATCTCGTCGGAGATGTGGGTGGCGCTCAATGCGACGCGCCTCCGGCTGCCCGAGGTGCAGGCGACCAGTCTCCAACTCGGTCCGTCGACCTACTTGCAGTTCGTCCGAGAGCGCGCGGCCCTCTTCCTCGGTCTCGCTGATTCCACGATGAGTCGAGATGATGCGTGGCGATTCTTGATGCTCGGGCGGTCGGTTGAGCGGATGGATATGACCGCGCGCCTACTTCGGTCGAGAGTTGCTGGGGTATCGGGCGATCAGGACTGGATGGCATTCCTGCGGGCTTCTGGGGCAATGGAGGCGTATATGCGCAGCTCGTCAGGACTCACCGACGGTTCGGGCATCGCCGCCTTCTTGCTCATTGATCGCCTCTTCCCACGCTCGATTCTGTTCATGGTGCACGAAGCCGAGCAGTGGCTGAAAGAACTGCAGTCCACGCAACTGCGAACTGCGCCGTCTGATCCCATCCGTCAGCACCTCGTCCAAGCTGCCACCGTCTTGGAATTCGTCCAGAGCGACGACGTGCTCTTCCGCCTGCATGAACTCCTCGACCTCGTGGAAGAGACCTGCATCGCCGTGAACGATCGCATTACTGAGCGGTTCTTCAATCGCATTTTGGCTGTGAGCTGGACCACCGAAGGGGGATTATGAGTCCCTTGCTCCTTGAAATCGTGCACCACACGGGCTTCGACTACGCCGAACCCGTGACCTTGTCCTACAACGAAGCGCGTATGACGCCGGTGAGTGATGCCTGCCAGCTCGTTCGACGCTCACGCCTCCACATCAGTCCGAGCGTCGCGCAGGGTCGTTACCTCGATTACTTCGGGACTGACGTCACCACGTTTGAGGTGACTGAACCCCACGTGCGCTTGAGCGTCGAGGCGATCTCCCTCGTCGAGCGCCGGACCCCTGAGCTTTCGAGTGGGAGCGTGAGCCACGCCCTCGATACTCGACTCGGCGATCGGTTCCTCGAGTACCTGACCCCAACACCACGATCGACGATCCATCAAGATGTCGTTGACGCTGCAGCCGCCGGTCAATCCCTCGGCGACGTCCACCACCTCGCCGAAAACCTCGCCGAGTTCGTGCGACACAACGTGCGCTACGTTCCCGGCGCAACGTCAGTGCAGTCCACTGCGACGGAAGCCTGGGAACGACGGGCGGGCGTCTGTCAGGACATGACACACCTGATGGTCGCCATCTTGCGAGAACTCGGCGTGCCGGCTCGATACGTTTCGGGTTACCTCTACCCGAGCACCACGATCGAACCTGGCGAGGCGATTGCAGGCGAGAGCCATGCATGGGTGGAGTACTGGTGCGGTGCGTGGGCAGGGATTGACCCGACCAATGGGCTCAGAGAGACCGAACGACACGTGGTGGTCGCCCGAGGGCGTGACTACGACGACGTCCCGCCGATCAAGGGCATCTACGACGGTTCGGGATCCACCCAACTCGGTGTTCGCGTGGAGATGACCGCACGGTCGCTCTGAATCGCGTGTTCAGACGTCGGCGAAGTGCTCAACTGCTTCTCGCTTGTGGCGCCCGTAGTCCATCTTCCCGGAGGGACTCCTGCCAATGGTTGCGACGAAACGCAGTTGCCGAGGTGCCTTGTACGACGCGAGGGAAGCCTTGACGATGGCGATGAGCTCCTCTTCGGTTGCTGAGGCACCGGGGTGGAGCTCGACGGCAGCCACGACCCGCTCGCCGAAGCGCTCGTCGGGGATGCCAACGACGCAGGCATCGGCGACGGCGTCGTGGGTCTTGAGCGCTTCTTCGACCTCTTCGGGGAACACCTTCTCGCCGGCGGTATTGATGCACTGGCTCCCTCGACCGAGGAGGTGGATGGAGCCATCGGCATCCACGGTGGCGAAGTCCCCGGGGATGGAGTAGCGGACGCCGTCGATCTCTTTGAACGTCGCCGCTGATTTCACGGGATCTTTGTAGTAGCCGAGAGGATTGCGTCCACCGACGCCGATCACACCAATGACCCCGCTTCCCGGCGTGATTGGTCGACCGTCCTCGCCGAGCACGATGACCGATGGCCCGAGGGTGAACGACGCCGTTGCCCGAGTTCCCTTGGCGCTCGACACTGAACTCCCCATGCCGAGCGCTTCAGAAGAACTGAAGGCGTCGATGAGCACCATGTCGGGGTGGATGTCTAAGAGACCCTGCTTGATCTCCTCGGACCACATTGCCCCGGAGGACATGATCGCGATGAGGCTCGAGATGGCCGGGGCCTCGGCGGCGCTCCGCAGCGTGGAGAGCAGTGGACGGGCGAAGGGGTCGCCGACGATGACGGCGACGTTCACCTGGTCGCGTGCAATCGTTTCCGCCAACTCCATTGGGTCGTAGGACCGAGATGGCAGGAGTGAAACAGTCCCCCCTTCAGCCAGCGTCTCGAGCGCAGTGAACAGGCCAGTGCCGTGCATGAGCGGGCAGGCTGGGAGGAGGGTGACGCCAGGGCCCTTCTCGCCAAGATCTCGAGCGATGCCTTCGAGGCCATCGTCGGGAACGTATCGGCGAAAACCTGCCGGATTCAGGCGCCCGAAGAGGTCATCTTGACGCCACATGACGCCCTTGGGCATGCCGGTGGTGCCTCCGGTGTAGAGCATGAGGAGGTCATCGGGGGAGCGGCCCCACGATGCGGTACCTGGTCCTGGGCTCATCACGACCTCAGAGAAGGGCGTCGCCCACTCAGGGCACGCCGCCGTGCCGTCGTCGACGAAGATGAACGCCTTCACCTGTGGTGTTGCCGCACGCACCGCGTCGACCGTGCTCGTGAAGGTGCCGTGGAACACCACCACGGTGGCATCTGCGTTGTTCCAGAGGTAGGTCAACTCATCAGTGCCGTAGCGGTAGTTGGTGTTGACCGGGACACAACCCACCCGGAACGCCCCAGCAACGGCGATGAGGTACTCAGGCGAGTTGTAGAGGTACACCGCCACCTTGTCTTGCTGTGCAACGCCGGCGTCCAGAATCCACTGGCCGAACCCTCGGGCGGCATCGTCGAATTCAGCCCACGAGACCGATCGATCCCCGTGGCGTATCGCTGCGTGGTCGGGTTGCGCCGCCACCACGGTGTCGAAGATATCGGCGTAGTTCCAGTCCGTCACAGTGTCCCCTCCGTGGTCGTGCGACCTCTGCGTAGGCTAGGCGCGTGGACCTCCACCTGCCCGGCTCTGATCATCCTGCTCGCGTGGCGCTCGCCGCATTCCTCGAGGCGCACCCGAGCCCAAGCGGTGCGGAACTGGCTGAAGCTGGCTACGTCGTGCCGCACTGGCCAGAACCATGGGGCCTCAGCGCCGATCCCCTCACCCAGCTCGTCATCGACGATGAACTGAAGGCCCGAGGGATCAAGCGACCGGTCAACCCCATTGGAATTGGGTGGGCAGGCCCGACGCTGCTCGCAGGTGGGAGCGAGGAGCAGCAAGCCCGCTACCTCCCGCGTCTGCTCTCGGGTGAGGACTTCTGGTGCCAGTTGTTCAGCGAGCCGAGTGCGGGTTCGGACCTCGCTGCTCTCTCGACGACCGCCGTTCGTGACGGCGAGGAGTTCGTCGTCAACGGCTCGAAAATCTGGACGAGCTACGGCCACATCGCTCGCTACGGGATCTTGCTGGCCCGGACCGATCCATCGGCGCAGCAGCACCACGGCATCTCCTACTTCGTCTGCCCAATGGACCTGCCCGGCATCACCCTCCGACCACTCGTCGACATGACGGGAGACCACGCGTTCAACGAGGTGTTCTTCGATGAGGTCAGGATTCCAGCGGATTGCCTCGTCGGCGAGCTCAACCACGGCTGGAATTTGGCCAAGGTCACGCTCATGAACGAGCGGGTCTCGCTCTCAGGTGAAGGTGCGCTCTGGGGCCGTGGGCCGACCGTGGACGATCTCGTCGAGCTCGTGAAGGGCGATCCTCGCCCGCTCAGTCCAGCGCTCCGTCGCAGGGTGGTCGACGTTGTGATCGAAGCCGAAGTGCTCTCGATGCTCAGGTACCGACTCGTGAGTTCAGTGCTGGCGGGCCACCGCCTCGGACCAGAGGCCTCGATTCGCAAGGCGTTGGCTGATGAGCACGGCCAGCACGTCATGGAGCTCGCCATCGACCTCGCTGGGATGGCCGGACAGATTCGCGGCATGGGGCCCCAGGCCACCCAATCCTCGGATGCACTCGGCTGGTCACATGGGTTCCTCTACGCCCAAGCCCTCACCATTGGTGGAGGGACCAAGGCCGTGCAACGCAACATCATTGGAGAGCGCATCCTCGGACTCCCGCGTGAGGGCTGAACGGCGACCCGCTGCTGGCGCCCTCAGCGACCAAAGAGCGGCACCGAGAGTGCGTGCGTCATCACGCCTCCGAGGAATGCGGCGTAGGAGCCAGACAGGTGCGAGCGGTCGTAGTAGGCGACCATCGTGCCGATGATCGGCGAGCACGTTGTCGCACAGAGCCACGGTGTCGGATCAATGAACGACACTCGGGGAACGGCGGACGAAGCGGTGGCCTCAGATGGAGCGTGCGTCGTCGCAGCACCTGACGGCGTCACCGTGCTTCCCGCACACGTTTGAACCGAGGTCGCGAAGCGGGCGAGGCATGGCCCGGGGTCCATGGGAAGTTCGGGCGTGTCGCCGATCATGATGACCTTCGACGTCAACGTGGTGAGGTACTTGAAGAGGTACTCCAGACTCGATGCCCACTGCGCATCGGTGTCCGACGATTCATTCCCGGTCGTTCGTTCCGCCAGAACCACTGCCAAGGGGTGAACCTTCTTGACCTCGGCGTAGGCGCTGGTCTTCCACTTCGTGCAGGGACTTCCGAGCGGCGTGGCCACCTGGGGGCAACTCGGGAGCCACATGAACAAGAGACGGACCTTGAGCGCACGCGCCGCGAGGTCAACGGCTGGTGACCACATGAGCGCATGCGAGTCTCCGAGGAGCACGATCGTTGACTTCGCTGTCGTCAGGCCGAAGACGCAGGGCCGAGATGCGTAGACGCAGGATCCCGCTCCGGGGAGAACTGCTCCGGGCACATCGTTGCCGATCGCGGCAACTGGTGGGCTCAGTGCCGCGGGGATCGAGGTGATTGAGGTCGACGCCGCAACGAGCGCCTCGACTTGGCTGAGTGTGGCTGGTGGGGTGGCCGCACTAGCGGAAGGGGCACTCGCACGCAGGAGTGTGAGTGCGAGCGCACATGCAAGGATGACTCGCTTCATGAGTACATTGTAGGGATGTTGCGAGTGGTACATGCAAACCGAGAGGGACTCCCTTCAGCGAGGCAGCGCTCGGAGAGCGTGAGGGAATCGAGCGCTGGGTCGGCGTGGGTTGGGGGGATCGACGCCAAGGACGGGTGCCGTCGTCGAGCGGTCGCGAAGGTGGCGATGCCGTGGTCTAGGGAAGTGGGAGTGGTCCCGCGTGGCCGAATCCCTGCCGAATGCCCTGGCCGGCCCGTTTGATGAGCTCGTCGGGAGCAAAACGCATCCAGTAGGCGTTGCGCGCGTGGTCGCGGCTGCGGTTCTCGAACACCATGGCCAACGTTGCGGGATCGTCAGCCTCGTCTTCGTGGACGAAGACTTCGAGAATCGGCGTGGAGGTCATGAGCTGGGCTTGCATGATGCCCTGACTGGCTTCGTGCGCGCAGACCTTGTCCACGTCCGCCTTGCCTGGCATACCGAGGGCCACGACGATGGAGCACCCATCGCGCTCGATGAGGTTCTTGGCCGCCACGGCGAGGTCCTTGAACCCTGGCACGGTTTGACGGATCACGGTGAAGGTCTCGCCGTATCCCGGGCACGACTCGAGCTCTGCCAGTGCAGCTCCACCCATGTCGTACCGGGCGAACATGGTGTCAACGACGCCGAACGTCTCCATTGCGTGCTCCTTTTCTTGCGCCTCAGCCTAGGAGCCGGCGCCGAGATGCCTGACGGTGCGTCGTTCGTTTGGACCAGAGCGGCTTCACACTGGCGCCTCGATGCTGGCCTAGGTTGGAGGCAACGAGAGGAGCAACCATGGCGTGGGACTTCACGACGGAACCTGAATTCGAAGCACAACTCGAGTGGATGCGCGGCTTTGTCCGCGACGAGGTCTTCCCCCTCGAGACCCTCGGTCTCACCTACGACCAGATCCTGGTGGCCATCAAACCGCTCCAAGAAGAGGTGAAGCGTCGCGGGCTCTGGGCAGCCCACCTCGACCCAGAACTCGGTGGTCAGGGATTCGGTCAACTGAAGTTGGGGCTCATGCACGAGATCTTGGGACAGACCCCGCTCGGCCCCGTGGTATTCGGCAACAACGCTCCCGATTCAGGAAACGCGGAGATCATCGCAGTCGGAATGAAGATGTCGGGCCGCACCGATCACTGGGAGCCGTGGTTGACGCCGCTCCTCGAAGGCCGACTCCGTTCGGGATTCTCGATGACCGAGCCCCACACCGCAGGATCGGACCCGACCCTGCTCCAGACGACCGCTGTGCGTGATGGCGAGGAGTGGGTCATCAACGGTCGCAAGTGGTACACGACCAATGGATCGGTGGCCAACATCTTGATCGTCATGGCCGTGACCAACCCTGACGTCCACCCCTACCAGGGTTCGTCGATGATCATCGTGCCGGTCACCACGCCGGGTGTGACGATTCTCCGAGACGTCGCCTCCATGGATGACCCCGTCGTGGACTACGGCAAGTTCGGCAACCACGCCGAGATCCTCTACGAAGAGGTCCGCGTGCCGGCTGCGAACCTGATTGGTCGTGAAGGCGATGGCTTCCTCTTGGCCCAAGCTCGGCTCGGGCCCGGAAGAATCCACCACTGCATGCGGTGGCTCGGTCAATCCAAGCGTGCCTTCGACATGATGTGCGAGCGTGCTGTCTCGCGCTACACCCACGGCTCACTGCTGGCCGAGAAGCAGACGATTCAGAACTGGATCGCTGATTCAAAGGCTGAGATGCACGCGGCTCGCCTCATGACCTTGCACGCCGCGTGGAAGATGGACCAAGTGGGTGCGTCGGCTGCTCGTGACGAGATCGCCATGATCAAGTACTACGGGGCGACGGTGCTCTACAACGTGATCGACCGCGCCTTGCAGGTGCACGGTTCGCTCGGGTACTCAGCCGACATGCCGCTCGAGGCCATGTACCGCGCTGCTCGTGCTGCTCGCATCTACGACGGACCTGACGAGGTCCACCGCCAAACGGTCGCTCGCCGAGTCCTCAAGGACTACACCGCGACGACCACGCCAACCGAGCACATCCCGTCCCGCGAGCGTGCGGCACGAGAGAAGTTCGCTGCGCTGCTCGAATCCTTCGAGGGGTAGGTCTCAGGCCGATCCGAGCTGCAACTCGGCGCGCCGGATGCCGTTGATGATGGTCGATGGCGACCGTTCGATGGTTCCGGCGACGAAGAGCGTGGGCGCTTTGTGACTGAGTCCCTCGAGGATGACCTCAGCCTCCATTCGGGCGAGCGCTGCGCCGAGGCAGAAGTGGTTTCCGACCCCGAAGGAGACGTGGGGATTGGGGGATCGCGTGATGTCGAAGGAGCTCGCTGTGGGTCCAAACGCGGCCTCGTCGAGGTTCGCTGAGGCGTAGACCATGAGCACGGGGTCGCCTTCGCTAATCGTGGTGTCGCCGAGCTGGGTCGTCGTCAGCGCCGTGCGGAGGAACGACGTCACCGGTGTCGTCCAGCGCAGCATCTCCTCAATTGCTCGTGGCCGCAGATCAGGCTGCGCCCGGAGGAGCGCCCACTGCTCGGGACGCTCGGCCAAGGCGAGGATGCCGCCGGAGAGCAAGTTTCGGGTCGTTTCGTTCCCAGCCACGAGCAACTGAATGAGGAACATGGCGAGTTCAGCCTCGCTCAGGAGATCACCGTCGATCGTGGCGGTAGCGATTGCTGAGACGAGGTCATCTCTCGGATGCGCGCGACGGGCACCAGCGAGCGCACTCAGGTACTCCCACATCTCGAGCTGCTTGGCCTGCTGGACCTCAGCCGGGAGATCTGACGCGCCAGGGATCGACACCTCGGACCACTCGAAGAAGGTCTCCCACTCGTCCACGTCTGCACCGAGCAAGGCAGCGATGACCTGGAGGGGGAAGGGGACGGACAAGGCGCTGACGAGATCGACTGGTTCATCGACGGAAAGGTCGTCGAGTAGCGCCGTGGCGGTTGCGGTCACCTGGTCGCGGAGCAACTTCACCATCGAGGGCTTGAAGCCCGGTTGGACGAGCCGTCGGTAGCGGGTGTGCGCGGGAGCATCGGTGTGCATCATCGTTGGCGGGAAGTCGTAGTGTCGTCCGATTTCTTCGACCAGAATCCCTCGTGCTGAGCAGAACTCCTCTGGGTGGAGTGAGACTCGGGTGACCCCCGCATGGGTGGTG
>Ga0214192_1000302_pt1 | contig 31561 bp, 27 predicted proteins | sample TroBogEpilimnion_44_FD_153030 | JGI IMG/M metagenome (GOLD analysis project Ga0214192, IMG submission 153030) | Freshwater microbial communities from Trout Bog Lake, WI - 29JUL2008 epilimnion | ecosystem: Environmental > Aquatic > Freshwater > Lake > Epilimnion/Euphotic zone | place: Trout Bog... | reverse complement strand
CCATTCGCAATAATTTGCATTCTAAAGCACCATTGAACAAAGTAATTGGTTTTTGCGAACGAATCCCCAAACGAAAACCTAATTCAGGGTCGCTAATAATCATTGCCGCTTGCCAACCAATGAAGTTAGCCTTAATTATTTCACCAAAATTTTTATATAATTCTGCTGCTTGCTGATTATCTCCCAAGCGTTCACCATAAGGCGGATTACATATTAATAAACCAGGCTGCCAACTATTGGCGGGTCTTGCGTCATTGATATCTCGCCGCTCAATGTGAATTTTCTGCTGTAATCCAGCTTTACTAACATGACTGAGAGCAACTTTAACTGTCTGGCTATTTTGATCATAACCAACTATAACAGGCAAATTATGGAACCCGACCTTTCTACGTTGCTCTGCCTCAGTACGCAGCTTTTGCCAGCAAATCGCATCATGTTTTTTCCAGCCTATAAAGCCAAAATAATCACGTAACAAACCGGGTGCAAAATCGGCTGCCATCATCCCACCTTCCAATAACAAAGTACCGGAACCACACATAGGATCGAGCAAAGAACCACCCTTTGCGGATATCTTAGACCAACCGCTACGTATTAACATTGCCGCAGCGAGATTTTCTTTCATCGGCGCTTTGATAGTTACTTCCCGATAACCTCGACGATGCAAACTTTCCCCTGACAAATCGATACTGAGCTGAACCATTTCACCTTGCACATGCACATTAATTCGGATATCAGGTCGTTCAATATTAACACTAGGGCGAATGCCAAACCGACTACGCATTTGATCAACGACAGCATCCTTTACTTTTAGAGCGCCAAAATGGGTATTAGTAATAATCTGAGAGTTTTTAGCATTAAAAGATACTGCAAAACTACCATCGGCTTCCATATGTTCAAACCAGTCTATTCTTTGTATACCTCGATACAAATCTTCTTGATTTTTTATCAGAAAGCTATCAAGAACCAACAACACCCGATTAGCTATACGTGACCATAGACAAACTCGGTAAGCAGTTTCTAAATCGCCCTGAAAAGCAACACCCGCAATAGTTGATTTAACCGATTGAATACCTAAAGATTTCAATTCATCGGCAAGAATATCTTCCATCGCTTTGGGAGTACTAGCAAAAAGTAAATAAGGCATCGTGAGACAGGAACTAGAAGAAAAATGATCATTGCAATTAATGATCGAAAAGCGGATACCAATAAACTAAAAGCTATTAGCATCCACACTTAAATATTCGCTTTGATTATTGAATTTTTAATAGTTCCACATCAAAAATCAACACACTATTAGGTTCAATAGCACTACCAGCGCCGTGCTCGCCATAAGCAAGCTCTGAAGGTATAAAGAAACGGTATTTAGCACCTTCTTTCATTAACTGAACACCTTCAGTCCAGCCAGGGATGACTGCATTTAATGGAAAAGTAATGGGCTCTCCGTGACTATATGAACTATCAAACTCTTTGCCATCAATCGTTGTACCGCGATAATGAACCGTCACACTATCAGTTGCAAGAGGTGCTTTATCACCATTTCCAGCAGTCAGTATTTGATATTGAAGTCCGGTAGCCGTGGTAATAATACCTGGTTTAGTCGCATTTTCTTTTAAAAAAGCAATTCCTTTAGCTTTATTTTCTTCTGGAGAAATAGCATTCGCCATCGAAAAAATCGTTACTCCTATCAGAGTCATCATTACTGTAATAATTGAAAAAATTTGAAGTTTGCTTTTATTCACGGTTTTATCTTTTTAGGTTAGTTGACAAAGTAAAAAACAATTATTGTTCAATTTGGCAATTAGACAATTGTTTGGTAAAAAGTTTAGCTCTTTTAGCTACTGAATTAGCTGTCTGAGTTAACTCAGTATTTTTTAGATAGCTTTTCCGCTTATAGCCATCAGGTCCTTCATGATAAACCAGATAAAGGTTTTTTACATCTGACTTGGCTATACCCAATTTGCTCGCAGTGTTAGCACAATACCAGCCGATAAAATCAGTAGCATCGGCAAAATCATCTCGATCAGCAAACCATGAACCAGCATCATCCAGATAATCATCCCATGTATCATCAACTACCTGAGCATATCCATACGCACTACTAGGTCTGGTCCAAGGAATAATGCCCAACAACCAGGTTCGAGGTGGTTTGGCATCGGCTACAAAATGAGATTCTTGGTGCATAATAGCCATCATTACCGGAACGGGAATCCCCCATTTAAGTTCCGCTTTAACTGCTTCAGGATACCAATTGTCCTTTTCACGAAAAGTTATACAAATATTGTCGCTATTTTTTGGCGGCAGTTCCGTACATCCAACTATAAGCGTTGTTATATACAAAACCATCAATGCTTTTAACATGTTGCTATCTTTACCACCTAGATAAAACAAAAAACAACATATCATTTTAATGAAATTAATTTTGGCTTTATTAACATAGCAAATCAAACGCATTTTTGATTGGGCATTATAACAAACTGCCATTATTATCCATCTGTTAGCAGGTGATCGATTAAATTTTTGGTCAAGTTATCTACCAACAATAAGTACTCACTTTTTTTCCCATTATTTCAAAGTTAAACACCCTTATAGCAGGACTAACTGCCGCACCATAACAAACCATAAGCGGTAATAAATGTTCTGCACGTGGGTGACAAAAACTTGCGCCTGGTGCATTTGTCCAGTCTATCAGTCTTTGTTCACGTTGCTGTTCATTGTATTGAGAATTGCAACAAGTATCTTGCAACCATTCTTCAAATGCCCTATTCATTGCTTGGGTGGCTTGCGTAGTTGGTCTAAAAAACTCATTTAAATTATGAAAAGAAAAACCAGAACCAATAATCAAAACATTATCATGCTTCAAATCGACTAAGCATTTTCCTATCAATATATGTTCCTTAGCATCTAAGGTATGCACTAAGGATAATTGTATACAAGGGATATCTGCCAAAGGATACATCAATTTCAGTGGTACAAATAATCCATGATCAAATCCTCGTTGATTATCCTGTTTTGCATTGATTCCCTGTTTCACTAACAAATCGGTAATTTTATTCGCCAACTCAGGAAAACCAGATGCAGGATAATTGATTTTGTATGCTTCTTCTGGGAAACCATAATAGTCATAAAGTAAAGATGGGGATTTAGCACTGGTTACTGTTGGTTGCTGTTCTTCCCAATGGGCACTAATGACAACAATTGCTTTAGGTCTTGCCAGTGTTGCTGTCAACTCATTCAATACGGTAAGCATAGACTGATGAGCAGGATCACCCAGCAATGGCAAAGGACCTCCGCCATGAGAGAGAAAAACAACCGAAGGGGATATTTTATTAGATAGATTTGACATATTGAATTTGACTGCAGGCTATGTGGAGACAAGTAAATTATTCTTGTGTCTGTATTATCAACACAATTTACTGACCTAGCGTTGTGTGATACGTAAAATTCGGTCAATTATTAATCGTTATGATAAAATTTTGCACCGTCGAGTTGCAATGGTTGTTTATAGCATATGGACATCTTACAGGAATCTCGTTGGGTAATATGCTTATGTTAAACAACAAACACACGACTATAAACCGATCAACCATACGTTAACTACCTACATTTCAAAAACTTTATGAATACACCCAAAAAAGTCGCGATTCTTACTGCCGGCGGATTAGCACCTTGCCTTAGCTCAGCTATTGGCAGCTTAATTGAACGTTACACTGAAATTGATCCAAGCATTGAAATTATTTGCTACCGTAGTGGTTATAAAGGGCTATTACTTGGCGATTCTTATAAAGTAACACCAGAAATTCGTGAAAAAGCAGCGCTTTTACATCGCTTTGGCGGCTCTCCAATCGGCAATAGCCGCGTAAAGTTAACTAACGTAAAAGATTGTGTAAAACGTGGATTGGTTCAAGAAGGACAAGACCCACAAAAAGTAGCTGCAGATCAATTAATTAAGGACGGCGTTGATATTTTACATACGATTGGTGGCGATGACACTAATACTGCTGCTGCCGATTTAGCCGCATTTTTGGCAGCCAATGATTATGGCTTAACGGTTATTGGCTTACCTAAAACAGTTGATAATGATGTTTTCCCGATTAAACAATCACTGGGCGCATGGACAGCCGCAGAACAAGGAGCGCGTTATTTTTGGAATGTTGTAGCAGAAAATAATGCTAATCCGCGCATGCTGATCGTACACGAAGTAATGGGGCGTAATTGTGGCTGGTTAACTGCAGCAACAGCGCAAGAATACCGTAAACTGCTTGATAACTCACAGTGGTTGCCGGAAATTGGTCTTGACCGCAAGGCTTTTGAAGTACACGCTGTTTTTGTACCAGAAATGGCAATTGATCTTGCCGCAGAAGCCGAACGCTTACGAAACGTGATGGATACAGTTGATTGTGTCAACATTTTTGTCTCTGAAGGCGCTGGTGTTGATGCTATCGTTGAGGAAATGCAGGCCAAAGGAGAAGAAGTACCGCGTGATGCTTTTGGTCACATTAAACTCGATGCCATCAATCCTGGAAAATGGTTCGGTGAACAATTTGCAGCTATGATTGGCGCAGAAAAAACTTTGGTACAAAAATCTGGTTATTTTGCCAGAGCGTCCGCATCTAACAGTGAAGATGTACGTTTAATTAAATCGTGCGCAGATTTAGCTGTTGAGTGCGCAATGCGCCGTGAATCAGGTGTTATTGGTCATGATGAAGATCGTGGCAATGTCTTACGTGCTATCGAATTTCCTCGCATAAAAGGCGGTAAACCTTTCGATATTGATAGCCCTTGGTTTATACAAACACTATCTGAAATTGGACAGACTCAAGGTGAAAAAGTGGTTGTTAGCCACTAAGTAACAACAAGGAAGCTCTGTTAAAAGCAGAGCTTCCTATCCATATTTTATGGTTAGCAATCCATCGTTATCTATACATTTTGTAAACATGGATCATGCAAAAGGAGAATAAATTCGCCCCTACACTTGTCGTACTTGTTCCTTATTTAATTTTAAGTAATTCTTTGCCATCACTTGAAAAACGGCAGATTCCCACGACAAAATTGTCACAATCTGGTGATTGGTCAATTTTAGCGCCATCTGTACTTAAATGTACTTTCAATTCGCAGTAACTGGCTTCACTCTCAGAATGTACTTTTAACACCAATTCATTTTCTGCAACAGTTTTGGCTTTGCCTTTAAGTTCAGCTGAACAAGAGCTACTACCCGCTTCATTAGCATTGGGTTCAAAATCAACATCGGCAGTGACATTAATTTCATCGTTCATTTTACTAATCTTTAAATGGCGAACATGGTTACCATCACGCAACAGATAGTGATCTGTAGCCGCTACCGAAGTGCCAGAGATAAGCATCGCAATAGTCAGAAGCAAAGTTTTTTTCATGGTGTTACTACCTCATTGTTAATTTGGATTGACTAAAATACCAACTACAACAATTAACGGCAAATTTAGCCCTTGTTTATCATCGGCATGGTTCAGTTCGACATTGTACCTTATTTGCTGTTCGTTCCCCAAAAGCGTTGAGATTCTTTCAAGAAAACCATTTTCTACGGCAATGAATAATTCTTCAACTGAATAACCCAAATGACCTATGATTACATCTTTTAGTACGCAAAGAAGGATTTAGTGTGAACATAAATTTATGCACAGGGCGAATAAATTCGCCTCTTCAATTATTGAACTTGTTTCAGACTAAGTTCTTACTTTTAATTATGTTAATTGCTTTTTTCGGCTTTGCTAATAACGCATCAGCTGTAACTCAGAAAAAAAAAATCGATCATAGCTTGCAGTGTGTTTCTTTTAGTCCTTATGTCGGCAAACTAACACCCGATTATGGTGTGCAACCTTCTAAAAATTTAATTGACACTTTGCTGGATAAATTGATTAAAGAAACTAAATTTCGTTGCATTATGACTTATGGAGTCATTAACGGGCTGGATTATATCTTCACTGCTGCACAGGCACGTAAACTAAAGGTAATAGCCATACTTTGGCTGGACAAAGATATTGTTGTTAATTCTCAATCAATTAGTAAGGGCATCGAAGTAGCCAAAGCGTTTCCAGAAACTATAATAAAACTTAGTTGTGGCTCAGAAGTCAGAACACGTCATGGTTATGCTTTCGACGCCGAAATTAGTCGATGTATTCAGGCGTTACGTGAAGCTAAAGTGAGCCAACCTATTACCACTATAGATACTTGGTGGGAATGGTGTAATCGTTCGCAAAATTGTGGAAAAACTAGTTTTTCTGAGCAGGTAGACTGGATTGGCATTAATGTTTTTCCATGGTGGGAAAATCGTTTTTCGTCGCTATATCCGTGTACACCTGCAGAGCATGCAGCTGACTTTCATCTCGCCCGATTAAATGAAGTTAGCAAAGTAAATCCTGATAAAGAAATTATGATTACGGAGTTTGGTTGGCCTAATGGTCCTAACGATAGTATTGGTGCTAATATCAAAACCGGACAAAATTGTAGCGTTGCCAATCCTAAAAATCAGGCGTTAGTCATTCGTGACACTTTTAAAAAATTGGCTAAAAAAAATTGGTCGGGGACTGTCTTTGAAGCTTTTTCAGAAGATTGGAAACCCAGTAGCGAAGGAAATATCGGTCGTTACTGGGGAATTTGTCAGGGCGAACCACCTTATGAGTGTAATAAATTGATTAGTAAATAATAGTTATTTTTATTATCTAATTAATTGATTTTTATATGTTTAATGCTCCCCTAATAATTGTGTAATTTGAATTGCTGTTGCTAATGCTCTTCGGCCTTCTTCACCTGATACCAATGGTTGAGTGCCTGTGTGAATACAATTGATAAAATGCTTTATCTCCGCTAATAATGCGTCGCTGCTTTCAAAAGTGGACTCTTCTGTTTCGATTTCAGGAATACCCGGAAACATTTCTTTTGAACCGGTTCTGTGCTTGGTTAATACACGATTTTGAAAATCAACAGCAACATAGGAACTGGGTCTAAACAAACGCATTTTACGCTCAAGTTTCATGCTAATACGACTTGCCGTCACATTAGCAACACAACCATTTTTGAATAAAATGCGTGCGTTGGCTATATCAGTTCCCTGAGTTAAAACCGCAGTTCCACTTGCATCAATGCGTTCAACTTCCGAATCTACCAGTGCTAAAATGATATCAATGTCGTGAATCATCAAATCGAGCACAACACTGACATCGTTTGCTCGCGGATTAAAGGGAGATAAACGATGCGATTCGATAAACAATGGCTTTTCGTCCTTTTCCAAGCCAAGTACCGCTGGATTAAAGCGTTCCAAATGCCCAACTTGTAAAATTCTTTGATGTTCTTTTGCCAACTTAATCAGTTGATCTGCTTCAGAGACTGTCACGGTAATCGGTTTTTCAACTAACACATGCACGCCAGCATTCAAAAAATCCTTTGCAACCTGATAATGCAAGGTTGTTGGTACTACAATACTCACAGCATCAACACTGCCATTTAGTAGTTCACGATAATCACTGAGTGCTTGTGCTCCGTATTTTTCAGCAACGACATTAGCGGCATCTTGATTGACATCAACCACTGCGATTAATTCACAATCGGGTAATGAAGCATATTTCTCCGCATGAAACTTACCCAGATAACCGGTACCAATAACAGCACATTTTATTTTTCTCATTGTCAATCTTAATTAGGTCAGTTAAATGTAATCCCTTAGTTAACAGCAATCTTGCTGTAAGTGTTTGGGCATATTTTTAGTCATCTGTATTGTAAGCGATTGTCCATTATTCAAAAACTTTTCCATTTGGCAATTAGGCTTTAAGCTGGTAAATAGTTTGCGTGTCAACCGATAAATTGATAGCATACTTACCGAACGTTTGTTAGGTTTTTTTGTGATCAATTCAAAAGAAAAAATTTTAAGCACAGCCATTGCCTTATTTGCAGAAAAAGGCTACTCAGGACTGACAATGAGGCAATTAGCTGCCGCGCTGGATATGAGTGTAGCCGGTATTTATCATTATTTTCCAGATAAAAATGCCTTGTATCTAGCCTCCACTCGTTTTGCCTTTGCAAGCAAGGAGCTTATTTTTTCCCAAGTTTGGAAATCTGACTGCACACCCGCAATTAAATTGAAGAAATTCGTGCTTGCTTTAATAACTGTTATGTCTCAAGACCGTGATTTTTGTCGGCTAATGCAACGAGAAATTATGGAAGCCAATCCCGACAGAATGCGATTCTTAGCAGAAGGCGTTTTTAAAGATCAATTTGCCTTGTTATTACAACTGGCAACACAACTTGCACCTGATCGAGATGCCTTTCTGGTTGCCACTTCAATTATTGGACTAGTAAAAATTTATGTTGATCATCAACCATTAAATAAACATTTTCCCGGTTGGCAACGAGAATACGAACAACCTGAGCGAATTGCCGCGCATATTACCGATTTATTGCTCAAAGGATTAAACCAGCCACCAGAGTCTTTCAATTTTAATCAATCTGAATTCTAGAAAATATATCAAACGGGGAACACCATTGAGGGTATTTAACTTTGCTTTCTGTAGTATAGCCAAACGGCATCATTTACGGATGCTAACCTGGGCTGGTTTAATAGCTGTTTCCAGTTGTACGTTAGGACCAGACTTTAAACGCCCTTCCAGTCCTGAAGATGTTAAAGACTATACCGCTCACGCTGAAGCAGAGCAAGCACTCTCGACACTGGCATTTGGAAAAGAATTGCCCGGAGAATGGTGGACATTATTTCATTCCAAACCATTGACTGCGTTAATTGAACAAGCCATCAAAAACAATCCCGATTTGCAATCTGCTCAGGCAACCTTGATTCAGGCACAGGAAACAGTCAGATCGACACAAGGTTCGTTACTACCTGCACTAGATGCATCTGGCTATGGAACCCGTCAACAAGTTTCTGGTGCACAGTTTGGTAGTCCGGGTCATGCGGGTTCAATATTCAGCTTATATAATACATCCGTTAATGTTTCCTACACTTTGGATGTTTTTGGAGCCATACGGCGACAAATTGAGAGTCTTGATGCTCAAGCAGAATATCAACGATTTCAATTAGAAGGTACATTTTTGACAATCGCATCCAATATTGTAACCACTGCGATTCAAGAAGCGTCCATACGCGCACAAATTGCTGCTTTACTAGAAATAATTAATCTACAAACACAGCAACTAGATATTATCAAACAACAAGTTGAATTAGGTGGCGCATCTAAAATAGCCATTTTGGCGCAACAATCCGCCTTAGAGCAAACCAAAACAAATTTGCCACCTTTACAGCAACAGTTGGCACAATTGCACAATCGACTAAAAGTATTGGTTGGCAATTTTCCCAGCTCTGATCTAGCCGCTCAATTTGAACTCGATGAACTCAAGTTACCCGCTAATTTACCATTGAGTTTACCTTCTCAACTAGTCGAGCAACGCCCTGATATTCGAGCTCAAGAAGCTCTTTTACATGCCAGCAGTGCCCAGATTGGTGTTGTTATAGCCAGTGCATTCCCCAATTTTACACTCCGAGCCAATGTCGCTAGTCTTGCTACGCAAACCAGTAATTTATTCACTCCTGGCAGTGAGATATGGAACATGACCAGTAGTTTAGCCCAACCTCTGTTTCATGGAGGACAGTTAACACATCAACGCGAAGTAGCTAAAGCCAGTTATCTACAATTAGCAGCACAATATAGAAGCACCGTCTTACAGGCTTTTGAAAACGTTGCTGATACCTTAAACGCACTGCATTTTGATGATACAGAATTGCAAACTCAGCAAGCCAATGAACGCGCAACAAAAGACACCTTAACATTGACCGAAGCCCAACAAAAAATAGGCACCATGAGTTATTTGGAAGGGCTAACAGCACAACGAAATTATCAACAAGCTCGAATGGGACTTATAAAAGCAAAGGCCACTCAACTTGCTGATACAGCGGCATTATTTCAAGCATTGGGTGGTGGATGGTGGAAACGGGCAGATTTGTCTCAAAGACTTATTAATCAACTTCCGCCAAAACCCAAATCAAACTCTCCTATTGAACAGTTTAAACAATTTATTACGGGGCAATAAGATGATTAAGCGGATGATTATAATGCTAATTATGGTTAGCTTGGTCTTAGGGGGTATTTTTGGCTTTATTGAGTTCAAAGGTAGAATGATAAAGCAGTTCATGAGTTCTCAAGGAGAACCGCCACAAACAGTATCAACAATAACAGCTCGCTATGAAGACTGGTTACCCACACTTGAAGCCATTGGTTCATTACGTGCTATTCAAGGGGTTGAGATTAGCTCAGAAGTCGCCGGACTGGTGACAGAAATCTATTTTCAGCAAGGTGACACAATCATAGCGAATACTCCCTTAGTTCAACTACGCGCAGATGATGATATAGCCAAACTGAAAGCACTCCAAGCAACAGCTGAGCTAGCAAAAATTACTTGGCATCGTTCTGAAGCTCAATTTAATGCAAAAGCTATCAGCCAGCAAACACTAGATTTTGACAAAGCAAATTTAGCGGTTGCTTTGGCTAATGTTAATGCTCAACAAGCAGTTGTCAACAAAAAGACTATCAGGGCACCCTTTAGCGGTCGTTTAGGTATTCGAGCTATCGACTTAGGACAGTATTTAAACGCAGGTACAACCATTACAAACATGCAAAATCTAGACACGGTTTACGTAGATTTTTACTTACCTCAACAAAATTTGGGAATATTAAAATTGGGTCAAGCCATTAAAGTAACCAGTGATGCTTACCCAAACCGAAAATTTACGGGAGAGATTACGGTCATCGATCCAAAAGTTGATCCCAATACGCGTAATGTTTTGGTACGAGCGACACTAAAGAATCCTGAACACCGATTATTACCTGGCATGTATAGCAAAGTAGAACTCATCATTGGTGCTTCTGAACGCTATATTACTTTACCGCGGTCAGCTATCAGCTTTAATTCATATGGTGCAACAGTGTTCGTTATTGACCAGAATCAACAAAAATGGGTCGCTCGACAAGCTTTCGTTACCACCGGCGAAACGCGTGGAGACCAAATCAGCATTATCAAAGGTATTAATGAAGGTGAAACGATAGTCTCTTCCGGACAAATCAAATTACATAATGGCACTATCGTACTGATTAACAATTCACATCAACCCAGTAATGATGCTAATCCACAACCCATTGATCAATAAGCAGCTATGAACTTGACCGACATTTTTATTCGCCGCCCTGTACTGGCAATGGTTATCAGTATCATGCTACTAGTATTGGGTTTAAGATCACTGGTTAGCTTACCGGTTTTACAATACCCTCGAACTGAAAATGCAATTGTCACGGTAACCACTTCTTATTATGGAGCCGATCCGGACATTATTGCTGGTTTTATTACGACCCCATTAGAAACAGTCATTGCCGAAGCCAATGGTATCGATTATATCAGTTCTATTAGCCAAAACGGTATCAGCACTATTACAGCCAATTTGCGGCTAAATTTTGATCCTAATAAGGCGCTCACCGAAATTAATGCCAAAGTCAATTCGGTTATCAATCAGTTACCCCCTGATTCACAGCGTCCGGTTTTAAATGTAAAAATCGGCGAAACAGTTGATGCTATGTATATCGGTTTTTCAAGTGATGTAATACCAGCCAATAATATTACTGATTATCTGATTCGAACAGTCCAACCTCGCCTGCAATCCGTTGCTGGAATTCAAACTGCCGAGCTACTTGGTAGCAAAAACTTCTCTTTACGCGCCTGGCTTAATCCAGACAAACTGATGGCTTATGGATTAACGGCTTCTGATATAAGTCACGCACTGGCTCAAAATGATTTTATCGCTGGATTGGGTACCACTAAAGGACAAATGGTACAAGTCAACCTAACAGCATCAACGAGCCTTCATTCCGTGCACGAATTTGAGAATTTGATTATCAAACAACAAAATGGCGTAATCACCCGATTGAAAGACGTCGCTAATGTAACACTTGGCTCTGATGATTATGATTCCAGTGTTGCTTTCGACGGCGACAAAGCTGTTTACATAGGCTTACAAATTGCTCCCAGCGGTAATCTATTAGAGGTTATTGGCAGAGTTCGTGAGTTGTTTCCTGAAATTCAGGCACAATTGCCTGAAGGTATGAATGGTAAAATCGTCTACGACGCCACTCAGTTTGTAGACAGTTCCATTCATGAAGTCATCCATACTTTAATTGAAGCATTGATTATTGTCACTTTGGTGGTGTTTGCTTTTCTAGGTTCGCCCCGCTCTGTTCTAATACCGGTTATAGCCATTCCATTATCGTTAATTGGCACTTTTACCATGATGATGATGTTTGGCTTTTCTATCAATTTGCTAACTTTACTGGCTTTAGTGCTTGCTATTGGTTTGGTTGTTGACGATGCCATTATCGTCGTCGAAAATGTTAATCGGCATCTAGAAGAAGGAATGGATCCTATTCCGGCTGCCCTGCTAGCCGCGCAAGAATTAACGGGACCAATCATTGCCATGACCATCGTTTTGATTGCTGTTTATGTCCCCGTCGGTTTTCAGAAAGGATTAACAGGCGCGCTATTCTCTGAGTTTGCTTTTACTGTCGTTGGTGCTGTAACTGTCTCAGCCATAGTCGCGCTAACTTTATCGCCAATGATGAGTTCACGGATGCTGAAAGCTCATAAAACCAACCGTACCGGCTGGGAAGAACGTTTAGTTGACTGGATAGATTTACAATTTAATCGTTTGAGTCAAGCCTATGAACGAATGCTTCATGGTTCCTTAAATTATTTACCAGTAACCGCTGTTTTTTCATTCATTATTTTGGTCAGTATTTACTTTTTGTACCAACAGGCTGATAGCGAACTCGCTCCTCAGGAAGATCAAGGTATCATCATCAGTTCAGCCAACAGTTCACCCGATGCGACCTTACAGCAACGCCAGCTATACAGTCGACAAATATTTGAAACCTTTAAACAATATCCTGAAAATAATCATGTCTTTCAGCTTGAATCACCCGGACAATCCATAGCGGGCATGGTATTAACACCGTGGCATGAACGCGAACGAACAACAGCAGAAATTCTACCCCTACTTCAAAATGATTTGAATAAAATAGCAGGTATTCGTGCCGCTGTTTTTCAACCCCCACCTTTACCGGGTAGTAGCGGCATGCCCATACAGTTTGTCATTGGTACAACAGAATCATTTGAACAACTAAATAATGTTCATCAACAATTTATGACTGAAGCACGCAAAAGCGGACAATTCATATTTGTAGATAGTGATCTTCGTTATGATCAACCACAATCTCGATTAACCATCGATCGAGACAAAACAGCCTTATTAGGCTTAACGATGCAAGATATTGGAGCCTCATTGGCTTCTATGTTGGGCGGGGGGTATGTTAATTATTTTAGTTTGGATAGTCGTTCTTACAAGGTTATTCCACAAGTCCAACAAAAGTTTCGCCTTAATCCCACGCAATTACTTAATTACCCGATTCGGACTGCCGATGGTCACAGTGTACCGCTATCAACTGTAGCTTCACTAAGCACCGAAACAGTTCCTCGTTTATTAAATCATTTTCAGCGTATTAATGATGTAATGGTGGTAGGCGTTCCATTTCCTGGCGTTACTCAAGGAAACGCTTTAGCGACCTTGCAGGACATTGCTAAACGAGTTTTACCTCCCAGCTACAGCATCGACTATGCGGGACAATCTCGGCAATTAATCAAGGAATCCAGTGGCTTTGTTTTCACTTTTTTATTTGCACTTGTGATTATTTTTTTGGCATTAGCCGCTCAATTTGAAAGTTTTCGCGACCCTTTAATTATTTTAGTTTCGGTACCTATGTCGATTGCCGGCGCATTAATTTTTATCGCACTGGGCATTGGTCACGCAACGCTTAACATTTATACCGAAGTTGGCTTGGTGACATTGATGGGATTAATTAGTAAACACGGCATATTAATTGTCGAATTTGCCAATAACCGTCAAAAACAAGGGATGAGTAAACGCGAAGCGGTAGAATCTGCTGCTAGCATACGTTTAAGACCGATTTTAATGACTACTGCAGCAATGGTACTCGGTGTGCTGCCATTAATTATGGCCAGCGGTGCAGGTGCTGTCTCACGTTTTAATATGGGACTGGTGATAGCCACCGGAATCGCTATAGGCACATTATTTACTTTGTTTGTGGTGCCTGCTGTTTATTTGATGTTAGGTGAAAACCACCATAAGAAAGTAATCTAGAATTTGATTGAACAAAATTGTTCATATTCTGTTTTACTCTCATTGATTGGTTAATTAGGGTCCAGCAACATCAGCAGGATCACCTTCGTAAGGGGTGGCATATTTGCAATCCTGTTGTGGACAAACCTTTTCAACACCGCGACGTTTAGTCTCTTTAACCGTCAAAATTGGCCATTGGCAAGCAGGGCAACTTTCTTTAATAGGCGCATTCCATAGTGCGTAAGAACATTTTGGATAACCTGAACATGAATAAAATATTTTATTGGATTTCGATTTGCGTTTAAGAATCGTACCCTTTTTACACTGAGGGCACTCTACGCCGGTATCTAAAGGTTTTTCTAAAGGTTCAATGTGACGGCATTTAGGGTAACCGCTACAACCAATAAATTTTCCATAACGTCCTGTTTTAATGGTTAACGGTAATTGACAAAGCGGACATGAGCGTCCTTCAACCACTTCAGCTTCCTCTGCTGCACTGCCGTCATTCCCTAAGTTACGGGTATAAGAACATTCTGGATAATGTGTACAACCTATAAAACGACCATTACGCCCTAAGCGAATAGACAACGGCTTACCGCATTCGGGACATTGTTCATCTATGGCTTCTTGAGTAACATCTTTGCGTTGAACACTTTCTTCTTTTTCATGTATCAAGGTATTAAATGGATTCCAAAAAGCATGCATTAACGGAATCCAGTCTTTTTCCCCACGAGATACTGCATCGAGATCATCTTCTAATTTAGCGGTAAAATCATAATCTACATATTTAGTAAAATGCTCTGTCAAGAATTTGTTAACAATACGACCTACATCCGTAGGATAAAAACGTTTGCTATCCAGTGTTACATATTCGCGATTTTGTAGCGTCGAGATAATTGAAGCATAAGTAGACGGACGACCTATGCCGTGTTCTTCAAGTGCTTTGACTAAACTGGCCTCGCCATAACGCGGTGGCGGTTCTGTAAAATGTTGGGCAACAATGATATCATCAAGAGGGATTGGGCGACCTTCTTGCATAGGAGGCAACTGATTTTCTTGATCGTCTCTCTCCAGACTATCATCTATACCTTCCAAATAAACGGCCATAAAGCCGTGTTTAGCAATCGTTGATCCCGTCGCTCTAAAAACATGCAGCCCTTCAGAACAACTTAAGTCGGCAGCAACCATATTGATAGTTGCATGAATCATTTGACAAGCAATGGTTCGTTTCCAGATCAAATCGTACAATTTGAATTGCTCATCACTGAGAAAATTTTTGATCTGGGTAGGTAAGTGACCAACTGAAGTGGGACGAATGGCTTCGTGTGCTTCTTGCGCGTTTTTAGATTTGGTTTTAAACAGTCGAGGCTCTTTGGGTAGTGAGTCTTTACCGTATTGTTCTGCTATAAGCTCTCTAATTTCTGTGACCGCATCAACAGAGAGATTAACCGAATCAGTACGCATATAGGTAATCAAACCCTGTGTTTCTCCTCCGATATCAATGCCTTCATATAACTGTTGAGCCACTAGCATCGTACGTTTAGTGGTAAAACCGAGTTTGCGCGACGCTTCTTGCTGCAAGGTAGAAGTAATAAAAGGAGGAGCAGGATTACGTTTGCGCTGTTTCTTCTCAAGTTTGGTTACCAACAACTGTCCATCAGCGGCATTCAGTAACTCAATACGTGTTTGCTGTGCATGGGTGTCATCTGTAACACTAAATTGACTGACTTTTTCACCCTTAAAAAGGGTTAATTTGGCTTTAAAGGCTTGTTCTTGCGAATTTAAAAGAGCATCTATAGACCAATATTCTTGACTAATAAAGGCTTCTATTTCCAATTCTCTTTCCACAATCATCCGCAATGCAGGACTTTGTACTCTTCCGGCTGAAAGACCTCTACGAATTTTTTTCCATAACAATGGTGATAACTTAAAACCAACCAAATAATCGAGTGCACGCCTTGCTTGCTGTGCATTTATTAAGTTAATAGCCAATTGCTCAGGATGAGCAATTGCTTCTGTTACCGCTTTTTTAGTAATTTCATGGAAAACAACACGATGTACAGCTTTATTTTTAAGTAATTTTTTTTCTTGTAATAATTCGTGTAAATGCCAAGAAATAGCTTCTCCTTCACGATCAGGGTCAGTCGCTAGGTATAGAGTATCGGCTGTTTTCAAGGCTTTACTGATAGCTTGAACATGGCGTTGATTGCGCTCTATCAACTCATATTTCATAGCAAAATCGTGTTCAGGATCAACCGCACCTTCTTTAGGAATCAGGTCCCGAACATGACCATAGGAAGCAAGTACCTGAAAGTCTTTGCCAAGATATTTTTCTATTGTTTTCGCCTTTGCGGGCGATTCTACAATAACAAGATTTTTACTCATTTTAATCGTTACTAAAATATTCAACGTTCAAAAAATTGGGTGCAGGAAAAATAAGTATAAGCCGCACCTTTTCCTTGAACCTTGCTGCCAGTCTATCAATGTAAATATGTCGGTACAAGATCGTAAACAATATCTTCCATTCTGGAAAAAGCCAGTTCCTCATCGGGTTGACTCAGTAGAATCATTAATACAATCCATTTTAGCTTTTCTAATGAAATTTCTTCATTTTCTAAAGCCATTGCTCTATCGATGACTATTTCCCTATTAGTAGGACTTAGAATGCCAGTGTATTCTAGAAACATCAGTAGATTACGACACTCTAAATCGAGTTTATCTTGCTCTTGCGAGCAAAAAATTCTAAATGCGGGTGCCACAGTCGGTTTTATGAATCCCTGAGAACTTAATGATTCTAACCAATCGAACGCCTTGCTTACTTCAATTTGTTCAAATCCAGCTTCTTGTAATTCTGTTTTAATCAAATCACTATCTGGAAGTATTTCTACTTCATCTTCCATATAGTTTTCGAACAAGTACATTAAGACATCAAAAATATTTTCTTTCATAGGCGGTCGTTAGTTTATTTTAGTCGAGTATAGCAACCGCCAGGGGTTGCTTCCAAATAACCTTGCAGCTCTAAAATCAGCAGCATCGAAGCAATCTCTGCAACTGGCAGCTCGGTCTTAGCAACCAAGTCGTCAATTGATGTTGGGCTAAACATGACCAGATTCAATAATGTTTGTTGCTCTAGGTCAAGTGTTGATTTTTCATGTGTTTGAAAAGAACACTCATCATGTTGAATATATTGACTTAATTCTTCAAAAATATGTTGAGTTGTTTCAACTAGTTTAGCACCTTCACGAATCAAAGCGTTACACCCACGTGCTAATGGGTTATGAATAGACCCCGGAATTGCAAAAACTTCACGATTTTGTTCCAAAGCCATTCGAGCGGTAATTAAAGAGCCACTCTCTTTTGCCGCCTCTACTACAAGCAATCCTTGACTAAGACCGCTAATAATCCGGTTACGTCGAGGGAAATGATTTGCTTTAGCTATTGTACCCGGAGGAAATTCAGAAATCATCGCACCCGTTTTCACTAATTCCATCGCTAGATCTTTATGTCGAGCTGGATAAACACGATCTAAGCCAGTACCTGCAACAGCAATAGTATATCCACCCACACTCAACGCACCACGGTGACTCGCGGCATCAATACCTAAAGCCAGTCCACTGGTAATCACAAAGCCATATTGACAAAGGGTTTTAGCAAAATCGAACGCTGTTTCTAAGCCTTGAGTTGAAGGATTACGACTTCCAACTATTGCAATCTGAGGCAAGACCAACAATTGGGCATTACCACGAACAAAAAGCACTGGTGGCGGATCAGAAATTTCCTTTAATTGGCTTGGATAACGGTCATCGTTTAGAGTAATTACATCATTATTAGTCTGCTCTAACCACAACAAATCTCTATCAATCACTGTCCAGTCGGTATTTTTAATCGCTTGGACACTATCATTTTTTAAGCCTAAGGCAATTAATCCAGAAACAGATTCCTGAAATAATTGTTCGGGTAGATGTGTTGCCAATAATCTTAGAAAGGTGCGGCAACCAATACCTGGGGTACGCAATAAAGCAAGCCAGTATTTAATAGCGTTATCGGTAGATTGGATAATAATACTCTAATAGTTTGGTAAATTTTAAAATAACTAAAATTTAACTCCATTTAAATTTTAAACATAAAAAATCTTGTATTGTTAAAATTTAAGGTTTTTTACGGGTTTCAATTCAAAGTCTGAATAAATTCAGATAAAATTCTAATATCCGATTATTATAGTGGAGAATTTGTTGAGTATTCTAACTATTCTTGAGTTTCCTGACGAACGCTTGCGAAAAATTGCTACACCCGTTAAACACATTGACGAAAAAATTAAAACCCTGACAGAAGATATGCTAGAAACCATGTACTATTCCAAGGGTGTTGGATTAGCTGCAACTCAGGTCAATGTCCAACAACGCATCATTGTCATTGATGTGAGTGAAGAAAAAAATTCACCTATGTGTCTAATCAATCCTGAAATTATTGAAAAAGACGGAATTAAAGAATCTGAAGAGGGCTGTCTATCAGTTCCCAACTTTTATGAAAAAGTTAAACGTGCCGAACATATCCGCGTAACCGCTTTGGATAAGGAAGGTAAGCGATTCGAATTTGAAGCGACCGATCTTTTAGCGGTTTGTGTTCAACACGAAATGGATCATTTGCAGGGTAAATTATTTGTTGATTATCTTTCACCACTTAAAAGACAACGAATTAAAACCAAACTAGAAAAAATTCACCGCCAGGAAAAAAATCTTTAATGAAAATTATTTTTGCAGGCACGCCTGAATTTGCTGTTCCTAGTTTGCAAATGCTCGTTAATTCCGATCATGATATTTGCGCTGTATATACTCAGCCTGATCGCCCTGCAGGTCGTGGTCGCCATTTACAACCCAGCCCAATTAAACAATTAGCTCTCAGTTCTGGCATTCCTGTATTTCAACCATCAACATTAAAAGACGAGCAAACTTTACAAGAATTATTCAATTTTCAAGCCGACCTCATGATTGTCGTGGCTTACGGAATGATTTTGCCCCAAATCGTTTTAGATACACCCAGACTAGGCTGTATCAATGTTCATGGGTCGCTATTACCCCGCTGGCGTGGAGCTGCTCCCATTCAGAGAGCCATTATGGCTGGGGATAGTGAAACAGGCATTACTATTATGCAAATTATCCATAAACTGGATGCGGGTGATATGCTGCACAAAGAATTTTACCCGATTAGCTCTACAGATAACGCTAGTATCGTTTATGAAAAACTGTCCCAATTAGGTGCTATCGGGCTTAGTAAAACATTACCTTTAATAGAGAAAGGTTTACTTAAACCTCAACAACAAAATGAAAATCTAGTTACCTACGCTGAGAAACTAGACAAAAGTGAGGCTGATCTTGACTGGTCTCAATCTGCAGAAAAACTATGCAGAAAAATTCGTGCATTTAACCCTTGGCCTGTAGCTCAAACAAATTATAAGGGTCAGAATTTGCGTATTTGGCAAGCCGAATTGATCAACGAATCAATTACTCACCTACAACCCGGCACTGTATTCATAAGTAACAATAAGTTTTTAGATGTTGCTACTGGTAGTGGTTTATTACGTCTTATCGAAGTGCAATTACCCGGAGGCAAACGAATTTCTGCTCAAGCCTTTCTAAATGCACATGCTATCGAGGGAGTTGTATTCGGTTGAATACCCGATTAATCGCCGCTCGTGTAATCTATAAAATTCTTCAAGATGGTTCATCGTTAACAGCCACTTTAGATACCGCTTTAATGGCTGTGGAATCCAGTAAAGACAGAGCTTTCATACAAGCTTTGTGTTATGGCGTTTTAAGACAATTTCACCGATTGGACTTTGTTTTAGCTCAATTGGTCGAAAAACCCATTAAAGATAACGAAATCAAAGCAATTGCTTTGCTTGGATTATATCAATTGGGTTTCATGCGGGTTAAACCTCATGCCGCCGTTTCAGAAACCATTCAGGCAATACGCAAAAAAAACTGGGCGAAACCATTAATTAACGCATTACTAAGAACTTATTTGCGCCAGCAGGATACACTTGAACAACTGTTAACGACAGTACCTAGTGCCACTTTTAGTCATCCTAACTGGTTAATCAAAGAAATACAGCAAAACTGGTCGATGCAATCAACCTTTATTTTAAATGAGAATAATAAGCAAGCTCCAATGGTATTAAGAGCTAACACTTTAAAAACGAGCCGAAAAAATTATTTAGAACTATTAATCCAACAAGGCATTTCGGCTACAACATTAGATTATTGTGCTTCGGCAATCTTACTAGAAAAACCGGTTAATGTTGATCAATTACCCAAGTTTGCTGAGGGCTGGGTATCTGTACAAGATAGTGCCGCACAACTTGCAGCAAGCTTATTGAGCATTGAACCGAATCAACGGGTACTAGACGTCTGCGCAGCACCCGGTGGAAAAATGGCGCATTGCCTTGAAATTCAACCCAATCTACAAGAATTGGTGGCTGTTGATATTGATGCTATCAGAATGCAACGTGTAATAGAAAATATGCACCGTATTGGCTTACAGGCCAATACTATCATTGGCGATGCTACTCGACCAAAGGATTGGTGGGATGGTAAGCAATTTGACCGAATTCTTATCGATGCGCCCTGTTCTGCAACAGGGGTAATTCGTCGCCATCCCGATATAAAATTATTAAGAAAACCAGAGGATATTGATTTATTACGGATCATGCAAAAAAACATATTGGACGCTATATGGCCGCTATTAACGTCAGGTGGAATATTGTTATATGCAACCTGTTCCGTTTTAAAACAGGAAAATGAACAACAAATAGCTGATTTTTTGGCTTGTCATGCTGACGCAACGCATTTACCAATTTTGGCTACATGGGGTCATTCCAGACTTTATGGACGGCAAATTTTGACAGGTGAAGATAATATGGATGGTTTTTATTACGCGTTGTTATGCAAAAAATAAAATACTTTAAACTCCAATTATAGAATTAATAAAAGATTAAAGTTACCAACTGGTTTTGCTGTTGGTAACTTTGCTAAGAAGTCTTATTAAAATATTTTTTAGTTAAAGCCCACTAAAATACTCAACCAAATCTTTAATATCAGTGTCCGATAAATTACTGGCTATAGCTTGCATCGGTCCACTTTTACGAAAACCTTGTTTAAAATTTGTTAACTGGGTTGCTAAATACTCTGCATGCTGACCAGCTAAACGAGGAATTTGCCCATTACCAGCAGCATTTTGACCATGACAACCTAAACAAACATTCGCTTTGGCTTGACCGGGTTTAACCGTCGCCAGTTCTTGCGATTTATTAGTAACAGGAATACTCGCAAAATAAGCAGCTAAGTTGATCATATCGGTATCGCTCAAACTGGCAACCATTGCCTGCATCACTGAATTGCTACGACTGCCTGATTTAAATGCCTTGAGTTGCATGAGCAAATAAGCTTTCTGTTGACCAGCCAAATTAGGCCATTGACCATTACTACTTTGACCTTTTACGCCGTGACAACCTACACAATTTTCAGCTTTTTGTTCACCTGCAACAATATCATCAGATAAAACAGGTGTTGTCACTAATACACCGCATAACATAGTAATTGTAAATAAAAATTTATACATAGATCCCCCTATCAATAAATGTTTTTGATTTCAATGAGTCATGTTAATCAAACAGGTTCGATAGACTCTATAAATTGTAAGAACTCATCAAAGAACAACTTATTATTCAAATATTACCAAGTCTTTATCCTCCTTAAATAAGTTTTTAAGAATTATGTAGTTAAAAATTAATCCATATCAATAATGTTGTAGATTTTGTTATAAAAAATCAATATCATCAAACCAAGCATAAATAAAAATGCAACGCATCAATGATCTGCTTTTTGACTCATATTCTCTAAAAGATGGCTAACAAAAAATTTCCAAAGTATGAAGTATTACTCATAGCCGGTATAGACTCCCTTGGTCTGGCGAGGTTTCCTCATCTACTTCATTCCGCTGGATGTAGAGTCACTTTACTGGCGCCACCTGGTTTAGCGATTATTAAATCTCGATACGTTAGTCATCACATACCGACTGTCTATGACCCACAAGCGCGAGCTATGCATTTGAAAGAGTTGGTACAGCTTCAACAACAATCTTTCACAACGATCATAGTAGGAGATGAAGCTACCTTAACTGCATTAATGGAATACCGTGGAGAAGAATGGCTAGATCCTTGGTTCCCAGTTAACCATCGTAGTAAAGCAAGTTACTTAATTTTATCCAAATTAGCTTTTCAGCAAGCAGCCATTGATGAAGGGCTCCGCATGCCTATTTCTTCGCTGTGCCAAGGTTGGACTGAAGTTGAGGCGGCTGTCAACAATTCTGGCTATCCAGTCATATTAAAAGCAGCCCAAAGTTTAAGTGGCTCAGGCGTCAGGAAAGTTCATAATTTTAAAGAACTTGAATTAGCCTATGATCAACTAGCATCCAGTGGTCAAGAGTTATTAGTGCAACACTTTTATGATGGTCCAATTGGCTCAACAGATGTACTCTTTAACCATGGAGAACCTATCTGTTGGCAATCTGCCTACGCTCTCAGGTGCTGGCCGACTCCGCTATCTTCCTCAAGTGCCCGTCAACTGATGGATCATCCTGATATTGAATTCATTAATAAAGGTGTTGGCAAAATAACAGGATTTAATGGTTTTGCCGGCATAGACTGGATTCATGATCTTAAAAGTGACCAAATCTATTTGTTGGAAATTAATCCTCGCCCTACGCCAAGCCTCCGCTTAGATCGTTTTTCTGGCATTAGTTTTAGTCAGAGTCTGAATCAATTATTGTCAGGTAATCCTAAAATTTCTCAGCCAAAGCCAAAGCAGCTATTAACAAGCTCACCGCTAGGATTATTTCCACAAATGCTCTATTGGGCTATCGACGAGCATAGCTGGCAAAGCTTTGCCATTTGTTGCTGGAATGACGCCCCTTGGCACGATCCACAACTGTTAATTGCTTACCTGCGACGCGTAGCTAGCCATTACATACCCTTAACGTGGCGTCAAAAACTTAAACAGTGGCTACGCGGCACCGCAATAACAACGCAACAAAATCTTGAACTTGAATTACACTTACGCAAAGCCATTAATCATCACGAATTATGTATTTATTATCAACCTCAAATTGACATTAAGACCAACAAAATTATTGGTGCCGAAGCATTGATCCGCTGGAATAATCCGCTGGGAGAACTGATGTTACCTCTCGACTTTATTCCTCTTGCTGAAAAAAGTAACTTAATATTGAACATAGGCGAATGGGTACTTAAAGAAACTTGCCGACAAGGTCAACAGTGGTTGAATGAAGGTTTGCCAAGTTTAAATTTGAGTGTGAATCTCTCATCTTATCAACTGCAACAATCTAAATTGAATTTATTAATAGCGGATATTTTAGCGGAGACGGGTTTCCCAGCTAACAATCTTGAACTGGATTTAACTGAATCGTCCCTATTAGGTCCAAGACAAAACCCTATTGAAATTCTGAGTTCCTTACGTTCCTTAGGTGTACGCTTAGCTATTGATGACTTTGGCGTTCGTTATTCATCCTTATCATATGTTGAGCGTTTTCCTGTTGATATTTTAAAAATCGATAAAGTTTTTATTAAAAATATACCGGAAGATATTGAATGCGCAGAAATAGTTGCTAATATTCTGAGTATTGGCAACCAATTAGGGCTTAAAGTTCTAGCCGAAGGCGTAGAAACTCAAAAACAGCTTGATTTCTTGAATGCTCAGGGTTGCTACGCTTATCAAGGTTATTTAAAAAGTAAACCGTTACCTGCAGAGCAGTTTGTAAATTTGCTACGTTCGCAATCTTAATACTATATACAAAAACAGTTAAGATTTACGACGACTTAATTTTTGCCTAATTAAACTCTGCTCTTCCTTATTACACATAAATGCATAAAAAAATCCCATTGTCTGTAAGGTATAGACTAGTCCAATTGCAGCTAAAATCATAATCAAGTACCATCGATTAACATTTAACCCGCCTAACCAAGGCTGCAAAGCGTTCATGATGCCATAGCCGAAAGCGTATGGCATAATGCCTGGCCACATGACTGATTTTAAAAATCGCCAAAAACTCACGCCTAGCAAATAGTTACCTCTCAATAAGTAGATGAGAGCACTTAAAATTCTCGCCAGCATAACTATTTCAGCGACAATGACTACATCAAAACTTAAATAACGCCAAGCCAACAACATCCCTACGATAATAAATATCATCTGCCAGCCCAAATAACCGAAAGTACGCGCAGGTTGATTAATCCCTTGAAAATACGCTGATAGCGGTCCTGTCAATACATTCAGTTGATAGCCCGCACAAGCACAAACCATTACCATAATGGTGTTATCAAGATGATCGGCATGCCCCATCCACGCGGCTAATAACCAAGTAGCAAAAGGCGCAAGAAACCCCATCGCCAAACCATTAAACAAATTTAAATACCGTAACCCCTGTGCATACATTCGTTGAATTTCTTCTTTTTTTCCCAAACTATGCGCTTCAGTAATAGCTGGCAAAAAATTAGCATTCATTGATGAGAAAACTTGGCTAGCCATAACCGGAAATTTTTGTCCTAAGTCCAAAACAGCAACAGCCGCCAAACCACTCAGATGACCCGCTATTAAACGTTCTATCGAGTACATAAAGATACTAAGCAACCCAGATAGCTGCAAAATTCCGCCATAGTGCAAAAAGCGACTAAAATACTCTCGCTTAACTTGGCGCAAACTAATTTTCAAACCAGGAATAGCTTGATAGCAAAGCACAACGTAAACTAATGTTGAAAAAATATATCTAGCGAAAAATGCCCAAAGCAATGAATTTACGCCATAACCGTTATACAAAAGAGCAACAATTAAAGCAGTCTCCAGTAGAAAACTAATAATCCAAACCAGCGTTTGCTGAGCAATTTTTTGTAATCCATGTAACACATAAGCAAATGCGCCCAATGTCATGTCCAACAGCATTGTCGCTAAAGTACCCAAAATTAAAACTTGCGCAGTATCTTGCAACTTTGGGGCAACATTAAAACTTTTTAATATCAATGGCATTGATAGCCACACACCACCCAAAGCCAATAAACTAAAAATGAACGTTAATAAAAGCCCTGTACTCACCAAACCATTTATGGAACTGTACTGCTCTTTTACATTGTATTCGGCAACATAGCGAATATAGACATTCGATACACCAAACGCCCCCATACTTACATAACTAATTAATAGAAAACAGGTAGACCATAATCCATATTCTTCCAAAGTAACAAAATGTAAAATCAGAGGTGGTAAGCCCACTCGAGAAAGTAAATAGAGCAGTCGCCCTGCTGTCCCCATAACCGCATTTGAATAAAAAGAATTTCCCTGATTTTTATTTTTCATAGTATCCACTGTCGATTTTCAGGTTTTATTATCAAAGTATACAATTTTCACTTAACGCGAGTTTGTTCAAAAAATCAATCTGATCAATTTGCATTACTATCTCATAATTATTGATGATTTACATTACTCTTAATAAATTAACTCACCCCAATTAAGAAATTTTGAAATTAAAATAAGGCTTATTGGTAATCAATAAAACAATGAAATTTATCAAAAAAGCCTATTAATATTTCGCACACCACTGATAAAGCGGTTAGCAATTAATTCCAGTTTAATCAAATCATCTCAGATTTTGTCAGCGCACAAAAGCTTCTTTCTTTTATGGTATAATCAGCCATTTTAACCACCCAACACGTCTAAAGAGGTTGTTATTTGTGGCAAATATTATTACTCGTAAATCTGTAATGACACTTTTTTCATCTCCTTCCTGTCCGATGAGCCACTGCGCCCGCTTTGTACTGCACGAAAAAGGAATTACTGCAGACATAGAATATTATGACCCAAATGACCCACCAGAAGATCTGCTAGAACTGAATCCAACAGGCACCTCACCCACTTTGATTGAACGCGACTTAGTACTTTACGATTCTCGCATTATAATGGAATATCTTGATGAACGTTTCCCTCATCCACCCCTGCATCAAATGGACCCTGTATCACGAGCAACTGCAAGGATGGTTATTAAACGTATAGATCAAGATTGGTATCAATTACTGGATGAAATTTTATATTCCGGTGAAAAAAAGTCCGCTAGAGCAAAAAAATTACTGCGTGAAAGTTTACTGTCTGCTGCGCCTGTTTTTGGTGCGCAACCGTTTTTTATGAATGAAGAATTTTCATTAATTGACTGTGTAATAGGTCCTTTGCTTTGGCGATTACCCAGTATAGGTATTGATATCAGCACACCTAATGAAGAAATCACTCAATATGCTCAACGCATTTTTAAACGCACTGGCTTTAAACGTAGCTTAAGCGAAATAGAAAAAGAAATGGTTGAAATACCAAAATGACATCATTAAAACCTTATTTACTTCGGGCTGTTTATGAATGGATTACAGATAATGGCCTGACACCTTATCTTCTAATCAATGCTGACCACCCCAACACCGTTGTACCGCAACAATTTGTAGAAAACGGTAAAATTATTTTAAATATAAAGCCACAAGCAATACATGCACTGATACTGGGTAATGAAGAAGTTTCTTTTAGTGCGCGATTTAATGGTCAATCAATGAACATCCATGTTCCCATTCGAGCTATTTTGACTATCTATGCACAAGAAAATGGTAAAGGCATGATTTTTGATCCGGAAGATGAAGAAACCCCTCCACCAGAAAAAAAGCCTCCAACTAAGCCCATTTTAAGGGTTGTTAAATAAATCTTAAAACAGTATACATTTCAGAAAAATATCCTAGAGTAATAAGCTACCTATTGATTCTAGACTGCTTATCTTTTGATAACCCAATTAAACATCAATAACCATACTTTAATGAAAGCAGAGATTTATGTTGAATTTACTAACTTTTAAACCACGCTTATGGTTTTTCATTGGATTTTTAGGCTGCGTCTTTTTGTTAGGCATGGGCGCATATTTTCAATTTGTAGATGATCTTGAACCTTGTCCATTATGCATTTCCCAGCGTATCGCAATTTTTGTGACCGGGTTATGCTTTTTATCAGCAAGCATACACAATCCACAATCTTTAGGCGTTAAGGTATATGCAGTTCTCGGCACGCTCACCGCTTTAAGTGGCGCATCGATATCAACTCGTCATATCTGGTTACAACATTTACCTCCAGATAAAGTTCCAGAATGCGGACCCGGATTAGAATACATGTTTCAAAACTTCCCTTTGACAGAAACAATTAAACTGATGCTTAATGGAACCGGCGATTGCGCTGAAATTAACTGGACTTTATTGGGATTTAGTATGCCTGTCTGGACACTACTGGCTTTTTTAATGCTCGCATCTTTGAGTATTTTGCAATTCTGGAATGCTAAGCAACTAAACCGTTGATAATTCTTGCTCTGAAATTAGAGCGCCGATTGAATAGGATTTACTCGGTTTTTTAGCACCAGGACAATCTATACTAAACCTCTCAACAACCTCTCCCAACCTTATTGCAGTAAGTTGTCCACCCCATAAACATCCCGTATCAATGGCATAACAATTGAATCCTTCATAGTACCCTAAAGTAGACCAATGACCACAGATAATACGTAACGAGCTGCTTTTTCGATTGGGTACTTCAAACCAAGGCATTAGACCTTTGGGTTGCGAACCAATCGGACCACTGTTAGCAAAATCTAATTTACCATTGATATCACAGTAACGCATACGCGTAAAACAGTTAACAATAAATCGTAACCGCGCAACCCCTTTCAAATCTGGCGACCAAGCATTGGGTTTATTACCGTACATTTGTTTTAAAAAAATCGGATAATCAGGCGATCTTAAGGTATCTTCAACCAACCTCGCCATTTTCCTAGTTTTTTTAAAATCCCATTGAGGAGGCAAACCGGCATGAATTAAGCAGTAGTCTTTGTTGTAATGAAATAACGGTCTAAATCGTAGCCAATCGATTAACTCCTCACAATCTGGAGCTTCTAATATTTGAGTTAGAGCATCCTTTTTTAAAGCAATTTTATGAGCACAAAATGCCGCCAAAAGGTGCATATCATGATTACCTAGAACAGCTATGGCAGCAGCATCCAGATTTTTTACAAAACGCAATGTTTCCAAAGATTTTGGTCCCCTGTTAACCAAGTCTCCAGCAAACCATAATTGATCACTGTGTTCATTAAACTGAATGAGATCAAGTAACCTCATTAGTTCATCAAAACAACCTTGTACGTCGCCAATTGCGTAAATTGCCATTTAATGCAAAGTCCTGGGAATGGATAATGTAAATCGTGGAATAGGCGCATCGAAACTATCACCTTCGTCTGAACGCATAGTATAAATGCCTTGCATAGTGCCAACGGAAGTTTCTATCATAGCACCACTAGTATAGGTAAAGGTTTCTCCGGGCCTAAGATAAGGTTGCTCACCAATGACACCTTCACCCCTAACTTCTTGAATTTTACCGTTAGCATCAGTGATTAGCCAATGGCGACTCAATAGTTTAGCAGGCACTTCACCTTGATTACTAATGGTAATAGTATAGGCAAACACATAGCGATCCTGCTCTGGTGCCGATTGAGCAGCAATAAAGTAGGGGGTCGCTTCAACGACTATTTTATTTTTTGCTTTCATTATTAGATGATATAACCTTTAATTTAGTTAAATATTTCAGCGTAACTTTTTGTCAAACGCAAGCAACTTTATCTATTTTTTTAGCATATAGCGGAACACACAGTGCATATTCATATTTTAGGCATTTGCGGTACATTCATGGGTGGATTAGCTCTAATTGCCCGACAATTAGGTTATCAAGTCACTGGCTCGGATCAACATGTTTACCCGCCGATGAGCACTCAACTGGAAGAACAAGGCATCCAGTTATTAGCAGGATATCGTGCTGAAAATTTAGATTCTAATCCTGACTTAGTTATCATTGGTAATGCATTGTCACGTGGTAACCCAGAAGTTGAAGCCGTTTTGAGTAAGGGTCTTCATTATATTTCTGGACCACAGTGGTTAGCTGAACATGTCCTTCAAAAAAAATGGGTTTTAGCTGTTGCTGGCACACACGGCAAAACGACAACTACAAGCATGTTAAGCTGGATATTGGATTATCAAGGGTTTAAACCTGGCTTTTTAATTGGCGGAATCCCATTAAATTTTGGAGTTTCTGCTCGCTTAGGCGACTCAGAATTTTTTGTTATTGAAGCTGACGAATATGACTCTGCATTCTTTGATAAGCGATCAAAGTTCATTCATTATAGACCTAAAACGGCTATTCTTAATAATTTGGAATACGACCATGCTGATATTTTTCCAGATTTGGATGCCATAAAAAAACAATTCCATTATTTTATCAGAACTGTTCCAGAAAACGGCTTAATCATCAGCCCTGAAATTGATGACAATATCAATGATGTCTTATCAATGGGTAATTGGAGTAGAATCCAACATACGTCCATTCATGGTGATGCCGAATGGAATACAGAGCTCATTAAAAACGATGGTAGTCAGTTTAACATACAGTTAAATAAAAATTATCAGGGAACCGTCAATTGGTCATTAACAGGCCAACATAATGTTTATAATGCCCTATCTGCGATTGTAGCTGCTCGTGACGTGGGAATTTTACCAATCAATGCCATTGAAGCTTTGAACCATTTTAAAAACGTCAAACGCCGAATGGAAGTCGTTGCTATTGTCAACGGGATAACAATTTACGATGATTTTGCCCATCATCCCACTGCCATACAGACAACTTTAGATGGACTGCGCAAACAAATCGGCACTGAACGCATCTTAGCTGTTATTGAACCCAGATCCAATACTATGCGCTTGGGTGTTCATACTGAAACACTGGCAAAATCAATGAGTTTTGCTGATCTTGCCATTATCTATCAACCGCCCGAACTTGGCTGGGATTTAAACAGCCTCAAAGAGAGCTCCAAAAATATTGAAATATATCCATCACTCAATGATATTATTAATAGAATTAGAGAGATATCTCAACCAAATGACCATATCGTGTTAATGAGTAACGGCAGTTTCGGTGGCTTACATCAGAAATTACAAATTGCATTAAACATGGTGAGTACTTAGGTTAAACAATATAAAGTTTCGACATAACTAGTAATATTGATTTAAATTAGACTACAATTTTGCAAAACTCCACTTTCTTTCCTACCGTGTCGAATAAATCTGACGGACTTTTTAATGACTGACTATAAACTGACTCATCTTAAACAACTAGAAGCTGAAAGTATCCACATTATACGTGAAGTTGCTGCCGAATTTGAACGCCCTGTGATGCTTTACTCTATTGGCAAAGATTCTGCTGTTATGCTGCATCTGACCAAAAAAGCGTTTTACCCGGGAAAACCGCCTTTTCCGTTGCTGCATGTTGATACTACTTGGAAATTCAAAGAAATGATCCAATTCCGTGATCAGTTTATTAAAGAACTGGGTTGGGATTTGATTGTCTATATCAACCAAGATGGTTTAGAACAAGGCATTGGTCCATTTACTCACGGAAGTAAAAAACATACCGATGTCATGAAAACGGATGCTCTCAAGCAAGCACTGGATAAATATCATTTCGATGCCGCTTTTGGTGGTGCACGTCGGGATGAAGAAAAATCTCGTGCCAAAGAAAGAGTCTACTCTTTCCGCGATAAAAATCATCGCTGGGATCCTAAAAATCAACGCCCTGAATTATGGAATATTTATAATGGTAAAATAGATAAGGGTGAAAGCATTCGGGTATTCCCATTATCGAACTGGACAGAATTAGATATATGGCAATATATTCATTTAGAAAATATCCCAATTGTACCGCTATATTTTGCTAAAGAACGCCCTGTAGTCGAAAAGGATGGCATGTTAATTATGGTTGATGATGAGCGGATGCCTATTGGACCTGATGAAAAAATCGAAATGAAAATGGTGCGTTTTCGTACTTTGGGCTGTTACCCATTAACAGGTGCAGTAGAATCAACAGCGACTACATTGCCAGAAATTATTCAGGAAATGTTATTAACCACTACCTCTGAACGCCAAGGTCGCTTGATTGACCACGATCAAGCTGGATCAATGGAACAGAAAAAACGTGAAGGTTACTTCTAACCAGCTAAAGCCTAATTTACATCAGAGAATTATTATGTCCCACCAATCCGAACTTATCAGTACAGATATTAACGCCTATCTGGCACAACATGAACAAAAAGAATTAATGCGTTTTTTGACCTGCGGTAACGTCGATGATGGTAAAAGCACATTAATCGGGCGTCTATTACATGATT
>Ga0214192_1000299_pt1 | contig 31712 bp, 25 predicted proteins | sample TroBogEpilimnion_44_FD_153030 | JGI IMG/M metagenome (GOLD analysis project Ga0214192, IMG submission 153030) | Freshwater microbial communities from Trout Bog Lake, WI - 29JUL2008 epilimnion | ecosystem: Environmental > Aquatic > Freshwater > Lake > Epilimnion/Euphotic zone | place: Trout Bog... | reverse complement strand
CTTCTACCACAAGTGTGACAGAACTAACATGTCCTTCTACCACAGTACCAGTATAAGTAAAAGGTGAACTAGATGTCTGTGACCAATATTTCAAAACAGACATTTTTAATTACCTATTACAAACCAATAAACACCATAAGGTCCACCACCACTTGTTCCTCCCGTCCCCTGAACTACAAGTGTAATAGATGAAGTTGAAACTGTGACTACCTGTGAGAACCAATCCATTCCTTGATCATTATTTGGATTAATTATAGTAGATTGTACTGAAAGAACTGAAGAGAAACTTGCGGCAGCGGGTAAAGAAATAACAGTATTCGATGTAGTGACTAAAGCTTTACCCCAAGCCATCTTTAAACCACCTGGTAATTGTGCCCATCCATTAGCAGAAAGAGATTGGTTAGCATTAATATCAATCCACAAATCTCCGACTGCTGTTGCTGTAGGAGTTGTTGTTGCTGAGTTGGCGACGAATACATTTCCACCGCCAGTATATCCAGCACTTGCCATTCTAAGAATTGGAGGAGCAGCCAGAGCAGGATTACCAGTTAAGCCTTGAATACCTTGGGCACCTTGGCCTCCTACTCCATTCAATCCTTGAACACCCTGCGCACCTTGCGAACCTGGAGCACCATTAGATCCAACATAACCAGCCGATCCCTGAGCACCTTGTATTCCCTGTACTCCTACAAAGCTTTGACCTGTAGAAGAAACTATATGACCTACGTTTAGAGTATTGACATAAGCTGTATCAGAAACATTAAGAATACCTGTAGAAACATTATTAGCATATAGATTGCCATAGACAATCTCATCACCACCAACAGAAACAGCAGTAACTCCAGGAGTTCCATTAATAACTAGAACACCATCAGCAATAGTAAAACTTCCATGTTCTTTGATGAAGTTCTGAGTAATTAATTGATTCGAAACATCAATCAAGCTATTAGTGGCAATTCTCCACTGATCGAAAGTGTTTGCTGTCTGAACTTGGGGTATATTAGAATAGGACATTATTTTTTACCGTCTATTAGAATCTTGAGAAGTTCTTTGATTTCGGATACATCATCTCTTAGGTTATTTATTTGGTTCTGTATGTTCTGCTCTTTCTTCTTCTGAGCCATATATTGCTCATGTCTGGAAATAAGAGTATGATCAACAGCCAAAATAGCTTTTGTTGACATATCACGAACCAAGTCTTTTCTATCCTTGACTTTAGCGTACATTATTATCCTGATGGAAGAGCAATGGCTCTAAAGCTATTAATAACAGGAGGAACGCTATCATCTTCAGCAAAGCACACAAGCTTGATTTGGAAATACTTGAATGTTCCGCCAAGAGGATATTTGACACCATTTTCTGTATAAGAAAGAGTTCCAGGATTTGAAGAAGGCTGATATACCAATTCAATCGGAGTTGCTGTATCTGGCGAATTTGTTACCGCATTCGTCAAGTACATTGGTTGCCATCTCTTGTTATCAATCGAATCTGTATCGCTTGCTGAAAGAACTTTGTAAAAAGCAACAACAAATGTTCCAGTAGGAACAACAGCATCAACATATACCCTAATATCTCCAGAATCAAATCCATCAGCTAGAGTTATAATCTTAGTGATGTATCTCATTAGAGCATTACCACCAGACTTACCATCTTCTGAAGAAATAACAGCAGTAGCATTTGTTGTAGCAACATTTTCGCTGATTGTAATAGTTGGGGCCATGTAGTAGCCTCTACCAACATTATCAAATGTGATTTCAATCAAATTATTTCCAGATAGACCAGAAGAAGCGACATATGCGTGAGCCTGTGCTGTAGGATCTGATGGATATAATTGCGAAGGACCAATTATCACTACGATGTTTGCTGCGTTAGAGTGGTATCCAGGGTTTGTAATAGTAATGCTATTGGCAGACAAATGACCGTCATTGATCAAGTTATCATATCCCACCATAGAAATAGTCTCATGGTTGAATATTGGAGTGATATCTGGATTTGTTGTGGACAAACTTACATCAACCAACATAGAGTTAGGATCACCAGCAAGAATAATTCTTTCTCTGTTTGACAACGAAGAAGAAACCTTCAAGTCAGAACTGAAATTATACAGTGTCTGAGTAGGAATGATTGTATAATTTGAATCCTGTACAGGAGTTCCCTGATTGGCGAGAGTTGACTTAAATGAATATGTGATGCCAGTATTTGGAAATGCTGTATCACTGCTATTAATGTAAATCGAATCAAGGTAGCTTGTTGTCTGAGGTGTATCCAAATTAAACTGAAGAACTGGATTTACGTCAGTTACAAATTGAGCCTTGTTAAGTACAAACATCAAATCTTGATTCTGGAAAGAATCCCAAGTAGATGCGTTTTGGCTAGTAAAGAAGCTTCCAGCATATGGCTGATTTGATACTCTGGTGTAGTTAGGATCACCAACAACATTTTCACCAATCTGAGAAATCCACACTTCATATGAAGGGGAATCTGAGTGAACAACTATAGCATACTGACCGCCTGGAGCCAAGTATACTGGATCAGGGAAGGCAAATTTAGTTGATGTTCTAGAATCGTTTGATGAAGGATATAGAGGAGTTGTATTGTTGCCATCTGCTACATTTACCTTATTACATGGAACGCTAACTTCCGCCAAGATATCGCTTGTTGGATATCCGTTTTGAACAGAAACAATTCTTACTGTCACTGGAAGACCAATATCACTAGACAAAATATCTGGTTTCTTAGAGAAGAACAGATCAACAGAAGTCAAGAAAATTCCACTGTCAATATTATTTGAGTTATTGGCTTGTGGAGTGAAGAAAGTCTGAGCCAAGTAGTTTGTATACCCACCAGAACGAACAGAAGCAGAAGGTGTAGCAATAAACTGATTTACAGATGTGTTCGCGTTTGGAAGTACGGGAACAACTACTGGAGAAAATCTATATGGATATGTCAAATATCCACCAGCATAGAACTGAGCCGTCGAATGCATTTGGCTATTAGGATCATCTAATGTTAGAGTATCGCTAATAGAGAACATTTTAGTTCCTACTTTGAATCCCCAATATGGATGCTCTGGAACTGAGAATATACCAGCAATAGCACCAATATCATCGACCTGAGCATCACCAATAGAATAGCGTGATGTTCCATCAAGACTGTTTATGCCAGTGACAAGAATAGCGTTAGCTGAAAATCCGTCAACTGAAAAAATCACAGCATTCTGAGTAAAACCAGATCCTGAAGTAATATAGATTGTGTTATCGGGGCTTTCTCCAAATGAAGGAACAGTCATTAAATGAATATTTGAAGTATTCGCACTCTTATCAATAATAATACCATGATAGTTGTTATATGTGTTAGCTGTAAACGAGAACGCTATTCCACTTGTTGTATTGACTGTTTCGGTACTTGGAAATCTTGTATTCACAACAACATTTAGAATGTTTGCTGTCTTGAAATTTCTAATATTATGAATAGTGTTGGCAGTTATTGCGTTTGCTGTTCCGAAAATTGGAGAAAGAACAAGAAGACCGTCACCACTATTATAGTATTCAACTTTTCCAACAAAGGAATTAGGACTTCCTCTGTAATAGTATGTGTAGTAAACTGGATCGTTTGAAACAATGTCCCCAACATTAAAGTCAGAAGGTGCCAAAGAATTAGGTGCGATTGGAACAACGTTTAAAGAAAGATATTCTTCTTTAATATAGATTTTGTGATCGGGATATGTTTCTGACACACCAATAACAGATGCGAAAGCTCTTGTTGTTCTACAATATAGACCAGTTCCTTCGTGTAGCTGAGAAGCATCAAACCCATTAGCAGCAGATAGAACAGATGCTCTCTGTACAAAGCCGTCAATATTCTTATCATCAAAAAAGAAATGAGCCTTTCTATCTGGCTTTAGACTCTTACTAAAGAACAGGATATCCTGTCCTCTCATGTAAGGAATAATTGTTGCTGTGTTTGAATTAACTGTAGTTGTCATTATTTGTTTACCACACGATTAAATATTACGCCAGATCCTGCCGCGCCAGCGGGAATGAATCTTACGTCATTTTGAGAGCTTCCGTTTCCAACAGTGAGTGAAGATCCATTGTTGTATCTATAGATATAGTTATATGCGATAGGATCAATGGTTCCGTAACCAACCCAATCTAGTCCATATTCACCCAAGTAGTATCCATTGTAGTAATATAGTGATGAGTTCCAGTAATTCCATACCCAAGGACCAAGAACAATTCCAAAAGGACCGTTCAATGGTGGTGGATAGAAGAACACACCGTTTGGTAGAATTACATAAGGACGAAGAACTTTACTAAACCAGTTGTCTACGCTTGGTGTTAGAGCAACAGTACCTTCGAATTTACCGAAGAGATATGGCTGAACACCAGTTGTAGTTGTTGCTGTATTTTGAACAACACATGGTGTCTCTGTGTACGCAAGAGTATGAGTTGTCTTGTTTTGCTTACCTGTTGTTAGGTTCACAGAAACCTGATCAGTTGTTCCATATAGTTTTAAGTTGAAATAATTTACTGATTTATATGGACTCAAGGCATTCTGAGAAATATTACAGATAAGATCGACATTGTTATTATCAGCAACATCAAATGTTGAGAAGTTATCCACAACAATTCCATAACATGGCTTTTGTCCAGACTGATCAGCATATAGAACTGTTTGCTGACTTGTCTGAGCTTCTAAAGCACTTAAAGTTGTGTAGTATTCTAGCTGTTGAACTCTCTTGTCAATATCACCAACATCCTTCATTGTGTAACGCTTGTTTTCAAAATATGTTAGTTTAATATCAGCAATATTAGCAGTGTAAGCTGGAATATGAATTGTGTAAAGTGTCATTCCAGCATCAGAGTTTACTGGAGTTAGAGGCAGATAAGAAGGAGTTCCGTAAAGCAAATTAAACTGCTTATCTGGTGTTGCGATCAATGTGTCCACTCTTGAAACATAGTAATTATATGTTAGAGTCATAGGTAGATCAGGATTTGGCAGCACATAACGGTCAAATACAAAATCAGTAGTTCCAGCCTGTCTTGTTGGTCTAAAGTCGATAGCGTCTCTTAGCGGTATAGTTCCGTAAGTTTTTGATGTATAAGACGGAATCTTGTTGTCAGCATACAGAGTAGATGGATTTGTATAAGAATCAACTGTAAAGAATCCTGGATTTGCTGTAGTAGAATGGTCAAAATATTCCAACATAACAACAGTCTGTCCAGATGGTGGTGATGATCCAGGTCTTAGAACAAGACCAGCGTGATCATAGTAATTGTCATTCTGACCACTATCCAAATAGTAACGATCAGTGATATCAATACACTGACCTGAATTTGGAGCAACAGTAGGATCTCCAGAATCATAGACTCTTATAATGCTCAAAACATCTGAGAGATAGAGTGATTGTTTTACTCCAGGTGTTGTTACAATGTCAGCACTGCTTGTGTACCACACATAACCCTTGGTTTTTTCAATTGTAATATTTGGTTTTCCTGTTACTGGTGTTCCATTTAAATAGGAGTCGGTTACAGCAAGAGTTGTATTGGCAGTATTTCCATATAGGTTTTTCTTCTTGATACCCATATTGGTTCCAGAATCTGGTTCAAATTTCACATCCACAAATACATCGGCTGTTTGTCCAACTGGAATTGTAGTGGTAATAGTGATCTGAGATGGGCTATCTCTGACAACAGTAATATTGTCTGGTGAATCAGTATTATAGTTTTTAGGAATAACTGTAACATATTGAGCAACATCATGTGATGACACTTGTTGACCATCACTACCAAAGAAAAATGATTCACCACTACCAGTCTGTACAGTAATATTATTAGATGTAACTACTTGTTGATTTTCGAAAATCTTTCTAGTGAATAGAGAAACATTAGTCATTGTTCCACTTGCGATAAATGGCTGCGGAAGCTTAAACACCATAGTATTAAAATTAGTGTCTGATAGGAAGGTTGTTCCATATTTTGTTCTGCTAGAAGGATCAACATCCATACATGCAAACATATGTTCAGTAGGATCTTGTGATGCGTAGACATTACCACTAAAAACATCTGGTTTTTGAACCAGAGAATCGACATCATCAATTTTATAATCAAATGATACAACCGAAGCAGATGTTAAATAGCTATCAAATGCGGTGTCAACCATAGCTGTTCTTGATGGTCCATCATAAGAAACAATATGTCTCTTATATCCGTCATAACTTCCTGGTCCACTAAGAACTGATACAGCAACACCAGTATAAGCATTTGACAAAGCAGAGAAAGATGTTGGAAGTCTAATTCCAAACCCATTCGATGATATGTCAATAGGACTGAAGATGTTAGACTGAATATTAACATCAAGCAAGTACATATCAATAACACCAGCAGTGTTACCTGAGATATTTCTCAATGATGATGTTCCAACAAGAGTGTTCGCATATGAAGCAGCACTTGAAGTATTGATGCTTGCTGATGGAACACAATGTAAATCAAATGTTCCGAATGAGGATACGTTTATAATAGGTGTTGTATTTCCACCGTGGAAATTTCTTACTGAAATGTAATTACCATATGATGGTGTAAAACTATAATCTACGCTAGTATTAGTTGTTCTTGCTTTTGGCGAATCAATGATAGTAGTAGAAGTTGTGGTAAATTCATGACCCTGAATATACGCAGAACCTGGACTGATCTCAAGCTTAAACATAGAATCATCATCAGTGTTTGCTGATGCTGTCGCTGTAAATGGAATCACAGTGAAGTTACCAGACTGATCGAATGTTCTTTGAGCCAGAGTGTTTTCTATGTTGGTATAGATCTCGTAATCTACTTGCTTTGTAATTAATCCGTTTTCAATACGAAGCAATTCAAAGAATGAACTTTGATCTAATGAATCAAGAGGTCTAGAAGATAGTGTAAGTTGAATCTGGTATCTGTCTGCTCCTGGGGCCTGATAGTTAAAGGAACCCTGAGCAGGATCTAAAAGAGCTTCGTCAACGTTATAATCAACAATAGTCTCTGAGATCTGAAGACCTACTTTAGCAGAAGGAGTTGTTGAAAATGGATCTAGAACAATTGTCTGAGGAGCGCAATATGCGAAGAAACCATCAACAAAGAACACACCCTCATTAATGGAAACTGTTGTTCCAGTTGAGAAGGTATCAATATTCGCATTTGAAAGAAGCTGTGCCTGAATAGAAGTATTGGCACCGACAGCAATTGTATCATTACTTGAGAAGTCGATACCTCTCAAATACTTAATCATCATAATAGGATAATGATATGTGCTGTCTGTTGCTACAACATATGCTGTTGCGTTTGTAAGGTTAGCAGTTATGTTATTGTTATTGTTAATAATAACTTGTTTGTTAAATTGCGATAATACAATATCCTGAGTATTGAACTGAGGCTGAACGTTCATCGAAATAACGTTAGTCTCCAGAGATAGCTGGCCTCCACGAATAGGAGCACCATTTTGAAAAAACTTTTCTCCAAATTCCTTAAGCTGATTTTGTAAAATAGACTGAATCTGTGTTAATTCGCGAGCCTGAACCGCATTTCCAGGCTTGAACAAAATACGCAGATAGTCATTTACTCTGGCACCGTTAGCGGCTTCAAAGTCATCATAGTAAGGAGTTACATTAAAATCTGTCATTTTGTTACCTAGAATGAAAGGGTTAGTTTTAACTGTTCTGTCTGAGCAGGATCACGAATGATAGCACTTCTGTTTTCAATATATAGGATCTTGCCAGAATATGGCTTGTAATCCGAAGGAGTGAAAGAAAGTCCTAGAACAGATCCGTTTGAAGAAATCACACCAGTAATAACATTAGGAGAAACAAACGTTCCATTCATATTATTTATCCACAATGTAGGATTTGAGCTATTTCTTCCCACCCAGTTCACAACAGTTCCAGAGAAAGAAGAAGAATCCAGTGTTGTTCCAGCGTATACTGTTTCTCCAAGGTGGAAATTATAAGATCCATTTGGAGGAGTCGTTGAAATTACAGAAGCTGTGGTATAATTCGAGTTAGATAGAAGTCCTGTATTAGAGCTTTCTGGATCTTGAATGATGGAAATTTGTCCGTAGTATAGAGATTCTCCGCTGGATGTAATGGTAGGAATGGTTCCGTTTTCATCACCTTCCAATTGCGGGCAGACAATAACACTTGTTGCTCCAAGTTCTGTATAAACATCGTAACCATGACCACCGTAAGGACCAACCAAGGCTCTTGCTACAGCCATAGTTCCATTAACATCTTGAGTAGAATCAACAAACGAAATAGAAACATTGGTATAACCAGAACCAGGATTTACAGTGTCGATAGTTTGAATAACACCATTTACGACATTGGCTTTAAATACCGCTCCGCTACCGTCGCCTTTAACAACAACAATATCAGCATTTGCTGAATTTCCCTGAAGAGGTCCCTGAGTCAAATATCCACTTCCACCACTGATAAGTTCAATAATATCGAGTGCTCCATTGACAGCAGCGTTCTTAACTACATTTTCTTGAATTACTGGCATCCAATCTTGAGTGAAGAACTTTTCCTTGAGTCCAGCGGGAATAGTGTACATGTATTTCCACTTATACCCATCTGGAGTTTCAATAAAAGGATCTTCTGGAAGATTTCCGCTAAGAGAAATCTCTGGCATGTATGCGGATTGTGAATTGAAGTTGTTATACAGACACTTGAAAACTTGGTCTAGATTGTTTCTAACATAGAAAGGAAAAGCGTATTTTGGATAAGTGTCTATAACAGTATATGCTGTATTGTCGGTATATGTATCTGAAATAGCACTGTTAACATTCAGTGTACTATCGTTCAATATCAGAACGACTTCTTTAATTACATATCCAGAATTGATTCCATCACCATACATGCTGATAAAGCTTCCTGGTGAAAGTTCAGAAGTGAAACTAGTATTCGCATCACCAGTTAAAGTTCTTGTGCCACCAGTTACTGATACTTTTCCTGAAATAGCAGAACTAGACTCATAAGAGAAGAATTGAGTAATTGAATCAAATTGAGCATACACAAATCCGTAAGTCCAATCTACTCTAGGAATTACACGGCAAGCATCTGATCCTTTGATCTTTTTAATAGCAATGAGATTTCTAAAAACGTCATTAAATTGATCAATAGTCTCAACTGGTTGAGGAATTAAATTATTTGCCCAATTCAATTCAGGATTGATTATCTTACCTACTCCGACATAGGTATTATGAGCATTACTTGTCAACTCTTGAATAAAAGAGTTAGCAAGCAAAACTTTGTTTGCGATAGTCGAAAGATTTAGTTGGGTAATTGTGCTCATTATTTTTCCGAAAGATTTCTCTTATTTATTGCTAACTAACGGGGTTGACGAAAGTTACTGGTTGATTAAAATTATTTATGAACGAAACCAGATTCATATTGTTGTTCAAGAAATTCACAGTCTGATATGTCGTATTTGAATAAGTCGAAATGATTCTATAAGATACATTAATTAAACTTGGATATACCACATAAAGAACATTAGTATTGTCGCTTGGAGCATTCTGAGAAAGAATAATTGTGTTGTTTTGTGAACCTACAAAACCCACTATCTCAGAATATTGAATAGATCCGTTCGCGTTAAATGCGATATAATCATTTGCGGAAATTCTTAGATTAGGCTCACTTATATAAGCTATAGAACTTCCATTATTCACAGTAAGTCTTCCATCTCCAATGAAGGATGTATCACTTTCGATTATCAACTGATTATCGTTTGCTATTTGCTTGATAACTTTTACTTGTAAATGTTCTGGATTATCAAAGGCAATTTCAAGAAGATCATTTACACTGGCAGTAGTAAAGTTGGTTCCTGTTCCGTCAACAATTGGAGCGATATTGATACCTGTTGGACTTCCGCTGCCGCCGCCACTAGATGGGAAGAATATCAGTTGCTGCATGACATCAACAGGTTCATAACTTCCAATTTCAGGATTACCAGAAAACCATATAGTTCCATCTGATTTAGTTGCGTAAGTTGACCCATAACCAGCAGAAGCATTTACCCAAGGACCAGAAGTTGGTACTAACATAGGAGTGATATAATAGGAAGAACTAACACCTAGAGCTAATTGTCCATTAGTATTCCAACCCCAAGTCCACAAAGTTCCGTCTGTTTTAATTGCTACCGTGTGGTCATATCCACACGAAACTTTTGCCCAATCGGTTCCTCCACCACTAACCATTACTGGACTACTATAACCATAATTATCTCCTGTTCCTAATTGACCATAAGTATTTCCACCCCACATCCAAAGAGTTCCATCAGTTTTAATAGCGCCAACATGATGATAACCAGAAGATACTTTAGCCCAATCATTTCCTCCACCAGAAATTTGAACAGGACTTGAAACACTAGAATCATATGATCCATTAATTCCTAATTGACCATAATAATCTTGCCCCCATGTCCAAAGAGTTCCATCATTTTTTATAGCGGCCATAAAAAATGTTCCGCCAGTAGATATCTGTTCCCAATTATTTCCTCCACCAGAAATCTGAACTGGTGAACTACAATTCTGAAGATCATTATGTCCTAATACGCCATAACCACACGCACCCCATGTCCAAAGAGTTCCATCATTTTTAATAGCTGCTGTATAAGAATTATTATTAACATTTACTTGTTTCCATTCATTTCCCCCTCCAGAAACTTCAACTGGTGAGCTATATGAGTGACCATAACCAAAACCATATGTGTAACCATCGTTATTTCCTAATGATCCATAGGCAGCATCACCCCATAGCCAAAGAGATCCGTCAGTTTTAATAGCTGCTGTGCGCCAGAGAGAAACAGAAAGATATGCCCAAGAATCAGTTCCGACAGGTTGAACTGGACTATACTGTCCTAAGTAACTTAATGAACTATCAGCCCCCATTTGTCCAGAAAGATTACCGTTTGATCCCCATAACCACATAGCATTATTGTTAGTTAGAGCGCCGCCACCGAAATTTGAAAAAGAAGATATCCATATAGCATTATTTCCAGCAGTATACAAAGAGTTTTTAACTGGTAAAAATGTGTATTCAATCATAATAGGCATAGCTTGATTGAAATATCCAGCGTCTAGACCACAACGCCATAAAGTACCGTCTGTTTTTGTCGCCATTGTTGAATAATAAAAAGCAGAAACATTATTCCAAGAAACTGATGAGTTAATCATTACTGGACTGCTAGTAGATATATAATATCCTGTTCCTAATTGACCATAACTATTATCACCCCATGCCCATAGAGTTCCGTCAGTTTTAATAGCTGCTGTGTGACGTAATCCACATGATACCTCAGACCAATCGGTTCCTCCTGCTATTGTTGTAATTGGACTATAAGTATCATAATAACTATCATTTCCTAATTGACCATATTGGTTGTTTCCCCAGATCCATAATGTGCCATCTGTTTTAATAGCAGCGGAATGAAGATATCCACATGATACATTAGCCCAATCAGTTCCTCCTATATTAGTTGGATCTGTTATTATATAAGGATAAGACGATGGACTAAATCCAAGTCCTAATTGACCATTGTAACCATTACCCCATGTCCATAGAGTTCCATCATTTTTTACGGCAGAAGCGAACTGATATCCAGCAGATACTTGACTCCAATTTGTTCCCCCATCGGATGTTGTTCCTGGACTTGATCTAGACTCGGTTGTGGAACCATTACCTAATTGACCATAATTATCATCGCCCCATGTCCATAGAGTTCCGTCAGTTTTAACGGCTGCTGAGAAACGATATCCACATGTCACTTGCTTCCAATCAAAACTATTAGTAATAGATGTGGGGGAAGATAAATATCTCGTATAATAAGATATTCCCACTTGACCTTGTATATTAGAACCCCATCCCCATAAACTACCATCAGTTTTAATTCCTATAGCATGAAGATCACCGATAGCTAGATTTTTCCATGAGTTTTCACCCAGTGGTTCAACAGGACTCAATGTTGACCGTAATCCATTGGGGGTTAGTTCAGTTCCAGGATTTCCAGTTCCTAATTGCCCCAAATAATTATCACCCCATGTCCATCCAGTCGAGTCGCTACGCAAACCACCGACAAACCAGCCGCCGCCAGAACCACTTATTGTTGCTGGGGTTGTCCAATAAGGACCTTCACCACCAGTAATAGTAAATTCTGGAGTGATTGTACCAGATCCGTTAGCAGTATTATTGAATATTATTTTATCGAAATCGTGTCTCTTTTCAATACTATCAAGAAGCTCATAGTATCCGATCATATCCATACCGACAGGATGAACCAGATCAAGAAGAACTTTACGGTACTCCTGAAGAGCTTTTTGAACAACAATAATGTATGAATAATTGTTGTATTCTTTACTATCTTGTAAATACTGATCTGCGCTTAGGAATCCATCCGTGTTTAGATAATATCCAGGATATTTCACAATTCCTTTTAAGAACACAGCTTCTGCTATAGCAGTAGTCTTACCGTAAATCTTATAGTTTGAAATATCCAGATCAAAATTCTTGAAATGAAGTGGTTGATTTGTATCAAGAACACCGCTCCAGTTATAAACTCTTACTGTGTTATTCTGAGATAGTTCTGGACGATAATCTACAAATCCGTTAAATGTGTGATTAACAGAAGGACCCTGATACACATTTTCATTATCAACAATATTACCAATCAAATTAGCAGCATAGATATCCATTATCTTCATGGATACATTTGGTTCCGACACATATCCCAATCCTGGATATTGTAGAGTGAAATTTTGAATCTCTCCAATTCCACTAATAGTAGGTGTTAGATTTGCTCCTTCTCCAAGTCTATAAGCAGCAAAAAGTGCTCCAGAACCATTTGATGAAGATACAACTACATTTGGTGTTCTGTAACCTTCACCAGCATCAATGATATTAATTGTTTCAATGCCGTTGTTCTGAGCATAAAGAGATCCGATTGAAAGATTTGCTCCAAATCCATCTCCTATACCGTCGAGGTAAATAGGATCTCCTATATCATAATTCTGACCAGCTTTTAACACCTGAACTTGAGCAAGAATTCCAAGATCAAGAATTGTCTGTCTTGTATTTGCCCAATTTTGAACATCACTTGAATTTACTGGAGTCATGCCACCATTAGCATAATAAGGTCTTGAAATATCAGTATCATAGAATGAGTGAGCATTCAATGTTGGGGTCGCAGTATACTTGAATCCTTTGTTTTGAATTGTTACGCTGGTAATAGGAGCTAAAGTCAAAAGATCGTATGAGAAAGCATCAGCCAGAGTTGTTGATTCATCCGCAGAAATCAGATTTGGAAATCCATAACCCGCTGTATTGATTGCTAAACTAGCATAATTGCTGATGGCATCTGTATTAATATACACAGATACATTAGCTCCAGGACTTGTATCAACACTCGAAATATATGCTAATGCTCCTGTTCCAGTTGTGTCTGACGGATCATTTACTACAAAAACCTGACTGTTAGCAAATAATCTAAAGCCCCATCCCCCACGATCAACAACGGCTGTTTGTAGTCCACCAGTAGAAACCTGATTGACGACAGCAACTGCTTTCTTTACAACAGGGTCTTTCTTTGAAAGGCCGTCGATAAGAACAACTGGATCACCAGCTTGATAACCACTTCCTCTGTGTGCGTGATATATTGCTGGATCAGTATTAGGTGTGATAATAACACCAGCCAAAGATCCAATAATTGTCTCCGTGAATGTGTAGAGAATTGAAACGTCTGGATCTTTGGTGTATACTATGGAAATAGTTTCACCGTTGATGAACGATCCTTTGACGTTGGAAACAAATATCTCAATGATCTCCAATCCAGTATCGGCATCAAATGTTCTATAAGCTCCTTCTACAACACAAGTAGCAAATGACTTATTTCCTTTTGCTACTCTTTTTACTAATAAAGAAACATCAAATGATTGTGGAGTATTTGCCGTAGTTAACTTGATAGCTTGAGGTAGATACCATTTACCATCAGAAGCTCTTAGAATATTTTCTTTTGGAAGAAAGACCTGAATATCTTTCTTGTAGAGAACACGAAACAAGAAATTTAAAGAATTGTAAGAACCCTTAGTCTGATAAAATTCTCTTGCCAATTTGACAAGTTTGTTTAGAGAAAGATCTGTTTCAGAAGGAAAGCTAGTAAGAAAATCATTCAAGAAATAGTTAATGAACTCATCTGTAGTTTCATCAATATCTTTGTAAGAAGCAAGCTCTCTTGCTGTATAGTTTGTTCCTTTTGTCGAATCCAGAAATTCGTAATATGCCTTTACGAAGGCAACGAAGTCAGGATAATCTGTTCTTACGAACTCAGGTAATTGATCAGGAATAAAAGGACTTAGCTTCTTCGTAGTCATGTTATCTTGTACTAATAGGAGTTACTGTTACAGTGATTGCCGAAGGATCTCCAGAATCCATAGTTAGCAATACATTTTTATTTGAAAATACATTCAAATCAACTGTCTTAGCGTGAAGTGAGAGTTGACCATCTGTACTATTTACTGACTGTGGATTGAATCCTACTAGAGTTACAATACCATTAACATAATCAACAGTTCCAGCATTTGTATTTAAGACTCTCTTGATGTTATTAGAGTCGTAGTAGTAAGTTCTTAAAATTCCAGTCGAACCGTTAATAACTGGAGTGGCAACTGCCTGTCTTGTACAATCACCAGTTATCAATACCTTAGCAGTAGTGTATTCACTTCCGCCGTTTGTGATATTAATTTTAGAAATTCCACCATTTACAACCGTCGCGACTGCTGTAGCACCAGAACCATCTCCAACTATAGTAACTGTCGGAATTGTTTTGTACCCAGTACCAGAATCAGTAATTTCAACTGATGTCACGCCAGTGAAGCTCTGTGGAACTTCTTCAATATATGCTTCTCTTAGAATGTTTGAGGAATCATATACAGTAAATCCTGGAGACGAATAAATTCCAGTGGATCTTAATCCAGAGAATCTCTGTAGTTCATTTTCATAGTTTAGAGTAATATTCTGAATCTCATTAAGAGATGGTGAGAATCTTTTCTCTAGGAAAAAAGAAAGTTCGCTGGCAACGATTGACTGATTTGAATTATCAACAGCTCTAAGAACTTGTGAAACATAGAATGATGCGTTGAATGTGTTCAAATTACTATTGACGTAGTTATATACGGCAGATGTAATTCCTGATGTTAGTGTTCCTGTATCAGTAGTAAGCTGTTTAGGATCATAAAGAACATTAAGAGTTATATTGAAGAAGGTGTAATCTGGATCAACAATCTCTGGTGTAACAGTCATCACGCTATATGGCTTGATGATTTCGTTGACAATTTTTAGCTTCTCTGCTTCTGTTGTCACATATCCTAGTTTTGGCTTTGCTGAAATAAAGACCTTTCCATAAACAGGAGGATCAACTTCATCACCACCCCATACACTGATTGCGTCAAAGTATGGATACTTCTTGTTTAAAAGAGCAATGTAATCGTTCTTTGTTACTGCTCTGTTTTGAGCAGCATAGCTCTTAGGAGCAGAGAACTTGATTGAATTGATTGATTCTGGATCGGCTCCTCCACTTGCTGCTACGACTGATGTGACAGATACATTCACATTAGGAATAGAAGATGACATAAGAGTAAAGGTATTTGCGCCATTTGCCAAAGTACCGTTTGTTACGACGTAATTAACAATAACGATATTTCCTACTGCCAAACTCTTACCAATAATATCGTCACCAAAGTAAATCTTATATTGTCCGTTGGTATACTCATCTAGGTAATATACTGGTGATGTTTCGTCAATAGATGTTGCGTCTGTTGCTAATGTATAATTCTGAGTAGCAGTATTAGACTGTGATGTTTGAACTATAACTTCAAGTGTAGTTGTATCAATACCAGTGTCTGGTAAAATGAATTCTTGTGGAATCGTATCATTTGTGACATTGAAAATCTGAGATTGAGGAGTACCTTCGTAAATCTCAACTCCTATAAAATCGTAGGAACCGTATGTTCCATTCGCGCTGTTAAGCTGGGCGGTGTAAGCCTGATTTGTGATAAAGTTATAGTTGACTCCGTTTACTGCTCCAGAAAGAAACTGAGTGAACTTAGGAAGAGTAAGAGAACCAACTGAACCAATGCTTGCTGTTGGCTGAAGAACAACGTTAGCCACTGCATGTGGAGAGACTGTTGAAATTGGAGTATATCCCAAAGCCTTTGCCTGTGAAACAACAGAGTCTCTCAAAAGAGCAGTATCAAGAAACATCTCATTACCAGTCATGTTGAGGTAATAAGCATTCATGTGAGTGTTATAGGCCAGAAGATCAATAAGAATAGAAAGAGCTGACGAATTAAAATTATAGTCAGTAAACGTAGGATCAGCCTTTAGAAAATTAATCAGATTCGTTTTGATCTGATTAAAGTCTAAGTCTGTTACAAGCAATCTTGAGTCTGTATTAGCCATTATCTAATTCTCTCTAAGAAAAAGTTTACTGTTATCGCCGCTGGATTGTTCGACATAAAAAACTGAATAGTTACGTCATAACGATCTTCATACGGATTAGCCTGAACAACTATATTCTGAACAGTTATTCTAGGCTCATAATTCTCCAAAGTCTGGGCTATGTTCTTCTGAAGAATAGCGGACGTAATATCATCAACCTGCTCAAACAGAAACTGTCTTATTCCTCCACCAAATTCGGGATTGAACGGTTTCTCATAGTTATTGGTAAATAAACAGCTCTTCATTCCAAAGACAACAGCATTTATGTCCTTAAGAACAGGAACGTCTCCGCTGAGTGGATTTATAGTAAAACTCAAATCCAAGTCTCTGAAAATTGATTGTGTTTTAGTTGCCATTTCTTTATTTATATGCTGGGGTTAGGAGAATGTACATGTTACGGATTCTGTGTCTGTGGCACTTACCGTTCCAGATGCTACCAGAGTTACTGTAAAGATTCCTGGAGTAGATACAGTGAAAGACTGGCTTCCGTTCAATTCTCCAGACTGACCGTTCACGGTCACATTGGTCGCGTTTGTGCTAGTCCAGCTAACAAGAATCGAATCACCAACATTTGCTATAGTTTTGTCAATTGTAGGAGAAATGGTTGGCGCTGCCACAAAATCATTTACCTGATTCTGATAGTTTGTCATGTTTGTGCTGGTGCTTTGAGTAAAAGCGGCAGGACTGGAAGTATCAAAACCAGTAGGAATCTTTCCGTTAGTGGCTTTTGTAATGGCTGTTTGACAGCTATTTACCTGAGTCAAGTTGTTTCCGATATTGTTGTTTAGAGACGATTTTGTCAAGTTTATATCATTTTGTAGATTTGTAATTGTAACTTTGGCCTGTGCTTTTAGAAAGTTGACATCATGTTTAATTTCATCTTTAACACTTCTCAAAGTAGCAATACCAGCTTTAATAGAAGCTAACTGCTGTCCTAGATTTGTTGTCTTGAACTTGGCTGAAAAAGAAGCCTGAGCTAATCTTTCAGCATAAATTAATTCCTTTTTTAAACTAGCAATAGTGAATTGTTCAAGCTGTATAGCACATGCTTCTAAATTCGATGCCGCAACAGCAATAGCATTCGATATATTCTCAATTGCCTGTAGAAGCTGAATCAACTGAAGAGTTGTTGTGATCAAAGCCATCATTTGTGGATATATGCTGCCTGTCACAAGCTTAACAATCCACTTCACGATAGCCGCAGGATTGGCTCCAGGAATATCCAAAATTGGAAGATAATTGGAAACAATATTAGATTCTTCCTGAACCTTGGCATTTACCAAATCAAATACGGATTTAAGATGCTGTGAAATAATCTTTTGTAAAGTAGCACAGTTTGTTGTATATCTGATCTGATCAGCCAGAGCATTAAGATGCTGTGTATTATAAGTTATGCTTTGAGGTACACCCATTAGATCACCATTCCATTAACATAGTTGACAACATCACCATTCGGTGTACTGTGAGATCCTGTGGCTCCTACAGCAGAAGAAATAGCGCCTTCGACATAAAGACTTCCACCCAAAACAGAAAGACCACCTGGAGCAGTAATCTGAACGCTCTGTCCAGCAGTTATCTCAATCTTCCCTCCAACAACAACAGTAGCATCACCGCCAATCTGAACAACACAGTTACCACCAATCCACACATTATCATTTGAAATGATTACTTGAAAATTATTTGCGATAACCTTGTGCGTAGTAGAACCATCAGGAGCCATTTCTATGTAGCTTCCTGAACGATGAGCAAGATTTACTCTTTCTGCTCCAGGAGTATCATCAAGCTCAAAAACGTGACCAGACTCAGACTCCATTACATTATCAAATGGATATTGAACAGCATAAGCAGTCTTTGGTTCTGGACCTACCTGATTATCCAGCATTGTACGAATTACAGTATTGTCAAGATTCTCATTTCTGGCAACACGACTTAAAGTAGATTCATTTAAACGATAAGGATATCTGTTCGAAAGAGCATCCTTACCTTCTGCTGGATATTTACTGAAATCGGTTCTTGGATCACTAAAACCTTTTGAGATCGGAGGAGTTTGTTCTGGAATTCCAGGAACAATACCCATTATCATAGGATACTGACAGGCATCACCATCAAAGAAAAATCCGACAACCATATCTCCTTCTTTTGGAGTAGAAGTCATCTGATTATTAACTGAAATCATAGGCTGCGCCCAAGGAAGATCTTCTCTTGGAATATAACTCATATCATCAGTATGTAATCCAAAAATACGGACTTGTACTCTGCCTACTTTCTTTGGATCAAGGCGATTTTCAACCACACCCATCCACCAGACAAAGCCGTCCATTCCCATGAAATTTTTACGCATTCCACCCATGTTATTTCCTCAAGTTTCTCAATGTTGCTGGAGCACCAGAATTAGGCAATGACTTAATAAACGAATCCTGTACAACCTCCACAATGGTAGAAAATGTATCCATAATGAACTGATGACGAACCGAAGTGATCAAGAAATTAGCTCCGTCGCGACGCTCATCAAACTTCTTGTTTCCTGTTCCAGAATATTCAAAGACAGGAAACTTGATCTGAACCATGAGTCCTGGCTTTAACATAATGTCGCCAGGTATGTTGTAATTGATCTTGAAGTTATTCATGAGTGCCATTGACAAAGTTCTATTCATTAAGAATTGATCTATATTCTCGGTGAAAGTGGTAGCGACTCTAAAGAAAGAATCATAGTTATCTGAAAGCTTGTTACCGTTTCGATCAGTATAGTCATTGAACGGAAGATACTTATTCATCAAAAGTTTCTTGGCTTGTCTATCTGCCTGACTATATGTGTTGAGTGTGTGCTTTTGTCTCATTGGATCAATTGTAAGAAGTTTAGCAGCATAACCACCATTACTCATCATAGAGATAACATCAAAATCGTTTACCACTCTAAATTCGTTAAAAGCAAGCCAGTCGTTAGAAGGATCTGGATCTAGTCTTTTGTTTTCCAAAGCATATGTGGCATATGTCGATGATGCGAACATACTCTGTAAAGAAGAGAACTGATAACCGTCTCTTGTTTCAAAAAAGAAATAACCGTGTTTGTTGTTTCCATTAAATGATCTTGAAGCAAGAAAATTGATTGCTTCAAAAGGTCTTAAATTTGGAATGATTATACTATAATTACCACCAGTGGTTTCTATAAGGTTCTTATTGAACTCTGGAATATTAAGAAAATTCTGGCAGATGTCCACGATCATATTTGAGTAAGGCATCTTTGAATATGACTTGCTCACTAGAGTAGAAAGAGAAAGAAGCATTTCTTCTGAACAGAAGTGAATAAGGTAATTCAATCCAACATCATTGGCTGTGTTTGGTTGTCTGTTTGAAATCTTGTAAATTCGAAACAGTCTTTCAAATGGCTTATTAAGTGTGGGTTTGTCTATTGAGATTCTAATATAGTCGTTACCGCAAAGGCCGAATGTGGAAACCAAATCGTGACCATCTGTAATAACAATCTGTCCAGACATAACTGGACTGTAGATATCCTGAAACAAGCTTAGTTCTACGATAGAATCTCTGATATCTAATTCGTTACCATTACTACTAACCAGTTGAATCTTGTTGATTTCTCTATCACTGGCTTTTCTCAATCCAATAGTATCAGCCATTCTCCATTAATCCTTTGAACTCTTTTTCCACAGCACTTACATAAGATGCGTCTAGCAAATTGATTGCTCTTCTCTTTTCGTTAAGTTCGTACTCATAATCATAAACAGATTTTGACGCATAGCTTGTTGTAATAGTAACAAAGTTTCCTTCGACTTCATATGGCCCGTCTGTGTATACAACAGGAGGATAATTGACAGCGGGATATGAGACTGGTTCTAGAGCATTTGTTACGAAATTATAGTGCTGAGTAATATCACCTTCGATTACATAAGAAGAGTTTTCCTGATCAACCAAAAAGCCTATTGAATTTCTAGTGGTTCTTGTGACTGTCTTTTCGATATACTTAAACGTGTTCTGAGCAGACTGAACTGATCCATAATTAGCATTAATATATTCTACGAAAACGTCATACTTCATTGGAAAATCATAGTATGGATCAAACATCTGATTGAATAGTAGCACTATCCAATATCTGTTACTATCACCATAATACTTATAAGCTATAATCTGAGGTGTGTCTGAGTCCTGAACTGTATATGGATAATACAGAGATAGATTTGTCACAATCTCAGTCAAAAATGATGACTTGGCAAAAATGTTTGTGACCAAATCAACATTTGGTCTTGATTGATCGAAATTATAAACAATCTTTGGAAAATACTGAAAGTAGGTCATTGACATGATTAGTAACCTTGCTCCACAAGACCCTTGTGAATCATCTCAACTTCCTTAAAGTTCAGAACAAGATATATTTCAATTGGGTGCCCATCGTTGAATGTTGTCCACTGTCCTGCGCTGGTATAATTAACATCTACGTTTTCCAAAACACATGTGGATATTTTTGGAACTTTGGTATTCATTTCTGAACCGTTCCAAAATTCAATATCAAATTCCGAAGGAGGAACAAGATATCTTCCTCCACCAGCAGTAAGTTCTGGAGCAGCATGAAATCTAAATGCTTTAATAATATCTCGGACCATAGCAGCTTCATCTGCGCTCTTAGGAACAAATTTAAAATCAAACTGAAATTCTCTAAGATTGGTCTGCTTGAAAACCATTTCAAATTGTGGATTTTGAGCAAATCCAGAACTGAAAAGAGCGGCATCTTTGAAACCAGATCCAACGACTCCGCTAGCCTCTAATCCTAATCCTGCTAGTTCCGCACCTGCTGCTTTTCCTGTACCCTGACCTGTTCCTAAGCTTTCTTTCAAAAACGAAGATAACTCCCCCACTGTTTTTCCAAGAGAATCTCCTATAGAATTAGCAATTTGAATCGCTCCTAATTTACCAAGAGCTTCGGTCATGGAGATGTTATCAAAATTATGAGTATATCTAAATTGAACATTGTCTGGCATGTAGAGAGATATTGTTGTGTCTGTTCTTACAGTTTTTCTACTCAAATCAAATTTTTCTAAAAGTACAGGTAAAGCTACACCCCCACCAACTGCCCCAGTTAAAAATCCTACTGCCGCACCTTCTAGGCCACCTAGAGCAGATCCAATACCCACCCCAATTTTAGCCCCGAGTCCTGCTCCGATTACAGAAGTAGCAAATTGTCCAGCAAAATTTAAAGATTGTCCAACCCCACCAGGAGCATTTAATTGTGGTTTTCCAGCAGCACTAAATGCTCCTGAATTGGCATTAGCTGTTCCTGTTCCACCGCTGGTGGAAGGAGCAAACTCATTGGTTTTACTATAAGATGAATTTTTTTGAACGTTTATGTGAAATACAACCTTCTGTTTATATGCTGGATCTGTTCCTAGAGATAAAGGAAAGATGAATTTTTTTATATTGAATTTATTTTCATATAAATTTGACAACGGGCCACTAGCCACAGAATTGGGATTAGTTTCGGTGGTTATAGCTGGGGTAGTAGTGGGATTACCATATTTTGCGTTATAGTTTCGTAAACTAGCTTCAAGTGGGTCTGATGTTGACATCTAAATTTCCGAGGTTAAATATATAAAGTTATTTATATGGTTTTATCAACATGGCATACTCTGGAAAGTACACTCCCATCAACTACAAGAAGTATGCTGGAGATCATACTAATATATGGTATAGATCACTATGGGAAAGAAAGGCCATGCAGAGGTTCGATCTTAATCCTAATGTTATAGAATGGTCTAGTGAAGAGGTTGTAATACCTTATATATCCCCTCTGGATCGAAAAGTCCACCGTTACTTTCCAGATTTCCTCATAAAACTCAAAAACGGAAACGTGGTGGAAACCATTCTTATTGAGATCAAACCCGACTCTCAAACCAAACCTCCAGAGAAGAAAAAGAAGGCTACCAAGAAATACATCACCGAAATAGCCACTTGGGGTGTAAATGAAGCAAAATGGATAGCCGCCAGAGAATATTGTCTGGATAGAGGGTGGCAATTTCGTGTTCTTACCGAATATGATCTAAAAATCAAATAAATAGAATAATGGGAAAACTTATAGATAAAATCGAAGCAAAGTTTGCCGAGCAGGGCTTGGATCAGAGAAAATCTGAAGCTAGACAATGGCTACTCCAGACTCTTAAAAAGGTGTCTAGAATTGACCGCAAGAATCAGATAATAAATGATCCTAGCCATCAGTTTCAGACAAATACAAACTTCGTTAGACTCTATGGTAGAATGTTCTTCTTTTTCTATAATCCAAAGACAAAAGATGACCTCCCCTACTATGATCGTTTTCCTCTAGTGATACCGTTCAAGAGATATGATGATGGATTTCTGGGGCTGAATTTACATTACCTGCCTCCAAGATATCGTCTGATCTTTTTGGATAGGCTGTATATGGTTTTGAATAATCATGAATATGATGAGACAACCAAGTTCAAGTTGACCTATAAGATTTTAGAGAGTAATGCTAAACTAAGGTATTTCGAGCCTTGCTTGAAGAGATATTTGAGAAGTCACATTAAATCTAAAATGGTAATAGTCGAACCTGAACAATGGGAGATTGCGGCAGTATTGCCAGCAGAGTTCTTTGCGAAGAAACAGGCAATAAACGTATTTAAAGAATCAATGAGTATCATCAATGGCATTTAAAATAGACGAATTTATCAGTAATCTCGGACATAATGATGAGGCAGCAAAACAGAACCATTTTGATGTTCAAATTTTTCCTCCTCCTCTTTTAGTTTCAAGATTTGGGGGTAATATTGTAAATGGTTCTACAGGAGCAACTCGCGCTCTTTCATTACAAGCAGAATCAGCCGAATTGCCTGGAAAAACTTTAAATACTATCACACCAAAAATTTATGGTGTGCCATATAGAACAGCAGCTTTTGCTGAATATAATGAAATGTCAGTGACTTTTTACTCTACTGGAACATTCTGGGAAAGAATATTTTTTGATGCTTGGATGGATTTGATAATTCCAAGAAACACATTCAATTCAGAATATAGAGATAATTACGTTGCTAAAATAGTTATTCAACAATATGCTCCTTCACCATCAACTGAAAATAATGGATCTGCTTCCAACAATCCAATATATGGAATTAATTTATTTGAGGCGTTTCCTGTTATAGTTGCGCCACAAGCAGTTAGCTGGGCAAATGAAGATGTTCAAAGACTGACAGTAACATTCTCATATACAAAGTGGGAAACATCGAATATGTCAAATTCATATTTGGTTCCAAATCATTCAACTGCGGTCAATGGATTGGATTCTATTGTTGTCACACCAGATATAGGTATTGGTGAATTGAGTCCAACCCTAGATCAAGATATATCAAATCTTATAAATGGTTTTTCTATACCAAATCTTTAAAATTATGGAGTAATTTATGTCTTTACCGAAAATTGATAAGCCGATTTATGAAGTGTACTTGAAATCTTTGGATAAGAAGATTCGCTTTCGCCCATTCACAGTGAAAGAAGAAAAACTTCTTCTAATGGCTGGTGAATCTAGTGATGAAAAAGAACTAACGGCAGCTATCAAACAAATCACAAACAATTGTGCTCTAGATCCTGTTGATACAGATACTCTTCCGATATTTGATTTGGAAATGTTCTTCATTCATTTAAGAGCAAGATCTGTGGGAGAAGTTGCTGTCATTCGTCTGATTTGTGATAATACCGTTACAACAGATGATGGCGCTGTACTCAAGTGTGGATTTATTACAGACGTAGATTATAACGTTCTTGAGGCTCAATATAAGATTCAGGACAAACATACCAATCTAATCAAGCTAAACGAAACTGTTGCTATTAAGATGAAGTATCCAGATCTTGATATGATCAAGAAACTGAATTATGAAAATGAATCAGATGATGACTTCTTGAAGTTCATCATTCTCAATATTGATTCAATTATTGACGGTGAGGAAATTATTGATCCTCAGTCAGTTCCTCAAGAAGAACTTCTTGAATTTATAGAAAATCTATCCCGTTATCAGGTATACCAGATTTCTGAATTCTTTACAACAACTCCAAAAGTTGTTGGAAATATCAAATATACATGTGCTAAGTGTGGGTATAATCATGATATAGAATTGGAGGGCATTCAAAATTTTTTCGAATGATCTTTGGTCATGACACTCTGAAAAACCACTATCAGACAAACTTTTCTATGATTCATCATCACAAATATAGTTTGACTGAACTTGAAAACATGATACCGTGGGAAAAAGAGATATATGTGAATTTGCTATTGAATCACCTTGAAGAAGAAAAACTTAGAATACAACAGAACATGACAAACAACAGATCTAAAGTTAAAACAAGAAGATAATAAATGGCAAGAATAAAATCGACCATGAGAAGACTTGGAATTTTAAAGAACACCACAAGAAGATTGTCTGGTGGAAATCAAATTGACACAGTTAAAGCTCAGATGGACGCTTTGCGTTCTGGTCAAGGAACATTAGATTCTCTGAGACAGTTGAGAGAGACAAAACAAAATATCAATATAGCAACAACTGGTTATAAAAAATCTTATGATTCTTTAGGTAGAATGCTAGGACTTGGATCGGAGGGTATGTCTGCTTTAACTGTTCTCTTTGGTAAAAAGGCTAGTGATGAAGAAATCAAAAAGGCCAGAGAATCTCTTGGTATAAAAGATGAAGATAAAACAAAAGGTTCATCAATAACCAAACAGGAATTTAAAAAAGCTATTAATGGTCTTATCAAACAGAATATCAGAATTCAAGATGTTCTATTCTCTAAAATCGACGCTTCACTTAAGAACGAAACTAGAACCTTAAAAAATCCTCTATCCAAAGCGTTAGATCTTCTTAGTGGAATTATGAGTAAGGTTGAGTTGATCGAAAAAGCAACATCACCAAGAACTATTGTACTTAATACAAAAGGTGGTAAAGAGAAGTATCAACTAGATCCTCTTGGTCCTCCTGGAAAAAATGTTCTCAAGCTGAATGAAGTAGGAAAGGCAATAGACATTGCTTCAAAAGAAGAACAACAAAAAGTCTTCATGAAAGCGGCTTATTACTCAAAGCCAGAACCTGGCTTAATGAAACCTTCGTTGAGTGGTTTGGATCTGCTGAAATCAGAAAAAGGAATTACTGAATCAGATGTGGTTAAAGAAAATCATGTTACTGAAACATATAGTCCTAAAAAAGATATTCTAATCATCAAAAACACTTTGAAGAATATAGACAAAAATGTTCTAAAGATATTGGGTGAAGAAGAAGAAGGTGAATTGATAAAAACACTAGGATCTGTTTTAGGAGGATTAGGTGGCCTTATTGGTGGATTGTTAATGTCTGGTGGCACAATAGGTGTTATGAGTAGTGTATTGAAAAAGTTGTTTCCAAGAGCAGGAAAATTAAACAAAGGTATAGGAACGGGAGAATTCAACAAGGGCGCAGGAGCGAAAAACAAAGGCTCAAGAAAATTCAACAAACAAGGAAAAGTATCAGTTGTATCCAAAGGAACCAATTCATTAACTAAAGCAACCGAAGAAGCTGCTATGAAAGAAGGTGGCAAGTTTGCCAAATTAGCTTCTCGTCTAAGTCCAAGAATTATGAAGGTTCTAAAAGGATCACAGAAGATGCTGGGATTTTTAAAAAGAATACCAGGGTTTGGATTGATAGTTGGGGCAGTCGATCTGTTTCTTAGAATAGAAGAAATTAACAGTCAATTAGAAATGGGAATGATAACGGAAAAAGAACATAAAAAAATGTTAGTTACTGCCGTGGGTTCTGTTATTGGTGGAAATGTGGTTGCTTCAACAGCTATTGGTGTTGTTCTTGGTAGTGAAGTTCCAATTATTGGAAATCTTGTTGGTGGTCTTATTGTTGGATCTGTTGGATATTTCGCTGGAGAGTGGATTGGTGCCAAGATTGCTGAGGCTCTATATGACTTCTTCGTTGATGATAAAACAGGTTCTGAGAAGCCAACAGCAATTCCAGCAAAACCACTTCCAACAGGATCACAACCACCTCTTGAGCCTACGGCAAAAGCATCTTCTGGAGGACTAGAAACCATTAGTGCCACACCTCAACAATTAAAAGGTGTCGCTGAGTCTGGAACTGGTCAGCAAGCAATGAAGTTCTTTATGGACAAAGGTTGGAGTAAAGAACAAGCTGCTGGTATCGTTGGAAACCTGATGGCTGAAAGCGGAACCTCTCTAAAGACAAACGCTGGTGGTGATAACGGTGAATCATATGGTCTTGCTCAGTGGCACAAAGATCGTCGTGCCATGTTCAATAAGATTTATGGCAAGGATATGACTCAAGCTGGATTTGATGAACAATTGGAGTTCGTTAACTGGGAATTGAATAACACCGAAAAGAGAGCTGGTGCTGCTTTAAGAGGTGCTACTACTGCCGCTGACGCAGCAGCTATTGTTGACAAATACTATGAACGTTCAGCGGGATTACACACTCAAAAGAGAATGGATTTCGCTCAAAAACTAATGGAAGGTAATGGAACACAAACAGCATCTACTGCTCCAGGAGTTGGTCCTACTGCGGCTGCTGCTGCTGGAACCGATCCATCAAATCCTCTTAACATGGCAAGACCAGTACCAGCACCAATGGCAGTAAGTGGTGATAAGATTAACACGGCTGTAAATCAGGTTGATGATGTTAGAAATGCTACTGTTTCTCAACAAGCACCTTCTGTGAAAACTTCTAGTCCAACTCAGTCTCTTAGTCCAAGTGGTGCTAAGAACGCGCCTTCTTCTTCGGCAGTTGCCAAAGCGGCACCAAGAAACGTGGATGACGCATTTAATCGCGCACTAGCAATGGATTTCAATCATCCTTCAACATTTACTACATTAGTAAGAATATAAAAAAGGGGGAGACATTTCTGTCTCCCCCTAACATCTCTATAGCAACAACTCTATTAGAGACGTTTATTCACCAGCCAACTTATTGAAGTAAGAAAGTGCCTCATCGTCTTCCGAACCAGACTGAGTATTGACCTCCTCTTCAAGTTCCATGCTCTCAGCATTCTTAGTGCGTGGTGCTGGAGCAGCACCGAGAACACGATCACGCTTCTGAAGAAGCTCATCGTATGACTTGAACTCAGAAGCCTTTACGAAATCCTTAAGTGAATAAGAATCCTTCCAGATCTTCTCAATTACTTCATCATCCAAATCAATCGGTGAGGGATTATCAAACTCAGACTTATCATAATTACGATAGCCTTCGACATTACGAATCTTGAGCTTGAAGTTTGCGCCCTTCCAGAAGTTGAATGGATTGATTGCCTCTTCATCCTCAAACTGAGGTTCCAGCTTTTCCTTGATCTTGTCAAAGATCTTCTTGCCGAACTTGTAGAGAAACACCTTGCCTTCATTCTCAGGATGAGCAGCATCCTTTACAACCATAATGTTGGAGATATAGCTCAACTTACGCTTGCGCTGGCGCACAATGTCCTTGTTTGCTTCAATGCCACTGTTCCAAAGTTCAGTGTTCTTTTCGCAAACTGGGCACTTGTGACCCTGCATCGTAGTTGGGCAATTTTCAATATACCAACCACCTGGACCCTGAAAGCCGTGATTGAAGAGCTGTACCCAAGGCATACCATCTTCACCATCAACTGCGGGAGCGTCTAGAAAACGAATTACTGCGAATCCGTTACCTGCCTTATCGACATCTGGTTGCCAGAAACGGCTATCTGCGCTGGATGCGCCTTGACCCTTAGAAAGAACATCTAGAGCCTTAGTGAGCTTGTCGAAAGAGGACTTGTTTTTTAGTGCGTTAAAATTCATTTGTATTTCCTTGTATGCGTAGTATTAAAATATTAAATTATCCAAAACATCATTACCAATATAGTATATATCATTACTTCTTAATAGTCAAATGATTAACTATCAATTTTTTGTAATACATATCACTCAAAGGCGCATAATGTAAAAAGAAAGGCTTGTACTTCTTAAACTTCTTATAAAAGTCATCCCATATAAAATCATCTTTCAACTTGGTGTTCCAAGAATCCATGAACTTTATAAAGTAGTCAAGAATTACAAGACTATCATACGCTATTTCATCTCGAAAGACAAGATTTAATAGCTCTGGAAACTGATTGTCCTTAGCCTTAATCAGTTCTCCAAAATCAAACTCAGCAAGCTTTGTCAAATCATTTGTGAAATTATTCAGTCTAGCTTGCTGCCATTTCAACCATTCCTTAAATATATCTACTGCTGCTTCTTGAAGCAATCCAGAAACCCAGCTTTTGCCATCACGCTTGAGAAAATTTACAGCAAAGAAATAAGGAAGTTCATCATCTTTATATAAACGAGCAATCTTATGAAAGAGATACTTGTCTCTTCTAGTATTAAACGTATCTAAAGAAGTCTTTGACTTACCGTTGTAAGTGAAGTAATCGAACTTCTCATTGACAAAATGTAAGCGGACAGCTTGATACGTTTGGTAGGCTTCAAAGCCGTTCATATAGGAAGCTTGGAACCTCTCGGAATAAAGCGTAAAGATTGTGCCTCAACTTCAATATTAGCCTTCATTATCTCATTAATAAGAGAAGCAGCGACTTCAATTTCCAATCCAGTATCTTCACAATATGTCGTGATAGCTTCGATATAGGAAACTCTATGTCTCACGACTAGATTTTCTATCTCTAGAGAAAAATTGTTTCTTTCATCTTTAGTCGGCATCTTCTTCTTTTTCTCTTCCCTATCAGCTATTACATACGGTTCATCAGCAATCAAGTCCATTAGCATAAATTTCTCACTATTTATCAGAATAAAATACATGATCTCCAATCTTGGTGATCACCACCTTATCTTCATTCCAAGCAGGATTTACCTTTTGAGAATGAAAATACAGAGCATTCTGTAGTTTAACATTAGCATAACCAAGTGTCAAAGTATTTCGAGCAATCTCTTTGGCTCTCTCATAAAAAGGCATATATGGCTGTTTTACTTCCTTACATGTCCAAGAGAACTGGCATATATCTCCAGTTTTTTGATAGACAACACCACAAATACTATTAGCAAAATTAGCATTCTTACGATTCATTGTGACTTGAGCCACAGCAGTCTGTCCGTCAATTGGTTGATTGCCAGCTTCATAATAAATGTTTTTCGCCAGACAATCCATTTCTTTCTTAAAGAAAGCAGACTGTTGATACTTATGCGTCAGATTTGTAACCTGACCAGAAAGAGTTTCAATTATAGCACTTGTCTGTGCGACATATTCTTGATGCTGCTGTTTTTCTTTCTCCAACTTAACATTCATTAAATGATAATTGACAGCAGGAATTAATATAGTGAAAAATAAGAGAGCTAGAAGAACTCCAACCTTATTTGTCAAAAATAACAACGTTTCTTCATTGACCGCTTTCATGTGTATTTTACCTCCATTTATGGCAGTTAATAAAAAAGGTGGTGAGTGTGACCTCACCACCCCTGACCTTTCTGTTACCAAGCGGTCAACTCTGGTATACTACACTGCTATTAAGCAGCTAGCGCCATGTTGTAAACATCATCGTTTGCGTTTACTTTTTTTGTGCGAATTACGTTCGTCACCTTTCGAGCGCATTGAGGTTATTCCGCAGCCTGTCGAATCTACGCACCCCCATCAGAAGCACACTTTGGAGGATAACCTTCCCTCCGAGTCTTTTGTGGATTCATTCGAAAATTACCACAGGGCAACGACAAGTGTGCTTTTGGTGGAGGTGGGGAAGAGTCGCACTCCCCGTCCAGTCCGATTTTAGTTCAATGTTTACGCTGTTTTCTTTCCCATCTTAATCATAATTCTTCCTCTAGTCCAACCTTCTGGTATAGATTCAGAACCACGAATTAATTTATTATCTTTTCCGTTGTTAATCCAAACTGTTCCTGTAGTTGAAGTTTTATGCCACTTTCTTCTACCAAAAGACCAACCAATTGGTATAGGTTGGTCTTTTGAAATCATTTTAGGTTTTTCACCATCTTTATTAATCCAAACTTTTCCATATTGTGGATTACCAGAACCAAGATGTCTAATAGACTGGGCTTCTTGAAATTTTCTTTTCAACCAACCATACAATTTTCTATTTCGTTTACTTTTATGACCCCTACACATTTTATTAACTGCTAATATTAAGGTCTTGTGTTCAGGATACATTTTAACTAAAAGTATGTGACAAACAAAATGTTCTTCAGGAGTTAATGCCACCAAATTAGATTTTTCATCTAACCCACCCATACATTTTGGGATGATATGGTGATGTTCAATATAACCTTCTGGTGCTATTCTAACTCTAGCTCTTTCAATTAATGATTCGTATATCTTAAGGTAATTCATCAACGCTCCAATAGTCAGACTACTGTTCTATTTAGCGTTTTTAAATTTTCGCACCCCCGTCCAAGATGCCTTTACTTAAGAGTTTACTACCATTATTAATGAGTTACCCCATCAAATTTCTTACTACGTTTTTCCAACCAAGTTACCAAAGCTATTATAGCTGTATTCAATCCTATTACAAGTATCCATCCCATATTTATAACCTTACAACTATTATACTATTTATTTACTTTAATGTCAAAAGAATTCTGACAAATCGCTTCTGGAAGTTCCCTTACCCATGAATTTTGTTAGCATATCATAACAAGTATCATAAGGCTCAATATAACAGAAGCCATGAGGCATACTTTCAACAGCCATAATAATTACAACTTTCTTTGGCTTTAATCCAAAATGCTCATGAAACATCTTACCGTAAGCAGCACCCTGCATGAAGTAGTTATTGATCTTATCTTTAGACTTAGCGTGATTAGCAGTCTTAAAGTCTATTACTGAAAGATCACCGCTATATTCTGCGATACAGTCTGGTGTACCAGCAAGTTCCAGAAAGTCGCTGTATAGAATTCCTTCTACAACTTTAAGATTATCGAGACGATCAACCATGTGCTGAACTTTCAGAAACATGGATTTATTAAGAACATTTTCTTCCAGATTTGCTGGTTCGTTTAAAAGATACTTTTCAATCGTCTTGTGTAGATTAGTTCCACGCTTAGTAGCCTTGCGAGAAATTTTATTGGCCTCTTCTTCACCAACTCGCTCTCGCCACTTGGCAATTTCCTTAGCATTCCACTTGCTAGTACAAGTTGTAACGGATTGATATCTGTTGCCAGTAGGTGTAATATAATACC